>OLXW01001308.1_pt1 | contig 13131 bp, 9 predicted proteins | sample 1673551 | NCBI WGS metagenome assembly OLXW01 (sample SAMEA103958114, study PRJEB25191) | human gut metagenome | reverse complement strand
ATAAACTTTTCGGCACCCAAATCCGCACCGAAACCTGCCTCTGTTATTGTATAATCAGAAAGCTTCATTGCAAGCTTTGTAGCTTGTACACTGTTACAGCCGTGTGCAATGTTTGCGAACGGACCGCCGTGAATAAAGCAAGGTGTGTATTCAAGCGTCTGAACAAGGTTAGGCTTTATAGCGTCCTTCAAAAGTGCCGCCATTGCACCCTGTGCCTTTAAATCCGAAGCCTTAACAGGCTCACCGCTGCGGTTATAACCGATTATAATTTCACCCAAACGTTTTTTTAAATCCTCCAAATCGTTTGCAAGACAAAGTATCGCCATAACCTCCGATGCAACGGTAATCATAAAACCGTCCTCACGCGGAATACCGTTCACCTTACCGCCCATACCGACAACAACGTGACGTAAAGCTCTGTCGTTCATATCGACAACACGTTTCCAAACAATGTTTGTAACATCAATATCAAGTGCGTTGCCTTGATGAATGTGATTATCAATCATTGCCGAAAGCAAGTTATTTGCCGCAGTTATAGCGTGCATATCACCTGTAAAATGAAGATTTATATCCTCCATCGGTACAACCTGACTGTAACCGCCGCCTGCAGCACCGCCTTTAATTCCCATAACAGGTCCGAGTGACGGCTCACGAAGTGCCAAAACGCACTTTTTGCCCATATTGGTAAGTGCGTCACCAAGTCCGATTGTTGTCGTTGTTTTACCTTCACCCGCCGGAGTAGGATTTATTGCCGTAACAAGAATCAGCTTTCCGTTTTCATTGTCCTTAACCTTTTCCCAAAGTTCAGAGGCAATCTTAGCCTTATACTTTCCGTAAAACTCCAAATCGTCCTCTGCTATGCCGATTGATGCGGCAACATCACGGATATGCTTCATTTTTGCATTTTGTGCAATTTCAATATCTGATAGCATATTCATATCCTCCCTTAAATTTTCTATTGTGCATTAAAATGTTAATATCTTTATAAAGTGAAATAGAGCTGAACAGTAAAATTAATCCAGCTCGAAAATATTTAATCGTTATTTAATCAGTTATTATTGAAATAACCTCTGTCCTCACGAACTTTTCTAAGTAGCAAGTCCAATCTGTGTTCAACGTCGTTAAGAACGTCATCAACATATTGGTCTGTATCAGTCTTAATTTCGATAGACTTCTGCTGAGCGGCATTAACAAGCTCATTAGCCTGTTCATATGCAGCCTTTGTAATTTCGTGTTCGTCAATAAGCTGCATTTGAGTTTCTTCGGCATTCTTCTGAATAGCCTCGGCTCTGTTTTCAGCCTCTGACAAAATTCTTTGTCTTTCTTCCTTAACCCACTTTGCTTCCTTTAGCTCGTCAGGGTATACAAGACGAATTTCCTGAATGTAGTCTAAAAGTTCACCCTTGTCAATCATAACCTTTCCGGTTAGAGGTACAGCCGATGCTTTTTCAATAGCCTCCTCCATCATATCGACAATTTCCATGATATCCATATCCATATCCATTTCGTTCAATCCTTTCATCCCTACTTATATTTTTCTTCGATTGTTTCTATTATTTCACAAGGTACAAGACCTGTCAAATCTCCATGAAATCCCGCAAGCTCCTTAACCATGCTCGAACTGATATATGAATACTTCGTATTCGTCATCATAAACATAGTTTCGTATTCGGGATTAAGAGCCTTATTCAGAAGTGCCATTTGAAATTCATATTCAAAGTCAGCTACGGTTCTCAGGCCCTTAACAATCACCGTTGCATTTTTGCTGGCAGCAAAATCAACCAATAATCCCGTAAAAGTATCCACTTCCACATTATCCAAATGTTTAGTTACCAAGCGAATCATCTCAACTCTTTTTTCGGCAGAAAAAAGAGGGGTTTTGCTTGCATTGCTTAAAACTCCGACCACCAATTTGTCATAGACACGGCTTGCTCTTTCGATAATGTCAAGGTGTCCGTTAGTTATCGGGTCAAAACTTCCCGGATAAACTGCAATTCTCATTTGTTCTTCTTTCCTCTTAGGCTTATCCCACAAAAGCCGATTTAATTGCTTACATCGTATGATGTAATTTGGGTAGCTGCCGACATTTTAGCGACAAGCTCAATTATGTTTCTTATATACCGTGATATATGTTCTGCCGTACTTTCTCTGTCTGTACATTTCAAGTCCGTCAAAATCATGATGAAAATCAGTTCCGTCACTTTCCAGAACCACTATACCACCCTCGTTTAACAGATTGTTTTTAACAATACCCTCAAGTACAGGTTCGATAAAGTTTTTATTATACGGAGGGTCAAGGAAAATCACATCGAATTTTTCCTTTGCCCTCTCCATATAATCAAAACATGACGTATTAATAATTTCACAGTAATCCGAAAAATCCAAAGAATTTGCATTTTTCTTGATAATATCAATCGAACGCTTGTCTTTATCAAGGCAAACGGCTTTTTTTGCACCGCGTGAAATCGCCTCAAAGCTCAAAGCACCGCTGCCGGCAAACATATCAAGGCACACCGCATCGGGTATAAACGTCTGAATTATATTAAATACAGACTCCTTAACTCTGTCAGTCGTAGGACGAACATCATCACCCTCAAATTCAAAAAGTTTATGTCCGCGTCTGATTCCAGATATTATCCTCATGCACAATCCTCCATATTATTCTTCTATATTCTAACCTACTTTTTGCAAAAGGTCAACAATGTTATTGTTTTTTTTCCTAATTTACATAAAATATCAATCGTTTTGTAAAGGATTTGATACATAGTATACATTAAATGCTAAATTTCATCAATATCTTCCGTAAAGTCAGGAATGTTAATTCCTCTCACATATTCGTTGTTAGGTACAGGCGGTTTATCCATTTCAGGGCCTATATAGAAACCTGTTTGTGTACACTGATTGTAAGCGGTATTTTGGAATGCAACGCTTAATCTGTAAACACTGTCGTGCATAAACGTATAGAACTTGTGGTCTGTAAGATCTGTTGTTGTGTAAATACGAAGTTCAGTATCGTCCTCATTTCTCCAAACAGCTTCTTCTCTCCAGTCACCCAAAATATCAGCTTGGATACAAGGTGTACCCTTCTTCCAGTTGTTTGACAGAGTACCCTTAGGGTCAAGGATTGTCACAAGCTTGTTGTTTTCATAATCCCACTTATAAATTTTCGGATAACCGACTGCCTTTTCATCATCAAATTCGTGGTCAAGAAGTTCACGGATAAGGTCGCCGTCCCACCAAATAGCAAAATCTATTGATTCAGGGCCTTTTTCATTGATAAGTTCACCCTCCATTGTGTAGATACCGTCGTCCATTACCCAACACTGATTGCCTTCATATCTCGGGTCAATCTTCGCGCAAAGTCCTCTTGTTGTGTCACGGCCTGTAAACTTACCCCACTTAATCTCGCCTGTTGCAGGGTCACGCACTTCAAAACCATATTCGGCACTGTCGTGTTCGTGAATTTGGAAGAAGTCAAGGTTAGGTGTTTTCTTTGTGAAGTTACCAAGGTTCATACAGTCGCCGTGTTCAAGGCCTGTTGAGTAAATACCCTTACCGTCATGGTCAACAGCCATTGCGCCGTAAACGATTTCGTCAAGTCCGTCGCCGTCAATATCACCGACACCAAGATTGTGGTTACCTTGATTTGTGTATTCGATATTCTGATCCTTGTTAGCAAGGAACTTCCAACGCTTAACAAGTTTATTGTCAATTACGTCATATGCAACAAGCACTGTCGGACAACCGTGGTCATAGTAACCTCTGCACATTACAACGCTTGGATTTTCACCGTCAAGATATGCTACGCAGGCAAGGAAACGGTCAACTCTGTTACCCCAAGAGTCGCCCCATTCACGAACGTTGCCTCTCGGCGGATCATAATCGACAGTATCCATAATTTCGCCTGTTTCACCGTTGAACAATGTCAAATATTCAGGACCTTCAAGAATGAAACCGTCCTTATTTCTGTAATCCGCGTCCTTGTCACCGATTACGTTACCCTTGCCGTCAACGGTTGCGTCTGCTGTTTTGCAAACAAGTTCTGCCTTACCGTCATTATTAAAGTCATACACCATAAATTGTGTATAGTGTGAACCCGAACGGATATTACGTCCGAGATTAATTCTCCATAGCTTTGTACCGTCAAGTTTGTATGCGTCAAGCAAACATTCACCTGTTATACCCTTGTGTGAATTATCCTTACCGTTTGCGTCCCAACGAAGAATGATTTCGTATTCGCCGTCACCGTCAAGGTCTGCAACAGACGCGTCATTTGCGGTATAAGGATATGAATTGCCGTCAGGGTCAACAAAGTTCTCAGGCTTGTCAAGAGGAATTGATATATAAGGTGCATTTACGACTTTAACTTCCACACCCTTTTTCTCAGCCTTATTACCCTTTACGGCTTTGATTGTGTAAACGTCTTCCGGTTTACCGTCTTTGTCAAGATAGTTTGTAGAATCGGTGATTACGTCTGTAATCTTTTCACCGTTTCTTAAAATTATAAAGTTAATGTCCTGTTCGTATTCATACGCATTAAGACGCCAGCTAAGGAATACGCCGTTTTCTGTCATCATTGCAACAGCACCTCTGCCCAATGTTTCCATTTTGCGTTTCTTCGGCTTAGCTTCCATATCTATTGTTACCTCACTGCGTTTTGATATACCGCTTGTTGTAACAGCCTCAACCGCATATACGAAAGGTACGTTTGTTATTACTTTATCATCAATGAAATGTGTTTCTTCTGTTTTTCCTATGTACTTGTAAATACCGTAAGGTGCTTTTTGGTAAATGTTGTACCAAACCGCCTCCTTAAATCCGTTCCACACAAGTGTTACGGAATTAGGAGTTTCCTTTGCATCAAGCTCTGTTATCTCGCCTGCAACGCTCTTGCCGTCAACGACTTCAACATCAATCGTAACAGACTTATCCGAACAGAACTTATGTGCATACAATGCACACACGCTGTATTCAAATTTATCGCATATTGTAACATCACCGTCAACAAATTCCTCTGTAATAACTTCCTGAACCTTATCAATTTCGTTATTCTTCGGATTTCTGCGTGACACTCTGTAACCGATAACGCCGTCGGCTTTATCCCAAGTCAATTTAACCGAAGCCGTATCACGTTTTGCGATAACGGCACTTTTAACATTCTTAACTTCAATGTCTTGCTTTTGTGCAATATCAATGCTGTTAAGGCAAGTATGCTTACCCATTTCAAATGCAAATTCAATCTTGCCGTCAGTAACTGTAACAGGGAACACTCTTTCCACAACAGTACCGTCACTTACCCATACGCCGTATTTTTCACCGTTGACGTTGTAGAATGTCATAACATCGCCTTCGTCAACATAGTCGCCTGTAGAAACGCGTACAATATATTCGCCGTTTTCAATATCAACGATAAATGACTTTCCACCCATAAAAAGGAAATCTCTGTTTAATTCCTTTTCACCGATTTTTCTTTCGTCAGCCTCTGTGACTTCCGAAAGTCCAAAACCTTTTTCCTTTGTGTAAACAGATTTTTCAGTCACTTTTGTGTAACCGTCAACAGGCGGTTTCTTACCAAAATCAAAACTTGCCTCTTTCATTTTATCAATTTCCTCTCTAAAATACATTATAATAATTTAATTATACACCAAAATGATAAATTAATAAAGTGTTTTTTAAGAGTTTTTATGTTTTTTTCTTAATTATTGCAATTCATCAAGGCTTTTAAACGTATATCCCTCATTTTTTGCGTAATTTATTATATCTTCCAAAGCATTTGCATTGTCGGAGGACACTGCGTGAAGAAGTAAAACAGCACCGTCATGCAGATACGGCGTAACTTGATTAAACGCATAGTCCGCCCCCTGTTGCATATTTATATCCCAATCCTTGTACGCAAAGCTCCACAGAATTGTCTTGTACCCCATATCCTTTGCAACCGCAAGCACCCGTTCACTGTATTCCCCCTCCGGCGGACGCATATATTTCATACTCACGCCGTACATTTCCTCACACATTTTATTCAAATCGGAAAGTTCTTTTTTCTCCGTTTCAACGCTCTGTTTCGGTAAATTCGGGTGATTTACGGTATGGTTTCCGACAATGTGACCGCCCTCAATCATTCTCTGCACCAATTCCTGCTGATTTTCAAGATACGGACCTGTCACAAAGAATGCCGCAGGCGTTGAAGTCTGCTCCAAAACGTCCAAAATCTTTGACGTGTAGCCATTTTCATAACCCTCGTCAAACGTCAGATAAAGTGTTTTCGGTGCATTTTCATCTATATAATAGCAATCGTATTTTCTAAGCACTTCCTTTTGTGAATTAGGTATTTCGGGCGGTGCACCTTTCTTGCGTACAAATCCCCAACCAATCCCCTCATTATTCATTTGGTCATATGACACGTTCACCTGTTGTACGTCATTGCTGACCGTATCGGCGGTATTAGATGAACAACCGCTCACCAAAATTGCCATGCAAAAAATTACCAAAATCACTTTTTTCATTGTTTATCATACCCTTTCTTTATTTATTTTCATTCTTTAATAATATTATTGATAATAATGTTGAATTTTATTGTAAATTGGTATATAATAATGATATATCAGCTTTTTAGGGGGATTTTAATTATGTCTAATGCAACCGAATTTGAAATGAGACGTCGTGAACGCCGCAGACGTGAACGTCTTAGAAAAAAACGTATCCGTGCGGCTATTATTTTTATAGTTCTTATAGCAATTATTATTGTTGTCGCAGTTGCCGTTTCGATGAAAAAAGGTAACAACGAACAGCAAAATACAAATAATGTATCAATCGAAGCAACAGAAAATCCCGAAAATGTCGTTCCGACCGTAGAACCGGCACAAACAAGTACATTAAATATTCCTCCCGCAACGGAAGAAAATGACTTGCTCCAAATCGTTAAAGATTCAGTACAGGAAAAGCGTTGTTATCTTACATTTGATGACGGTCCTACAGAAAATATAACTCCGCAAATTCTTGATACTTTGAGAAAGTACAATATTAAAGCCACGTTCTTTGAAGTCGGTTCACTTATCGACTCAAACTTTGATATGGCAAGACGTGTATATGAAGAAGGACATCTTATAGCCAATCACTCGGACGGACATAACTATGAGAAATTATATGCGTCAACAGACACATTTATTAACGAAGTAAATACTTGTTTCCAAAAAATTGACGCAGTAACCGGAGGAACTCAAACAATGAAGCTTGTACGTTTTCCGGGTGGCAGCTACAAATCAAGTGCCGACAGTTTTTCACCCGTAAAACAAGAATGTAAAGCAGTATTGAAAGAAAACGGTTATTATTATTGTGACTGGAACGCGCTAAACGGTGACGCAGAGGGTAAAAAGAAAGATGCACAAGGTCTTTTGGATTACCTAAAGTCAAATATGCCGGAAGGTCAAAATGTTGTCATTCTTATGCACGATGCCTCCGCCAAACAAACTACGGCTGACGCTTTGCCAATGATTATAGAATATTTGATTTCAGAGGGATATACATTCCACAGACTTGACGATATTAATTATCAAGCCGCCGTCACAACAATCGCCCCTGAAAGCGGTGAAACAGCCACAACAGCTACTTCAACCGATACAACAAACCCAACAGCCGGCACATCAAACGTACAAAACAGCAATACACAATCGGCAACAGACGAACCCGCACAAGCACAAAATACCAAAAACGTAACCCCTGCCCCTGCACAGTCGGGTACAGCAATTATAATTCAATAAACAAAAAGAACTGCGAATAATCGCAGTTCTTTTTTGGTGTTCCATCAGAGGTTGAGAAATCAGTTCGGATTTTGCGAAAATGAACTCGTCGGCGTACATTGGTACGTTAGAGTTTATTTTCACAAAAAGTGCATAGTCAAGCCGTATATCAAAGATAGGCTTGACTAGTATTTGTTTTATTTTTTAATCAACTCATAAACATAAAAATAACATTTTGCACGTTACGGACAATTTATCGACAGTCCTTTTTATTCAAGTTCAAATGCACCTGTGTAAAGTTGATAATACTTACCTTTTTGTGAAATAAGCTGTTCGTGATTACCGCGTTCGATAATTCTTCCGAGTTCAAGCACCATAATTACATCTGAATTTCTTACCGTTGAAAGTCTGTGTGCGATAACAAATACTGTACGTCCCGTCATAAGTGCGTCCATACCTCTTTGAACTATCGCCTCTGTTCTTGTATCAATACTTGAAGTTGCCTCGTCAAGTATCATTACAGGCGGATCTGCAACCGCCGCTCTTGCGATTGACAAAAGCTGTCTTTGACCTTGCGACAAGCTGCCGCCGTCACCCGAAATAACTGTATCGTATCCGTCAGGCAACATATTTATAAACTCATCCGCATTCGCAAGTCTTGCCGCCGCATAAACTTCTTCGTCCGTTGCATCAAGATTACCGTATCGGATATTTTCCTTAATTGTACCCGTAAACAAGTTTGTATCCTGTAAAACGATACCAAGCGAACGTCTTAAATCTTTCTTTTTGATACGGTTAATATTAATTCCGTCATAAGTTATCGTACCGTCGGCAATATCATAGAAACGATTTATAAGGTTGGTAATTGTAGTTTTACCCGCACCTGTCGCACCGACAAACGCAACCTTTTCGCCGTGGTCGGCATACAATGTTATATCATGCAGTACGATTTTTTCGGGATTATATCCGAAATCAACATCAAAGAATTTAACTTCACCCGTAAGACGTGTGTATTTAACACTGCCGTCCTTTTGAACTTCTTTCCAAGCCCACATATATGTCTTTTCTTCCGTTTCAACTATATTGTCGTTTCTGTCGTACTTAACATTGACAAGTGTAACATCGCCGTTGTCCTGTTCTACTTCTTCATCCATAAGATTGAATATTCTTTCCGCTCCGGCAAGTGCCATAACGATTGAGTTAAGCTGTTGCGATATTTGGTTTATCGGCATTGTAAATGATTTTGAAAGTTGCAGAAATGACGCTATAACGCCAAGTGTAAGTCCCGCAACTCCGTTTAGTGCAAGTGCACCGCCGATAATAGCTATAAGCACATACTGCAGGTTACCTAAATTAGCCATAATCGGCATTAGGATATTTGCGTATTTATTAGCCTCTGTTGCGTTTTCACAAAGCTCTTCGTTAATCTTATCAAAATCTTCTTTTGAATGTTCTTCGTGACAGAACACCTTAACGACCTTCTGACCGTTAATCATTTCTTCGATATAACCGTTTACCTTACCGATGGACTGCTGTTGTTTTACAAAAAATCTTCCGCTCGCTCCTGCAATTTTCTTTATTACAAACATCATACAGGTCGCAAACACCAACACAAATATTGCAAGATAAACATTCGATATAAACATCGCAACGACTACCGATATAATTGTAACCGCCGACGAAAACATCTGCGGAATACTCTGTGCCATCATCTGTCTTAGAGTATCTGTATCGTTTGTGTAGTAACTCATTATATCGCCGTGAGTATGTGTATCGAAATACTTAATCGGCAATTTCTGCATATGAGTAAACATATCGTCACGAATTTTCTTTAACACACCTTGTGCGATTGATACCATTGTTCTGTTATAAAACAATGTAGCAAGTATTCCCACTAAATACACAATACCCATTACGCAGATTGCTTTAAGCAAGCCCGTGAATACAGGGTTTGTACTGCCCAAAAGCGGTGTTATATAGTCATCGATAAGCGTACCGATAAACATTGAGCCGGCAACGTTTGCAACGGCACTCAGCAATATACATATCAATACAAAGATAAATCTGAATTTGTATTTCTTCATATATGAAAGAATACGTTTGATTGTCTTACCGGTATTTTGTGCACCGTGTTTATTCATCGTCACCGCCTCCTTTCACCTGTGAATTATATACTTCACTATATATTTCGTTGTTCTTCAAAAGTTCTTCGTGAGTACCTATTCCGTTTATTTCACCGTTATCCATAACAATTATCTTATCTGCGTCTTCGACAGATGAAATTCTCTGTGCAATAATAATCTTTGTTGTATTCGGTATTTCTTCACGGAACGCACGTCTGATACTTGCATCTGTCTTTGTATCAACCGCACTTGTACTGTCGTCCAAAATAAGGATTTTCGGTTTCTTTAACAAAGCTCTTGCGATACAAAGTCTTTGTTTCTGACCGCCCGATACATTTGAACCGCCCTGTTCGATATAAGTATCATACTTATCAGGGAATGTCTGAATAAATTCATCGGCTTGTGCAAGCTTACATACTCTTTCGATTTCTTCATCTGTTGCGTGGTCATTACCCCAACGCAAGTTTTCTTTGATTGTTCCGGAGAACAACACATTTTTCTGAAGTACCATTGCAACCTCGTCACGCAATGACTCAATATCATATTCCTTTACGTTTCTGTCACCGACAATCACTTCACCGTCGGTTGTATCGTAAAGTCTTGGGATAAGCTGTACAAGGCTTGACTTTGAACTTCCCGTACCGCCTATAATTCCGACAGTTTCACCCGATTTAATATCAAGATTTATATTCTTAAGGCAGAGTTTTCTCTTTTTCTTTGAATATCCGAAGTTTACATTTCTGAATGAAATATCGCCGTTTTTAATTTCATATACAGGATTTTCAGGATTTGTAAGATCGCTCTTTTCGTCAAGTATTTCGACGATTCTTTCAGATGACGCTCTTGCCATTGTAATCATTACGAACACCATTGAAAGCATCATAAGGTTCATAAGAATTTGCATTGTATATGCAATAAGGCTTGTAAGCTCACCTGTTGTCATAGTTGACGCAACGATAAGCTTTGCACCGAACCACGATATGAAAAGCATACAGCCGTATGCCGCGAACTGCATAAGCGGTGCGTTAAATGCCAAAAGTTTTTCGGCTTTTACAAAGTCATCGTATATATCTTCAGAAACGTTTTTAAATTTCTTTTCTTCGAAATCTTCTCTTACAAATGATTTAACAACTCTTATACCTCTCAAATTTTCCTGTACAACGTTGTTAAGTTTATCGTATATCTTGAATACTCGTTCAAATATCGGGTGTGCGTGAGTCATTATAAAATACAATCCGCCGCCCAAAACAGGAATTGCAAGCAAGAATACAAGTGAAAGTTTATGATTTATACCAAACGCCATAATAAGCGAGAATATAATCATTATCGGACCTCTTACCGCAATTCTGACTATCATCTGATAAGCATTTTGTACGTTCGTTATATCAGTTGTAAGTCTTGTTACGATACTTGATGCAGAGAATTTATCAATATTTGAAAATGAGAAGTTCTGTACATTATAGAACATATCCTTTCTCAAATTCTTCGCAAAACCTGCCGATGCACTCGCCGCAAATTTACCCGACAATGCACCGAAAACCAATGAAATTACACATGAAATTGCAAGGGCGATACCTATTTTCAATATGTAATTCATATTTCCAGCGTCAATACCCTTGTCAATAAGCATAGCCATAAGAAGCGGTATTACAACTTCCATAATAACTTCAAGAGTAACAAAAATCGGTGCAAGAATCGAATCACGTTTATACTCTCTTACACTTTTTAATAATGTCTTTATCATCTAATTCCTCCTTTAAAAATGTAGTACGCTACATATTAAGGTAAAAATATACCCTATTTTTCACACTTATCATTGTCTTGGTACATATGTTCGTAAACCTTTGTTAAAAGTTTTTTGAGTTCTTTTTCCTCCTCATCATTTAATGCACCTGTTATCAACGAATCCATATACTTTCTGTGTTCTTTCATTTCACTGCCAAGCTCAAAAGCCTTGTCAAACAAAATAACCTGTCTGCATCTATGGTCCTCCGGATTTACCTCAACACGCACAAAATTATTCTTCTCCATACGCTTTAAAAGTCCGATAATCGTGGAATGTCTTAACCCAAATTCCTGTTCAATCTCCTTTTGCATTACAACATTCTTGCCCTTTTCAAGCATATAAAAAAGTATATTTGCCTGCGAACAGGTTATATCGTATTTCTTCAGATGTGCATTTGCCGCCATAGACATAATCTCATCTATCCTCTTAAAATAAAAGCCTATACCTTTCTTTTTCACAAATACACCTCCTCGCAAAAAAATGTAGCGTACTATACTTTTTGTGTAGTACGCTACATATTATACACATTATTAATATTAATGTCAATAAACCTTTTTCAAAGTTCATATTTTGTTCATTAATTGTTCACGTTATTCGGAAACGTAACATAAATAGTTGTACCTTTGCCGACTTTGCTCTTTACGCGTATAGTCGCATTATGGCAGGCACAAACGTGCTTTACTATTGAAAGTCCCAAGCCTGTACCGCCGACTTTTTTTGAGTGGCTTTTATCAACGCGATAAAAACGTTCAAATATTCTTTCCGTATCTTCGGGCGGTATTCCTATACCCGTATCCTTTACGGACAGTTCCACGCCCTTTGCCGACTCGCCGACAAATACGGTTATTTTTCCGTTATCCTTATTATACTTTATCGCATTGTCAAGCAAGTTATATACAAGCTCACTCACCAATGTCACGTTACCTTTTATGAATGTCGGTATCTTCGTATAATAAATCTGAATACCTCGTTCTTTTGCGGCTTTTTCAAGAACACATATCGCCTCTTCCGTAACCAGCGAAAGGTCGATATTTTCCGGATTTTCAACACTTCCCTGTTCGTCAATATTTGATAGATTTATTATATCATCTATAAGAGTAAGAAGTCGGTCGGACTCTTTTTCTATCTTTCTGCCAAACTCCTTGATGTCCTCCGCCTTTGCCATACCGTTGCTTATCATTTGTGCATATCCCGAAATGGTTGTAAGCGGTGTTTTAAGCTCGTGCGAAACGTTTGCGGTAAATTCACGTCTGATTTTTTCCGTCTTTTCTTTTTCCGCATTTTGATTTGCTATTCTTGAAAAAAACGGTTTCAACTCGTCATATATCTCTGCCTTGCCTATATTATTTATATCCACTTCATTAATCGGATCTAAAATATATTTCGTCAAATGCTTTGCACTCACAAACGAAACAGCAATAACGCATATTAAAATAATAATAACTATCGGCATTATGGTCAAAACCATATACATTATTACTTTTGT
>OLXW01001273.1_pt1 | contig 13406 bp, 10 predicted proteins | sample 1673551 | NCBI WGS metagenome assembly OLXW01 (sample SAMEA103958114, study PRJEB25191) | human gut metagenome | reverse complement strand
ATTGTTTTTCTGCGCTTGGTACTGTGCATTTGCTTGTATTGTATAGGTGTAGTCACCGGACTCTACCTCTTCCTCTCCAATGTAGGTTGTTTTATAAACAGTTGCCATCTTTTTCTTGATAACTCGCTGCCCTGTGTAATTAACTCGGTAATGGTGTGTTTGATGGGCTATAGATGCTACCGCATTTCGGCAAATCCTACCATTTTTATCCTCATACGGTTTTCCACTCCATCGAATCGTTTTTACCGTGTATCCTTTGGTTGTTCCAAAAGTGGATTTTAACAGTTCATTCTCATATCCTTTTAACGGATCATCTTTGTTATTGGCTACATTATGACCATTCCAACGAAGAGTTTTGGCATTATACGATATAATCCGGATATTGATCCGTGTTTGTTCTGTAAATGCACCCAAATCCGTTGTTTTTGTCTTTTTGCAGACCTTACTTACCGTTTTTCCATTCTTGTCCACTGCAGAGATTTTTTTTGTCTTCGGTGCAGCTAGTGACTTTGCGAAACTGTTATAATCGGTATAGCCGCTAAATTTCACTGTATATCCCTGCTGCAAAATCACTCTGCTTTCCTTTTCTTTTTTGTCCAGAAATGCCGAAATGGCTTCCTGTAATTCCTGATCAACTCCTATACAACCGGATTACAGCCGGCGGTATTGAGCTATATGATGAACACGGTGTTGAAAAAATATCACGGAACGGTAGCAGCCGATGAGATTGGGCTTCCGGTGTCATCCAATGGACTTGTGCTTCCTTGTGGGGCAAGTGGAAGGTTTGAAGTTTAATCTGTGTGCTACCGCTTGTGGGTGATGTTACGGATTTTTAGATTGAATTTCATCATTTAGGTTATGAACAAAATATTGCCGTATAATATGCTTATGAATGCACGAATGTGAAATGGACGAATATTGTATTTCGTTGCGTTAAACATTGCGATGAACCTCTCTGATCATTTGTGTTCAGCAGAGGCTTCCACAAATGGAGAGTTTCATCTCCATAACGCAAAACGAAAACAATATTCGTCCATTTTACATTCATTATCTCATAAGTTATGAAACTGCAATATTTTGAACATACACTCCATAGAAATTCAATCTGAAAATCCGTCAATCCATGTTACGAGCGGCAGAACCCAAAGATAACCGTGAGTTCCATAACGTAAATTGCAGATTTTGTGGTGCGATTCATAACGTTGACCGGGCATGTATAAGCGTCCTCTCACAAGTCATCCATGTAGAGTAGGCGGATGAAAATTTCATCCGCCCCTCATCAAACCGTGCATGAGGTTCTCCCTCACACGGCTTTCCGACATTCTTCTTTCTACAGCATTACGTCATGCTCTAGCCATTTTCTTTAATCCTTTTTCGTAAATGCTATTTCTAACAAATCCCACTCTTGACATATGTTTACGCCTTTGGTGTTTCTTGTTATACCATCTTGTAAAGGTGCAGATAATATACCAGTCTAATTCCTGCATCCATGTCTCATTTGTTTTGGTGGAATAATAATTCTTCCAACCTATGATTTTCGGATTTAGATTCTTTATTAAATCCTCTTCCTTTGCAACTAACAGACTTCGACCGTTTACATTCTTTTTGATTTCTGCTTTCATCTTCTTCATGGCTTTCCTGCTCGGGTACTGATAAGTTTCTTTATACAATTGTCCTTTGCTTGTTTCCGTTGTCATTCTTCTGTGGTGCATTCCAAGAAAGTCAAATCCCTCTTTTCCGTCCCACATGCTGACAATCTTTGTTTTTACTGGGTGTAGCTTTAAATCCAGTTTTGCCATGATGTACTGCAATAAGTTCAGTGCGTGATTTGCATTTTTCTTATTCTTGCAAATGATGACTGTATCATCTGCGTACCTTACAAGAATACCGTGAGTAAGTCCATACTTTTCCCACAGTCTGTCCAGTGTATTTAAGTAGATGTTTGCCAATAACGGAGATATAACTGAACCTTGGCTTGTTCCCAGTTCGGAAATTGTCAGTACATTTCCGTATAATACTCCTGATACTAACCATTGTCTTATCAGCTTCAATATCCTACGGTCTGATATTCTCTGCTCTGCCAGTTTCATCAGTTTATCTTGGTTTACGTTATCAAAGAACTTCTCAATATCTGCGTCTACTACATAATAGCCCTTGTTGTTACACGCTTTCCTTACCACTTCCAGTGCTTGCCTGGCACTTCTTTTCGGTCGGAATCCATAGGAACAATCTCTAAAGTCAGCTTCGAATACTGGCTCTATTGCTATCTTGGTAGCCATCTGCACAATTCTGTCCTTGACTGTTGGTATTCCAAGAGGTCTTTCACTTCCGTCTGGTTTTGGTATCATAACTCGCTTTACTGGGGATGGTTTATACTTTCCATCCATCAGTTCCGATTTAATTTCTGACAGGTATTTTTCAATTCCCATCTCTTCAATATCTTCGATTCCGATACCATCTACACCACTGGAACCTTTGTTAGCTTTTACCCGTTTCCATGCTTCAAAAAGTACATCATCACGATATACCTTATCGTAAAGTGCATGAAATCTTCGGCTATCACATTTCTTGGCTGTCAGATATAGTTTGTTTTGAAGTTGTCGAACTTTTTCCTTGGAGTTGTTAGTCTGCATGACATTCTCTCACTCTTACCCTCTCTACAAACATGAATGAAGCAAGGAACCTTCCCATAGACTGCGTTTTCTTGCACAGTCATTATTGGTACTATGTTCCTCTCCGACTCCCTCCCATCAGAAATACGATTTCGCCAAGCTTATACGCTTTCTTTTTACCTTTCGGTGATGGGTAGGGTCTCTCCAGTTCCGAACCACACTTTTCATACATACCGTTTCCTATATACCGAGGGATTCCTCCGTGCTGCTTTCCAGTTTCTTCACACGTTCCATGGCTTTCACCCATACGCCCAAGGTTCAGCTTCCCTTTGCTCTCTTTTCAGAGACCTTTCTAACGATACGGCAGAATTCACTTTATGTTACGGTCTGCATAATTGCTCGCCCCTCTTACCGAGGTTACTTTATCCACTCGCTTAGTACCCTGCATTACTGCAACGCACCGAGTTTAGCTACACGGCTCACTGGCGATTACCGTGACCGGACTTACACCGGCTAGTGTGGTCCAGCTTCGCTGGACACACGGTAACAAAAAAGCGCCGTATTGCTACGACGCTTTTGTTTTGCCCGGAAGCTGGAGCAAGGGAACGCTATTCAATTATCTGTTGTACTTTTTCTTTCTGCTGACAATCGTTGTGCCAATGGCTGCACCGCCGCTGACAAACAGCAAGGCAATCCACAAAGCAAGGTTGCTTGTATCGCCGGTCCGCGGAGATTTGGAATCGTCCTTCAGCTTCGCCGTTACGGTGTCGGCTTTTTTGATTTCCTTTGTACCGTCCTTGTCGCTGTAATATTTACCGCAGCCTTCGCAGTACCAGTACTCGATATTGCCCTCGGTGGTCTTGGTCGCCGCAGTTGCCGGGAAGTGCTTTAAGTCGGTGTGGTTCTTCGCATCAAGCTCACCGTATTCCGCACCGCAGACTTCGCACTTTGCCTTGTCCTTGCAGGTCGCTTTCCCGCCGGTGTGCTCAGTCAGCTTCTTGCCGCAATAATCACACTTGTGGTCTTTGTTATCGTCTGCACACTCGCTGATTATATAATCGCAGATATCACATTTGTGGTCTTTGTTTGCATCGATGCAATTCTCCGTTTGCGTGCCTGCAGAGCATCCGTCAACGGTGCAGGTGCGGGTATGGGTGCCGTCTTCGTTGGACGTCCAAGCGCCCCAGTTGTGGTCCAGCGCATTGCCGGAGAAGAAGGTCGCCTCATCCGCCGTGCCCTCGGAGCTCAGACCGCAGACTGCGCAGGACTTGTAATAGATTGCCTTTTCGGTACAGGTTGCAGCAGACTTCAAATACTGCGCCTCTGCTTTTTCGGCAGTGAAGCTGTGTGCCGCCATCTCGCCGTATTCGCCGCCGCAGACCGTGCAGACAGCCTTGGCGGTGCAGGTCGCCGTGCCGCCGTGGCAATTCTCGGTTTCCGTATGGCTGGTGTCACGCTTACAGATTCGGGTGTGGGTCTTTTCATCGCTGTTCTGCGTCCAAGTGCCCCAGTCGTGCCCAAGCGGTTCGGAAGATCCGCCGCATTCCGTGCATGTCCTTCCGCTTGTGCAAGTCGCCGTTCCGCTCCAATTGTGTGACGCTAGGAAATCCCATTCCTTATTACACACCGTGCATGTAACATGGCGTAGGTGCCATTTACCATCTGCGTATTGAGAAGTCACCCTTACTGTTTGTACCTGGTTGTAATTAGTACAAAGCGCCCTATCCGCCGCATATGCCGTCATAGGCATAACAGCCAGCATCACGCACAGTATGAGCACAACGCTCAAAATTTTCTTATTCATATAGTTTCCTCTCCTTTCCTTTGCTGTCCTTTGACAGCTTAAAATCGTATTTCATTTCCAGCATTGCAAACAGCTTATACATAACCTCTGTAGCAATTGCTTCAATATCCAGTGATTGAATAAAGGCAAGCACCTTTGCCTGTTCTTCCTCTGGCACACGATATACTCTCATTGCTGCCGTCAAAAAGCGACTGAGCTTGCGTTCCAACGGAAAATGAATATCACATTTTCTCGCCATATAGCTGCGCATCAGTCCCGCCGTGCCGATTTCCATCTCGTAAAAGTCGCTCTCGGTATCATCGGGAAATTTTTCACCAAAAATCTGTTTCAGCTCTGCTGTGGTATGCAGGTAAATATATTCCGATGTGTCGGGCAGGGAATAGGCTTCAATGTAGATTTCTCGCAGGTTCTCATTCAGTTCAGTCAGTGTCAGTTGGATCGCCGTTTCCACCGCATAGGCATAAACCGGCGGCAGCTTGCTGTCTGCAATGCTTCTTGCCACGCCGAACTGTCCGCCGAACATCGTTTCGGTCAATTCCAGCAAAATTCTGTCCTTGGTAGGAAACAGATTCAAATAGCTTCCCCTTGCCACACCTGCCTCGTCCACAATCTGACTGACAGTGGTGTTTTTATACCCCTGCTCCAAAAAGAGACGGACGCACACGGTCAGTATTTTCCTCTTTGTTTCACTGCTGTCTCTCCGCAAATATATCACCTCTCTTTGAGCATCCTAGTACGCATACTAATAATATCATAACAAGTGCAAAAAGGCAAGTGGAATTTGAAACTTTACCTCCGTAAATTGTGACATTTCCGCAAACGCTGGCTTCTTCCATTACTCACGGAACTTTATGACTTCTTGAATACTACCCGCAAAGGAAAAGCCGCCGTCTGTTGACAGCGACTTTTCTTACTTAGTATTAACAGTATATAAGCTCACTCGAAACGATTTCCATAGCAGCGCTACGGATGTTGTTCATCCTCTGCACCCACAGCATTTGATTTTCCGCTTTGAGGGCTTCCGTTACGCCCTCTTTTTCGGAAAGCTGCTTTACCAGCCGAGAAAATATTGCTTCTCCGGCATTCTGCACGGATTGCTTACGGTGATAATAGAAGTTCTTTTCCAATTGTGCAAAGCACTTGACATTTCATTAAGGGATTTTTTTGATGATGATAATAAGGTTCTAATCAATGATCCACTGTCAACCAGAATATATAGACTCAACTCTGTACAAAGAGAGGCATTACTCGCCTTTCTAAATACTATAGATTAAGAAATTACAACGAAAAACACAGCACCATATAGATAACTCCCACTCATCTACATAGTGCTGTGTTTTAATTTTATATTTAATATCTTCTGCCTAGCGCCGTTTAAAAAAACACCATCTGCATTTTGAAAAAACACCAATTAATCGCCACAAAGTCATAAAATTACAAAAAATCACATCATATTACATACATTTATGTCTTTATTGATATGTAACGCATTTGGCTTAAATTCTCAGGTTTTATGCGGTCTCACCAGCTCCTACTCCCACTTATAAGGTGTGAGCTGATAAACGTAATAATTGAGCCAATTCGCATACAAAGTATTCGCGTGGCATCTCCACTTCTTCACTGGTTTCTTTTCCGGGTCGTTGTCTGGATAATAGTTCACCGGAATCTGTGGATTCAGGCCCTTGCCAAGGTCTCTGTGGTACTCCTGGTCAAGGGTCAGCACGTCGTACTCAGGGTGTCCTGTGACAAATATGTTTTTGCCGCCGTCACCGATTATGAGGTACGGGCCAGCCACATCTGACTCGGCTACGATCTCAAGGTGATCATTGTTTACAATGTCCTCCTTGGACACACCGGTATATCTTGAGTGTGGCACATAGAATACATCGTCGAAACCGCGGACTAGCGGTGTTCTCTTGTGGAAGGTGTGATGTTCGTATATGCCTGACAGTTTCTGCGGAAGGTCGAACTTCTGCACACCGTATCTGTAGTAGAGTCCCGCCTGGGCGCCCCAGCAAATGTGCATGGTCGATGTGACATTTGTCTCGGACCAATCCATGATCTCGCGGAGTTCATCCCAGTAGTCAACATTCTCAAATTCCATCTTTTCAACAGGTGCTCCGGTTATGATGAAACCGTCCCATTTGCGGTTCTTTACGCTGTCAAAATCCTCGTAGAATCTGTCAAGGTGTCCCTTTGTCACGTTCTTGGACTCGTAGGACATGGTTCTAAGAAGCGTGATGTTCACCTGAAGTGGGGTGTTTGACAGGCTTCGCATGAGCTGCAGCTCTGTATCCTCCTTCAGCGGCATGAGGTTGAGTATCAGGATGTCAAGGGGTCTTATGTCCTGGCTGTGCGCCCTTCCTGTTCCCATGACAAATATGTTCTCGTCCTCCAATGTTTTCTTAACCGGCAGATCATCATCTATTCTTATCGGCATCTCTATTCATTCCTTTCCATTTACTACAGTTACTCCTACTGTCCAATCAATTCTAAGAAATCCTCCTCAGATATGATAGGCACATCAAGGCTTTTTGCCTTCTTGTTCTTGGATGATGTAGAATTCACATCGTTATTTATAAGATATGAGGTCTTGGCAGATACAGAACCTGTAACCTGGCCTCCTCTGCTCTCTATCAGTTCCTTGAGCTGATTTCTGTTGTCAAAATGGGTGAGCGAACCGGTTATGACGAACACCTTGCCCGCCAGATCCTGCTCCGTATCAGAAACCTCATCCACAAACGTAAGCTCAACCATCAACCTATCTATGATAGCACAATTCTTCTCATTTTCAAAGTATCTGACTATATCCTCTGCTATAACCTGACCGATTCCGTCTATCTCAACGTATGCTGACACATCTGCCTTCTTCATGGCATCCATATCATTTGCAAAATGCTTTGCCATGAGCTTGGCTGTCGCCTCTCCGACATTTGCAATGCCGAGACCATTGACAAGACGCCACATGTTCGTCTGTCTGGATGCGTCCACCGCAGCCACAAGCTTGTTGTACGACTTCTCGCCAAATCCCTCAAGTTCAACTATATGTTCTCTGTGAGCCGCAAGCTTATACAGATCAGGAAGCTCCTCGAGGATCTTCTCATCTATGAACTTCTCTATGGTCGCCTCTGAGAGTCCGTCTATATTCAACGCATTTCTGGACACGTAGTGTGAAAATGACTTGAGTTTCTTCGCAGGGCAGAACTGGTTTGTGCAGTACAGAGTCTCAACTCCTGACGCTGCACCGCCTTCCTCCCTCACTATCTCAGTCTCTCCTCCGCATGCAGGACACGCAGCCGGTATGATCACGTTACCGCTCATGGTTAGATTCCTTGCAATCTGCGGAATGATCATATTCGCCTTGTACACTGCAATCTCATCACCTTCGCCAAGCGCCAATGACTTAAGTATGCTTACGTTGTGTATGCTGGCACGGCTTACTGTTGTTCCCTCGAGCTCCACCGGTTCAAATACAGCAACCGGGTTGATGAGTCCAGTTCTTGATGGACTCCACTCCACATAGCGGAGGTGGGTGATTGCCTCCTCATCCGCCCATTTGAACGCCATGGCATTTCGCGGGAACTTGGCTGTGGTTCCCAGGCTCCTTCCGTATGCCAAATCATCCAGCATGAGTACCAGACCATCCGATGGGAAGTCATTCTCCGTTATCTTCTCTGAAAATTCCCTCACCTTATCAGGAAGTGCCGCCGAGTCTGTCAGGTAGTGTTCTACCACGGTAAATCCCTGCTGCTCCAACCAGTCAAGCTGATATTTGAATGAATTGTGGAAGTCCACATCCTCACCGTCCACTAAATTAAAAGCGAAGAAATGTACATTTCTCTCTTTTGTTATCTTGTTATCGAGCTGTCTCACTGAGCCGCTGCACAGATTTCGCGGGTTCTTGTACTTAGATTCCGCATCCGTTATCTTCTCATTTATCGCATTGAAATCCGAGTATTTGATGACCGCCTCGCCTCTGATCGTCAGCTTGCCCTTGTACGGGATGTGATGAGGTACATTTGCAAATACCTTCGCATTGTTCGTGATGACCTCGCCTATCTCACCATTTCCACGGGTAACCGCTTTTATCATCTCTCCGTTCTCATATGTGAGAACAACTGTGAGTCCGTCCATCTTCCAGGATATTACGCCTTTCTGACCGCCAAGCCATGACACAAGAGCACCTACATCCTTTGTCTTGTCAAGAGAAAGCATTGGATGCTCGTGAGCCTCCTTCGGCAGCTCACTGACGACCTCATATCCTACCTTGACCGTCGGGCTGTTGCTCATGACCATCCCGGTCTCTTTCTCCAGGGCACTCAGCTCATCGTACAGAGCATCATATTCCAGATTGCTCATGATCTCTGTATCTTCCATATAATATTTCTTTGCAGCATCGTTGAGCTGCTTTACAAGTTCTTTAATTCTGGCTATCTTACCATTATCGTTATTGCCACTGATGTCATTATTTTCTTTAATATTTTCACTGGTATTTCTACTAATCTCTTCCATACACACCCCACAAAAAATCCTATATACACTCTCTACTACATCCCCACTATCCGTCTCAGCTCTGCCTCTTCCTCGCGGCTGAGCTCCCTTAACTCTCCAGGTCTCATATTGCCAAGCTTCACGTTGCAGACCCTGACTCTCTTCAGGTTCACTACCCTGTAGCCCAATGCATCACACATTCGTCTGATCTGCCTGTTGAGGCCCTGTGTCAGCACTATCATGAATGACCTGTCATCTATCTTTCGCACCTTACATTTCTTTGTCACTGTATCAAGTATAGGCACTCCATCCGACATCTTCCTGATGAAGTCCTCTGTTATCTCACGGTTCACCCGCACTCTGTATTCCTTCTCGTGGTTGTTCACCGACTTCTGGATAGCATTTGACAGGTTACCATCATTTGTCAGAAGAAGTAGACCCTGGGAGTCCTTGTCCAGCCTTCCCACGTACTGAAGTCTGATCGGATAATCTATGTGATCAAATATATTGTCTGGATCAGCCTTACTCGCTGTACAGGTAAGTCCTATCGGCTTATTATATGCCAGGATCACTGTCCTATCCTTCTGCTGAACCTTCCTGCCCATGAATGTCACCACATCCCCGGGCATGACCTTCTGACCCATGACTGCAGTCTCTCCGTTGATCGTAACCTTTCCATTCTCTATATGTGTATCCGCAGCGCGCCTTGAGCACACGCCCGCCTCGCTGAGATATTTGTTAAGTCTTATTCCATCCGCCATAATCTTTCCTCTGTTATTATTTTCCTATATTGTTAATACATATCTCACATTCTAATTTCTGGTCAGCATACACTATGTATCAGCCAGACCAAGGCCAGTAAATTCTAACCAATATGCAGAACCATCATACCATTTATTTTTCATTTTGTGAACCATTCATCACACCATGTATAACCCACAGCAAAGATTCAGTTAAATTAATTTTGTAAAAGTCCTTGATTTTTTTTATCAATTAATGTATATTTAAGCAAACGCAAAGGTGTGTTTCTTCGGAAACGCACCTTTTTTTACTTTAGGAAAAGGAAGTGCATATTATGGATAACATCGACAGAAAAATCATTCATCTTTTACAGGGCAACGCCAGAACCCCACTCAAGTATCTGGCCAGCAAAGTCTTCCTTTCTTCGCCGGCAGTTTCAGCAAGAATAGAGAGACTTGAGAAAGCAGGAATACTGACCGGATATCACGCAAGCATCAACCATGAGGCTCTCGGATATCACATCACAGCATTTATACACATGGCTCTTGATCCAAAACAGAAGCCAACCTTCTATCCATTTGTTGAAGCATGTCCAAATGTACTGGAATGCAACTGTGTGACCGGTGCGCACTCCATGCTCATGAAGGTCTGCTTTCCTAATACCATGGATCTCGACTCATTTATCGGACAGCTCCAGAGATTTGGCAGCACAGAGACACAGATAGTATTTTCCACACCGGTTCCTATCAGAGGGGTTTTGATCGACACAGATGATGTGAACTCTTCCGAGGCAATATAAGTCTCATACAGTGATAATATAAAACGCAGGCATAAAGCCTGCGTTTTCTTTAATTATACATATTCTGGAACTTTCTAAATGTCTCATCCGTTCTAAGCAGATAATCATTGTTTTCTTTTACATGTTCATATATCGCCTGTATATCACCAGATGAGTTGATGGTGTTGATATACGAGCTCTCCTTGTCAGACAAAGCCGAATTGTTGATCTTGTAGCTTCCATCTGACTGTTTCGTCACATATAACGACCTTATATCGAGCGGTTCCGAGTTGACATCCTTTATCATCAGATTGGATAATTCGTACACGATATACGAATCTGCGGTATATCCGTTGGCTATATAACAGGTGGTCTTGTTGTACGCCGTTATATACTCCGCTGCTATCTCAATGCTCTTCATGTCGTCAAATTCCGACGGATCTGTGACCAGTCTCTGAAGTGTCGTCTGATCTGCCTTTGTTCTCGCCAAAAGATAATTGTTCACTAGCTGATTTATCTCATCAATCGTACACAGCCTGTAATTTGCTCCGTCTGGTATCTCCAGTCTCACCGTGTTATCTCTTCCGGTTATGTTCTCTGTGAACAGCTTATCGTTTATAAAAAATACATACACATAGACTCCGACAAGTATCAGAAATACCGCCCACAGCAAGGCAAGAACACCACCAGAGATCCCGCCATGTCTGGATCTTCTTCGGCCTTTCCGCGTCTTTGCCTTCTCTTCGGCAAAATAATCGTCATCGCCATACAGCTCTTCATCATCGAACATATCTCCGGTATCCGGTGCATCATCCATATCCTCAGGATCTTCTATGACATAATCCTCATACGGCCTTTTCTGTCTCGCCGGGGTCTCCTCAACCTCTGAAGCTCCGCCGGGCTCTGAGTTATCAGCCAGCTCCGAATCTTCACTGTCATCTAAATCATCATCTAATCCCGAGTCTCCACTGTCATCCGATTCATCGTCTGACTCCGGATCTTCACCGTCATCTAAGTCATCATCTGTCTCTGAATCTCCACCGATCTCTGATTTCCTATCCAACTCCGGCTCTTCATTTTCTATATTCTGTTCTTCCGCTTCCAAATTCTTTTTCTTCTTCATCACTGCATATCATCCTTTTACGAAATAAATATCAGAGTATAAAAAAGCGTACCAGGGCGGAGTCGAACCGCCCGTCATGGCTCCGGAGGCCATTGCCGTATCCGATTGGCTACTGGTACACAGTTGGTATGATACTACAAAAAACTCACTTTGGCAAATAAAAAAACGTCCCCGCACTTATATGCGGGAACGCTTTGAATTCTCTTGTGTCACTAAATAATTACATAGTTACCGAAACGAATTTTACTATGAATAAGAGTGCAATAATTGTCACTACGATATCCTGCTTCTTATACTTGCCTGTGAACAGTGTGATAAGAACATATGTGATAGCGCCAAGACCGATACCATTTGAAATAGAGTATGTCAGTGGCATCATAAGGAATGTCACGAATGCAGGAACTGCTGAGCGCATATCCTCCATATCAACCTTTGCAAAGTTCTTAGCCATAAGTACACCTACGAAGATAAGTGCTGGTGCTGTTGCACATGATGGAATGATGTTGGCAACAGGGCTGAGGAACAGACATACTGCAAAGCAGATTGCTGTAACCAAACTTGTAAGACCTGTTCTACCACCTGCAGCGATACCTGAAGCTGACTCTACAAATGTTGTACATGTTGATGTACCGAGAATAGCTCCTGATACAGTACCTATAGAGTCACACATCATACACTCGTCAAGCTTCATTGGGTCACCCTTCTCGTCAAGCATATTAGCCTGGGAAGCTGCACCATAGAGAGTTCCGATGGTATCAAACATATCTACCAGACAGAAGCTGACAACAAGCATGATTGCTGAGAACACACCGCCGATATACTCAGCAGAGAATGCATCCTTCCATGCCTGTCCCTGGAACACTCCGAGGAATCCGACTGAACCGAAATCCTTGAATGACTGTCCGATCGATGAGAAATCAAAGTTAGGTGCCTGAAGCATCATAACATAATATAATACTGTAGATGCAAGGATACCTATGATAATGTTACCCTTTACATTAAGCTTTGCAAGGATCGCAATTATTATAAATCCTACAAATGCTACTATAGGAGGTGCGATCTGTGCAATAGCCTCCTTTGTGCTGCCAGCGCTTGTGATCACACCGTGGAAATCAAAGAACTGAACAAATGTATATGGGTTGTCCTGGATAAGTGTTGCATTCTTCAGTCCGATAAGAGCTATGAACAGACCAATACCTGCCGGAATTGACTTCTTAAGGCACTCAGGCATTGCAACTGCAATGTACTTTCTGAGTCCTGTCACTGAAAGGATCAGGAATACGAGACCTGATATCAATACTATTACCAGACCTGCCTGATAACCTCTGATAACACTCACACCTGCAAATGCTGCACCAGCTACGAAGATAGTACAGAAGAATGAGTTAAGTCCCATTCCGCAGGCCTGTGCAAATGGCATGTCCGCGAGGAACGCCATGAGAAGTGTTCCCACTATTGCAACAAGAATAGATGCGATGAATACAGCATTCCATACTGTACCAAGCTCACCAGCCATGTCTGGAACTGCCCCTGCCAGCCAGCCATTGCTGCCTTCTCCTGCAACCTGATTTGGATTGACCAGAACGATGTATGCCATGGCGAAGAATGTTGTAAGTCCTGCCATGATCTCGGTCTTGATTGTAGACCCACGCTCTGAGATTTTGAAGAATTTGTCCATGATTACTCTCCTTTTCTCGTTTTAGTATAATATAAACAAATACTTATCCATTCTATATCACTTAATGATACTTTTTCAACTACTTTCAAATAATTTCTTAATGTTCCTTACAAAAATTAAATAACATATAAACAAATAATAAAATAGTCCGGCCGGGTATTCCCCAATCGGACTATCGT
>OLXW01001263.1_pt1 | contig 13467 bp, 9 predicted proteins | sample 1673551 | NCBI WGS metagenome assembly OLXW01 (sample SAMEA103958114, study PRJEB25191) | human gut metagenome | reverse complement strand
TTGTTACAGCCTCAAGAGGAGATATTTACGACCGTAACGGTAAGGTGCTTGCGGAAAGTGCAACGGTAAACACACTTATTTGCAATCCTAAGGATATTGAGGCGGACGGTGACAGTGAAGTAATCGCCGCAAGATTGGCTCCTGTTTTGAATATGGATCAAAACGAAATCCTTAAGATTATAACAAAAAATTCAAGATACCAAGTTATAAAAAAACGTCTTACGAACGAACAGACCGAGGCGGTAAAGAAATTAAGAGATTCAGATGTTGACGCAACGATTGCAAAAGCATTTAAAGGGGTATATTTTGAAAATGATTCAAAGAGATATTATCCGTTCAACGTTGCACCGCATATTTTGGGATTTACGGGATATGACAATAACGGTTTGCAGGGAATTGAACTTACTTTCGACGATGAGCTTATGGGGCGTAACGGAAGTATAGAAACTAATCAGTCGGCAAAGGGTACAACACTTAAAGACCAACAAAATGAGTATTTGAACAGTTCTCAAAACGGTGATGACGTTGTGCTTACGATTGATGAAACAATACAGCATTTCCTTGAAAAGCACCTTGAAGAGGCGGTTACGGAAAACAAGCTTAAAGAGGGTGCGGCAGGTATTATTATGAACCCGAAAACGGGCGAAATACTTGCAATGGCAACTAAGCCTGATTTTGACGTAAATAATCCGTATGATATTGACCAGTTTGAAAAATATGCGATAGATTTGGGATATGATACATCAGATGACACAAGTGACGATCCCGATGCAACACCGAAACCGACAGAAGATCCGAATAATTTAAGTGACGAGGCCATTGCGAAAATAAGAAATAAAATGTGGAGAAACAAGGTTATTTCGGATACATATGAACCGGGCTCGACATTTAAGATTATTACTGCGGCGGCGGCTTTGGAAGAACACGTTGTAGACCTTAATTCAACATTCTATTGTCCGGGATTTAAGATTGTTGCCGACAGAAAAATCGGTTGTGCAAACAAGAGCGGTCACGGCGCTCAAACATTTGTAGAGGGTGTAAGAAACTCTTGTAACCCTGTATTTATGGAATTGGGCGAAAGACTTGGGTATGAGAAATTTATGGAATATTTCACTGCATTTGGTCTTACCGAAAAGACAAACGTCGAACTTGTCGGCGAGGCGTCAAGTATTTATTACCACAATAAAATGAGTGAAGTCGATATTGCGACAAGTTCATTCGGTCAAGGTTTCCAAATAACACCGATTCAGCTTGTAACAGCCGTTTCGGCGGTTATCAACGGCGGTGAAAGAATGAAACCGCAGATTGTAAAGGAAATCAGAAACTCAAACGGAATTTTGAAAACGTATGAGCCGGAGGTTATAAGCCGAGTTATTTCGGAAGAAACATCTCAGCAAATGAGAGAAATTCTTGAATCGGTTGTATCGTTGCCGACATCAACAGGTAAAAATGCGTATGTAAAAGGTTGCCGTATCGGAGGTAAAACAGGTACTTCGGAAAAAGGTAACCGTGACGAAGAAAAACGTATTGCGTCATTTATCGGTTTTGCTCCTGCAAACGATCCGGAAATAGTGTGTCTTATAATGCTTGACGAACCACAGGTTGATAACAAATACGGCGGTACAATAGCCGCACCTTTGGCAGGTGAAGTTATTGAAGATGTACTAAACTATCTCGGTGTTGAAAAGCAGTACACAGAAAATGAAGAACCAGACGTTAAGCAGGAAATACCTGACGTTAGAACAATGGATTTGACAGAGGCGAAGAAAGCCGTTGTTGACAAAAAGTTGAATGTTCAAGTGAGAGGTGACGGAGATACGGTAGTTGACCAGCTTCCGAAACCGGGTACAATGCTTAACGAAGATTCAACGGTAATATTATATACAGAAGAAATTGACAAAACACATACGGTAACAGTACCTAATCTTAAAGGAATGTCCGTGGATAATGCGAAATATACTCTTGAAATGAGCGGACTGAACTTTGAGATTGTCGGTGCGGGACACAGTGAAGTGTCGAGTGCGTATGCGGTAAATCAGAGCATAGCGGCAGGCGAGGAGGTTACACCTGCAACAGTAATAGGCGTGGAATTCCGCCAAGTAACTTCAGACTAATAGGACAGGGGGAAATGTCAAATGTTAGCAAGTGAATTATTAGGCAGTAAATGGCTTGATGAGCATAAAGATATAGATATAACCGGAATAGCGTACGATTCAAGAAACGTACTTCCGGGAAACGTTTTTGTATGTATCAAAGGCTTTGAAACGGACGGACATAAATATGCAGAAATGGCAGTTAAAAACGGTGCGTCACTAATCGTTGCCGAAGATAAAATAGATGTAGATGTACCTGTTTGGTATGTTGAAAATTCGAGAGTTGAAATTGCGGAAATGGCTTGTAAGTATTACGGCAATCCGTCAAGCAAATTCAAACTTATCGGTATCACAGGCACAAACGGTAAGACTACAATAACATATTTAATAAAGAGTATAATCGAAACAGCCGGTATGAGAATCGGTGTTATCGGTACAAATCAAAATATTATCGGCGACAAGGTGCTTGTTACGCAAAGTACAACACCTACAACACCGAACGCACTTGAACTTCAACAGCTATTTGCGGAAATGGTTGACAGTGATGCGGAATGTGTTGTAATGGAAGTTTCGAGTCACGCACTTGAACTTGAAAGAGTACACGGTTGTCACTTTGACGTGGGTGTGTTCACAAATCTTACGCGTGACCACCTTGATTTCCATAAGACTATGGAAAATTACTTAAATGCAAAGGCTAAGCTGTTTAAAATCAGCGATAAGGGCGTTGTTAATTTCGACGATGACGGCGGTAAGAAGATTGTTGCAAACAATGACTGCGATATATTAAAAGTCGGTCTTTCGGACGGTTGCGACCTTAAAGCGAAAAATATTGAAATTTCATCATCGGGTGCTGATTTTGATGTTGAATATGACGGTAAGACATATCGTGTCCATATAGTAATTCCGGGCAAGTTCAGCGTGTATAATGCAATATGTGCTATGGGTGCGGCATTGCAGATGGGGATTGATATGGATACCATTATCAAAGGTCTTGAAAATGCAACAGGAGTTGTCGGACGTGTTGAGGTTGTTCCTACAAATACCGATTATACGGTTATAATCGACTATGCACATACACCGGACGGTCTTGAAAATATAATTAAAACCGTTAAAGATTTTGCAAAGGGTGAGGTTATAACATTGTTCGGCTGCGGCGGTGACAGAGATAATACGAAGCGACCGATTATGGGTGAAATCGCCGGAAAACTTTCGGATTACAGTATTATAACGTCAGACAATCCGCGTACGGAAGACCCTGTTTCTATTATAGAACAGATAGAAGTCGGAATGAAACGCACAGACGGAAAATATAAAGTAATAGTCGACAGACGAGATGCTATCGCATATGCTCTTGACCACGCAAAGAAAGATGATGTAATCATTCTTGCGGGTAAGGGACAGGAAACATATCAGATAATTGGTAAAGAGAAACACGACTTTGACGAACGTGTTGTTGTATATAAACACCTTAATAAATAATTGAAAAGGGCGGCTGAAAAACTACCGCCCTTATTTTTGAGCATAGGACAAAAAGAGAGAAAGGATTTAATTTATTATGCAGGCAATGACGATTGAAGATGTATTAAAAGCAACTGGGGGAACACTTTTAAGCGGTGACATACACCAAACTTTTAACGATGTAATCAGTGATTCGAGAAAGGTTACGGCAGGTGTGCTTTTTGTGCCGCTTGTCGGTGAAAAGTTTGACGGTCACGAATTTATAAAGGCGGCTTTCGACCTTGGTGCTTCGGCTGTTTTGACACAGAGAGATACCGAGCTTTTAGTAGATAAGACAATCGTAAAGGTTGAAGATACATTAAAGGCATTCGGCGACATTGCAAAGTATTACAAGCAAAAGTATAATGTTCCGACTGTTTCCGTTACGGGCAGTGTGGGAAAAACCACTACTAAAGATATGCTTGCATCAGTCCTTTCACAGAAGTATAATACACTTAAGACAATGGGCAATTTCAATAATGAAATAGGTTTGCCTATTACGATTTTCGGACTTGAAAAAGAACATGAGGCGGCTGTTCTTGAAATGGGAATGAACCATTTCGGTGAAATCGAACATCTTGCTGATATAGGCAGACCTGATGTTGCGGTTATAACAAACATCGGTCAGTCGCATATTGAAAATCTCGGCTCACGCGAAGGCATTTTCAAGGCGAAAATGGAAATGACAAAGCTGTTTACAAAGGATAATACACTTATAGTAAACGGCGATGATGATTACCTTTCAAAAACAAAGGGTATGGGTGAATACAAGGTAGTATATTACGGTATAACAAATCCTGAAAATGATGTTTACGCAAAGGATATTGAAAATAACGGACTTAACGGAATTAAATTCACCGCAGTTGTTGACGGCGGCGAATATCCTATTGAAGTAAATGTTCCGGGTAAACATAATGTGTACAATGCACTTGCGGCAATATGCGTAGGACGTGAATTTGATGTGCCTATGGATAAGATTGCAGAGGGAATACGCAGTTTTGAACTTACAAAAATGAGATTGGCTGTTGAAGAATATAACGGTATTACGATAATCAATGACTGTTATAATGCGTCACCGGATTCAATTAAAGCGGCACTCGGAGTACTTGCGGATACAGATAAAAACAGAAAAGTCGCAATTTTGGGCGACGTGCTTGAAATGGGCGATTTTGCAAAAGACGCACATTACAATCTCGGTAAGGTTGTCAAGGAGAGCGGAGTGGACTTGCTTATAACAGCCGGTGAAAATATGAAATATCTTGCACAAGGTGCAAAGGATAACGGTGTAGAAAATATAGTGTCATTTGATAAAACTCTTGAAGTGTGCAACTATGTCAAAGCTGAAATCAAGAGCGGTGACGCGGTGCTTATAAAGGCGTCAAGAGGAATGCACTTTGAAGAAGTATATAACACAATTAAAAATAAATAACGAGAGGAAAAGGATTAAAAAATGGAATTGATAAAAGAAATGTTAATGTCATCATTGCTTACACTTGTCGTTGCACTTGTTGTAACGCTTGTGTTCGGACCTGTGTTTATTCCGTGGCTCAGAAAACTTAAATTCGGTCAGGAAATAAGAGAAGAAGGTCCGAAGTGGCACCAGAAAAAATCGGGTACACCGACAATGGGCGGTATTATGTTCATAGTTGCAATGGCGATTGCGATACTTGTAACAACAGTCATTTTTGCAATGAACGGTAATTTTAACACGACATACGCAAGATGTATTGTATTGTTTGTAATATCACTCGGTTTCGGTGTTATCGGTTTTGTGGACGATTACATTAAAGTAGTAAAAAAACGTAATCTCGGACTTACAGCACCGCAGAAATTCATAATGCAAGTTGTGCTTGCGGCAATTTATATTGCAGTGCTTTACTTCATAGGCGAGCTTGATACGGCGATTAAAATACCGTTTACAAGTATTGAATGGATAATGCCGATATGGCTTTACATACCGTTCGTAATGTTCGTTGTCGTAGGTGTTGTAAATGCTGTAAATCTTACAGACGGACTTGACGGTTTGGCATCAAGTATAACGACAATAGTTGGAATATTCTTTATGCTTGTGTCATATATCGTATTTAAAGAGTATGGCGTGACTGTATTTTCAGTGGCATTAATCGGCGGTTTGATAGGGTTTTTGTGGTATAATAAATATCCTGCAAAGGTGTTTATGGGTGATACAGGCTCACTTTTCTTGGGTGCGTCGGTTGCACTTATGGCGATTGACCTAAAAATGCCTATACACCTTATATTGATAGGTTTTGTATACTTTATGGAAACACTTTCTGTAATTATGCAGACTGCATATTTCAAATATACAAAGAAGAAATACGGTGAGGGAAGAAGAATATTCAAGATGAGCCCTATTCACCACCATTTTGAAATGTGCGGTTGGAAAGAAAAGAAAATCGTTGCGGTATTTACATTGGTAACGGTAATTACTTGTGCCGTTGCATATTTTGCAATTTAAGACGAATTAATCGGAAGGAGATTTAGATATGGCAGGGACTGCATATCCTAAAAGAGCTATAAAACAGAATAGACGAACAACTCGTGCTAAAATAGGAAAACCGGTTAAGCTTGCACGAATGGGAGAGATAGACTATACATTTTTGTTTATAGTAATATTGTTGCTTTCATTCGGTTTGGTAATGCTGCTCTCGGCGTCTGCACCTGCCGGAAATACTTTACATAACAATTCGTACTACTTCTTTAATAAACAATTCCTTTGTGCAATATTGGGACTTATCGGAATGTGGGTTATTTCAAGAATTGATTACAATAAATATAAAAATACCGTTCCGAAGTTTATGATTGTATGTACAATACTTTTGGTCTGCGTTCTTATACCGGGTTTGGGTGTAAAATTGAACGGTTCGAGAAGATGGCTTAATACTCCGTTTCTTCAGCTTCAACCGTCGGAATTTATGAAACCCGTTATAGCGATGTATTTTGCACGACTTGTCGATTCGGGAAAATATAATTTGAAACATCTTAAGGGTAATTTGCCGTATATAGGAGTTATGCTTATAGTTGTCGGACTGATGCTTATGGAAACACACCTTAGCGGTGCGATAGTTATTGCCGGTATCGGTGTAAGCGTTATGATTGCAGGCGGTACACCGATTAAACCCGTACTTATCGGAGCGCTTATTCTTTTACCAATCGGCTTAGTCGGCGTTCGTGCACTCAGTGGTGTAAGATGGGCGAGAGTAACAAGTTTTATGAATCCGTTTGCGGATATTCGTGACGAAAGTTATCAGGTTGTACAAGGTCTTTATGCGATTGGCTCGGGCGGTATTTTCGGACTTGGCTTGGGACAGAGTGTACAGAAATATTCGTATTTACCTGAACCGTATAATGACTTTATATTCGCGATTGTTTGTGAGGAACTTGGTCTTATCGGTGCGGCTGTTGTAATTTTGCTTTTTGCGGCGCTTATTATAAGAGCAATAAGAATTGCTATGAATGCACCCGATACATACGGCTCACTTGTTGCGGTGGGGATTGCGGCTCAGCTTGCTATTCAGACGATACTTAATATCGCCGTTGCAACATCGAGCGTACCGAATACAGGTGTAGCATTGCCGTTTTTCAGTTACGGCGGTACGGCGATAATAACGCTTTTATGTGAAATGGGAGTATTGCTTAATATATCAAGACATTCCGTAAAAGATTAATGTGGAGGAAGATTTATGAGAGTATTATTTGCGGGCGGAGGAACAGGCGGACATATTAATCCGGCTATTTCAATCGCCGATTATGCAGCTAAACAGGATAAGGATTTTAAGGCTTTGTTTGTCGGTACAAAATCGGGACTTGAAACAAAACTTGTACCGAAAGCAGGATATGATATTGAATATATCGAAATACAAGGCTTTGACAGAAAACATATTTTCAGAAATTTTGAAACGGTAAAAAAACTTATTTCCGCAAGAAGAAAGTGCAATAAGATTATAAAGGAATTTAAACCCGACTGTATCGTTTGTACGGGCGGATATGTAAGCGGCCCTGTTGCTATGGCGTCAAAGAAAATGAAAGTGCCGTCGCTTATACATGAGCAAAATGTGTATCCGGGTATGACGGTAAAGGGAAGTGCAAATTATGTTACATATCTTGCACTCAGCTTTGAAGAAACAATTAATCATATGCAGCATAAGGAAAAATGTGTTGTAACAGGCAATCCGATCAGAAGTGAAATACTTCATTCCGATTACAAAAAGTCAAGAGAAAAGCTCGGTATAAAAAAGCCGTTTGTGCTTATTTTCGGCGGCAGTTTGGGTGCGGACAGAATTAATGATACGGTAATCGGTATGCTTGACAGAATATCAAAGGACAATAAAATCGAATTGCTGTTCGGAACCGGTGACAGAAATTACGATAAAATAATGAATAAAATTAAGGAGAGCGGAATAACTCTTTCGGATAACATAAAGATTGTGTCATATATTGACAATATGGCGGAGTGTATGGCGGCGGCAGACGTTGTTGTATCAAGAGCAGGTGCGATAACCGTAAGCGAAATTGCTGCACTCGGTAAACCGTCAATACTTATTCCGTCACCGAATGTTGTGCGTAATCACCAAGAGCAGAATGCAAGAGAATTTGAAAATAAGAATGCGGCAGAATTAATTTTAGAAAAAGATTTGACGTCTGACGCATTATACGATAAAATAATGTCTATGGTAAGCGATAAGGACAGATTGAAAGAGATGTCGGAAAATTTGAAACCGCTTGCCAAAGTAGACGCACTTGAAAAAATATATGAGCTTATGATAAAAATGGCAAAAGGAGATAGAAAATGAAAATCACGACAGTAAAAGGTACAAATGATTATCTTCCTGAAGAAGTCAGACTTAGAGATTATCTTCAAAATCAAATTTTAAATACATATCAGGATGCCGGCTTTGAACGTATTATGACGCCTGCAGTTGAAGATATTGAAAATCTTGATAAGAGTGACGGCGGTGATAATCTTAATTTGATATTTAAAATTTTAAAGCGTGGAGATAAGCTAAAGAAAGCAATGGACAGCGGTGATACAAATAAGCTTTGTGATATGGGACTTAGATATGACCTTACACTTCCGCTTTCAAGATATTATGCAAATAATCGTGAACAACTTGTTCTTCCTGCAAAGTGTATACAGATTGATAAGGTGTACAGAGCGGAAAGACCGCAAAAGGGCAGACTTCGTGAGTTTGTGCAGTGTGATATTGATATAATCGGCTCATCTTCTATAAGCTCTGAAATCGAGCTTATTCATACAACAGCAAAAGCACTTTTGTCACTTGATATAAAGGACTTTACCGTAAAAATTAATGACAGAAGAATTTTAAGAGCATTGCTTAAAGGTGTAGGCTTTGAAGAAAGTCAGCTTGACAGCGTGTGTATTACATTTGATAAAATGGATAAAATCGGTGCTGAGGGCGTTATCGGTGAGCTTACCGATAAAGGTTTTGACGGCGGTGCTATCGCAAAATTCGGTGAAGTCATCGCAAAACCACTTACTGTTGAAAGCGTAAAAGATGTTTGCGGTGAAGAATCTGCCGAAAGTATTGAAACAATAATTAATGCAGTTGAAAAACTTTCGGATGGTGCGTATAAGATTAAGTTCGATATTTCTCTTGTAAGAGGTCAGGGATATTATACAGGTACTGTTTTTGAAATCGTAAGCGATAAGTTTAAAGGCTCTATTGCCGGCGGCGGTCGTTACGATAACTTAATCGGTAAATTTACAGGTGAAAATATTCCTGCGGTAGGTTTTTCAATAGGTTTTGAAAGAATTTTCTCACTTCTTACAGAGGCAGGATATACAATTCCCGATACTAAAAAGAGAATTGCTTTGCTTCACGATAAAGCAGACGTTGTAAATGCAATAGAAGAGGCAGAAAAACTGCGTAAGGATTATGATGTTGTAATCTATGAAAAGCCAAAGAAATTGTCTAAATTCCTTGATAAAATTCAGGCAAAGGGTTACTTTGGTTTCTGCTTCCTTGGAGAAGAAATAAGAGAATTGAAGAAATAAGAATTAAAGCAAGCTATACAACAAAATAGCTTGCTTTTGTTGCTTGAGAATGTGAGGTTGTGAAAATATGAATTTGGGATTTTATATGCCTACAAAGGTTATTGTGGGAAAGGATTGTGTCAGAGAAAACAGTAACGTTTTCCAAATAGGAAAGAAAGCACTTATCGTAACAGGCAAAAATTCCGCAAAATTAAGCGGTGCACTTGACGATGTCGAATATGCGCTTGAAAAGAATAATATTGAATATGTCATATTCGATAAGGTTATGAGCAATCCGACAGTTGAGTGTGTGTATGACGGTGCGGAAACGGCAATGGAGGAAGAAGTTGATTTTGTCATTGCCATAGGCGGCGGCTCGCCGATGGACTCGGCAAAGGCCATTGCATTGCTGGCAGTATCGGACATTGAAAGAAAGAATTTGTTTGACGGCAACATAGGCAATAAGGCACTTCCTATGATACATATTCCGACAACTGCCGGAACCGGTTCGGAGGTTACACCGTATGCGATTTTGACAAACCACGAAAAACAGACAAAAAAGAGTATTGCGTCACCATGCCTTTTCCCAACATACGCATTGCTTGACGCAAAATACACAAAAAATCTCGGACTTGCCACTACGGTCAATACCGCAATAGATTCACTTTCACATTCGGTTGAAGGAATGATGTCAAAGAGGGCGAATATAATGGCTGATGTAATCGCTAAAGAGGCTGTTAAAATTATTGCGTCAACATTTGATGATTTGATTAGCGGTGAACTTACGGAAGACGACAGAGAAAAACTGCTTTATGCGTCAATGCTTGGAGGTGTTGTCATATCGCAAACAAAAACAACGGCTGTACACGCAATGGGATATTCGCTTACATATTTCAAAAATATTGACCACGGCAGAGCAAACGGATTGTTGCTCGGTGAGTTTACAAAGTATATTGAAAGAAATGATAAGGACAGAGTTAAGGAAATATTGTCTTGTATGAATTTAGACAGTGCAGAAGAATTTAAAAATATTCTTGCGAAAATTTTGGGTGATAAAGAAAAGTTTGAAAAAGAAGAACTTGAATTGTATGCAGAAATTGCTCAAAATGCAGGCGGTACACTAAACAGTATGTTCGTTCCGTCAAAAGATGAAATACTTCAAATATATGTTGAGTCATTGATGTAAAAAAACGGCGGTCTTTGACCGCTGTTTTTTATGTTTGGAATGTTAAAAGGCGGCCAATGACCGCCCGTACGAATATGAATGGCAGATGACCGCTTATGTTAAACAATATTGTATGTAGGGGCGACCATTGGTCGCCCTTTTTTTAGATATTAAGGCAGTAGAGGACGGTGCCACGATGTCCCGAGAAGCCACCACACAGTCGGCGTTGCCGACAGCTCCCCACAAGGGGAGCCAAAAAGCCTCTCCTTGAGGAGAGGTGTCACGAAGTGACGGAGTGGCTGCAAAAATCAATCACCTGTCAAAAAATCTTTCGGCGATTTACCGGTAAGTTTTTTAAACGCTTTATAAAACGTGGAATAATCATTAAACCCACATTCATAGCAAAGCCCCATAATATCCGCACCTTCGGAAAGCATTTGTTTCGCCTTAGTGATTTTTCTTGTATTCATAAATTCTTTTATCGTAATACCGGTCTGTTTTTTAAATGTATGGCACATATAATACTTATTAATAAAAAATTTTTCTGCTAAAAAATCCAGTGTTATATCTGCGGAAATATTATCGGTAAGGTAATCGATTATATCGTCAATACGGTTATTATTTGTCGGTTTTATCGGCAAAATGGTGTTGTCAAGTGCATGATTTACCGCGACAAGGAACTGTAAAAAATACGATTTTATCATAGCGTCACTTTCGGGTACTCTGTTTAAAATGTAATGTTCAACATTTTTAAAATAATCGTAAAGTCCGAAAGACTGAACAATGTCTGACGGTATTCTGTTATCTTTGCCCATAGGTGAAGAATTTATTTTATCAAACAAATCAAATTCGGGGATAAAGTCGGGATGTATCTGCATAAAAATACGCTCATACGGCTTTTCTGACTGAAAGAAAATCGTATGAAGTTCTCCTGGTCTTGTAAGCAAAATATCGCCGGGGTAAATTTTATATAGATTATCCTCGACTATGTACGTTGCATCACCCGATATAAAATACAGAAATTCATAATATTTATGAAGGTGCAAGTTAAGTTCCGGAGGCTTTGAACGGAAATAACTGTAAAGATATTCTTTCTGTTTATATGAAATTGCATCCATAAAATACACCTCCTACACAATTATTATAGCATAAAAGGACAACATTTGCAATATTTTGGACAACAAATGCAATGGAATAAATTTAATTATTGTGTTATTATATAACCGTAAAATAAATCTCTCTCATACAATCGTATTCTTATATGGATACGGTTGTTTTTTTTATAATAAAATATGTCGAAAAATATTTACTTGATACATTTTTTGTGATAGAATATTTATACCGATAATTTATAAAAAGGTTGAGGCAGTTGTAATGTTGAAAAAATATTTTGAGGACGATAGCTATAATATAATGCCGTGTGGCGTTGTTGCGTTTCAAAATGACAGTACGCTAAAAATTATTTCGGCGAATGATTACTATTATTCGACTTATGCGAACGGAAATTTTGAAAGTCTTAATATTTGCGAAGAAGACAAAAATATTATAGCTGATTTGAAAGATAAAAATGAAGTGGTATACAAATGTATTGTTTCGGACGGGACGATACGTTATATTTGTATGCATTTGACTAAATATAATGAAAATGATATTCTCGGTATTCTTATGGACGTTACGGAACAGCATACGAATCTTGTTAGGATGAAAGATGAGAGAAGATGTTTTACGTTTGCTCTTAAAAGTTCAAAAAACATTGTTTTTGAACATAACGTAGCGGACGATAATATGACTTTATATATTCCGGTGAAAGGTCAAACCGAACTGAAAAAACTGTCTATCCCCAATAATACGGAAGATGCTGTTTATGAGCTTGCGGATAAAAGAGATTACGGTTATCTTAAAGAAAACATATACAATGAAAAAGTAGAAAATATAAGTGTCAGAATGAAGTTGCCGGGTAATAAGAATTATGAATGGCACCGCATTTTCAGAAATTTTGAACATGATGAAAAGGGTAATCTTAAAAGAATTTTCGGAACAATAACGAATATCGAGGACGAAAAACATCATGAAAAAGAATTAAAAGAAAAAGGCTTAATGAAAAAGCAAACAACTTATAAAAAGTTCTTAGGAATAGATATTGCAAATGAAAAAGTAGTTTATGAACCATCATTTAGAGATGATATCATTTATACTAAGGGATTAAAACGCTTTTTATTAGACTTTAGTAGTATTGAAGAAAAAGAAGTAATTGAAGTAAAACTCTGGGAAGAATATTTAATGTTTGCTTCAATTCTTGGTATTGCTGACGAGGTAGAAAAACAAATTGGTAAACTCTGCCCAGAATTTAATCAATATTCAAATATTGATTACACTTATACGATGTTAGCAACGAGAACATTTATGTACGGTGGTGTTCGTAGTGCAGCTAATGCATATAGTGCAGCTCATAGTTCATCGTATAGCGGTGGCGGTGGTTTTAGTTCCTTTGGCGGAGGCGGAGGTGGTTTCTCCGGAGGCGGCGGAGGCGGAAGCCGATAAAATAAAGAAAACCTGGAAGAATGAAATGAATCTCCTAAGTTGTTGCTTCAACTTAGGAGGTTCGCTTCAAAACTCCAGGTTATTTTATTGTTGTGCTTCTAATTCAGCGATTTTATCAGCAAATTGAGGTAAGTGTTTTTTATGAGCAATCAACATTT
>OLXW01001261.1_pt1 | contig 13483 bp, 10 predicted proteins | sample 1673551 | NCBI WGS metagenome assembly OLXW01 (sample SAMEA103958114, study PRJEB25191) | human gut metagenome | reverse complement strand
AGCGTAGTGGGAGGATTTGCGATATTTGTGTCAAATGTACTCAGGATATTTGTGATCTGCCTCATAATATATATGTTTGGAGAAAGTTCATACTTCATTGCCCATACGATAATAGGGCGTCTTGTGTTCTATGCATGCACGGTTGCACTATATTTCTTTGTATTTACAAAGTCGCAGATAATAAGACAGAAGGTTGGAGGTTTTAAGTTTGACGCACATAATGCAGATATTTCATAGTTCTATTATATTCTGGGCAGCCTGGGTCATCATACCTATAGTTATGGAGATCATTCCGACCATAGGCAACTTTGTGATACTGATAAAGAAAAAGATAGTGTCACATAAGGAGAAGGCAGTAAACTTTTCACCTGAGATAACCATGATAATACCGGTGTACAATCAAGAGCACAGTCTTAGACGGTGTATCAAGTCAATTAATGATTCAAGTTACCCAAATGATAAGATATATATACTTGTCGTCAACAACATGAGTACAGACAGAAGCTTTGAAGTGTTCTGCGAGTGTCAGGAGGAGTTTCCGGAACTTACCATGAACTGGGTAAATTCAAAGCAGGGCAAGTCTAAGGCACTGAACCTTGGGCTTTTCAACAGCTTTGGCAAATATGTGATCCATATAGACAGTGACGGTGTTCTGCAGAGGGATGCCATAAGAAATATGGTCGTAAAGTTTGAGAGAAACGCTGATATTGACTGTATGACGGGTACAATCATGACAAATCCTGAGATGATAGACGAGACAAAGGGATTCGGACTTCGCCTGCTCAGAAAACTTGAGTTTTTTGAGTATGCCCAGGCTTTTCTTGCCGGAAGAAACTTTCAGTCAGAATTCAACAACATATTTACACTTTCCGGTGCTTTTTCAGCGTTCAGACGTTCCACCATCATGAGAACCAATATGTACAATACGGATACAGTGTGCGAGGACACACACGTAACATTTCAGATAAGAGATGTGCTTGGTGAAAGTGTGGTTCTCTGCAGTGAGGCGATATTTTACGTTGATCCGATAGAAGACGTGAACAGATTGTATATCCAGAGGCAGAGATGGCAGCGTGGGGAGATAGAGGTTGTCCATATGTTCATGAAGAACAGAATGAATGTGGTCAGGGGATTTTTCTCGGATTTCATAGTTAGACTTGTCATGTTTGATCATACATTTGCATTTCCGCGAATGATATGGTACTTCGCACTAATATGTCTGGGATTTGTGAATTACCCATTTAGTCTTATCATACAGTCGGTCATCATTATGTACATGCTGTATGTTTTTACCACAGCACTTCTTTATATATGTATAAGCCTGTTTTTAAAGCCCTTTAAAAAGCTTAGAAGATACTATGTGCGAAAAATTTATCTGATATTTCTGCTGCCACTTTACAATTTTGTTGTATTCTGGTTCAGGTTTGCCGGAATAATAAATTCCATGAAGTCAAAGGGCAGCTGGAAGATGCAGACTTTTTCAGATGAAAGGGATACGGCAGTGGGCGTAGTAAGGAGCGATTTTCTGCGGTTTACACACGGACTAGATAAGGTACGCAGATTTGTCAACTATCCTGAGGATGAGCTGGCAGGTGCACATGAGGAGACCAGATGATGGACAGATCTACAGATAAAAATACAGAGAAGAGAAAAGAAAATAAAAAAACGTACAGGGGAAGACTGGTGGCAGCATTTGTAGTTGTTTTGGTCACCACTTTGCTTGAGATCATATATTATGGATACCATATCATGGACAACAGGGACAATGTTGTACATTCGTTTAAGAATGAACAGGACAGCACAGCGCAGATTATTGCAGATGGGCTGGCTGGGAAATCGGAGGATGCGATGATACATTTCATAAGACATTCTGTGCCGGTATCCGGAACTACGTGGGGATTCATTCTCAAAGATGGCAGAGTGCTGTATATGAAGGATGATGATACAACAAAGAATCTGGAGAATATATCATCTAAGGCGGAATTTGAACTCTATATGGAAGATTTGGGCGGAATAGTCAGTGAGGCGTCTGTGTCTGGAACAGAGTATGTGTGTGGTGTATTTACAGACAAAGATTATGTTCTTGAGGAGTATGGAACCTCAAATATGGAATTCTACATTGTGACAGCCGTTATAGCTACGATACTGGTGTTTGGATGTATATTAATTGAATTTGCAGGGAGGATTGGACATGAGGGAAGAAAAGTTATTGCGCTGCAGTCCGATCTTACAGAGCGGAATGAAAAGTTTGATGAGTATGAAAGACTGACAGACCAGTACGAGGAAGAACTCAGAAACAGGGATTTCGATAAGACGGAGATAAAGAGGGAAGGTTACTATGATTTGGAGATAGTTGACACGCTGTTGTCGAAATCTTCGGATACTGAACTTTTTCCGATCACTTTTATGTTCATTCGCGTCAGGATGGGAGACAGGTATTTCTCACGGGATGCCATTTTCAGGATCATGGACTTTATAAAGGGTTCCATGGGAAAAAATCATGTTACAGCGGAACTTTCAAAGGGATATTTCGTGGTGATCATGTACAAGACGGATCTTGCAGCAGCTGAAAAGACGAGAGAGGAAATGCTGTCCAAATGGGAGGCGTTTTCTAAAGGAGCGGAGCTGGAGACTGTACTCAGAGAAGTTGTATCCACGGAAAATCCAAGAAATACATTTTACCATGAGAAGGACAGATTGCTGGACCTTGCGAACTGGTAAGGCGGCTGCAGATGAGAACAAATTCAAATGATGTTGAGTTCAAATGTTTTGAGAGGTGAATTATATGAGGTTCAGACAGTATAAATTCAAATTCTATCTGAATGCCAGACATGGCATATACAAAAATGGAGTCATGGGAGAAATACATCCCCACACATGGGAGATTGTGATAAATGTTGTCAAGGGACGTGATGAGACTGTCAAGTTTCACCATCTTGAACACAGGGTTGAGGAGTTTTTAAGTGCATACCAGGACAAGACGTTAAACGATGTTCCGCCGTTTGATATGATCAATCCGACACTTGAGAATATATGTGAGTATTTCAAGGAAGAACTAACGAAGATATTGAACAGAAACGGTTGGATATTTCTCATGATGGAGATCAGCGAGTCCCCATCGATGTCGTATGTGGTAAGTCTTATCGACGATAGTTACACGGAGGAGATGCAGACGATAAACTCCATAACTGACAGGATACTCAAAGATATAAAGGAAAATGACGAGACCAAATGACAGAAAAGGATAAACTCAGCAGGAGAAAACTTAATATTTATTTCGCTCTTGGTGTGGTTGTCCTTGCCGCACTGGCAGCGGTTGGAGTCATACACTTTAAGAACGTAGTGACTGAACCATCGGGAAATGATGTATGGGGGCATATGTACAAGTCGGAGTATCTCTATAAGGCACTGAAACGTGGACAGATATATCCTCTGTATGACGAGACATGGTATAACGGAATCCAGTTATACAGGTACTGGCCGCCTCTTTCATATTATATAACAGCACTTCTCATGTGTTTCACAGGGGGAAATGTGATAAATGCATATTACCTCTTGTTCGGCGTGTATATATTCTTCGGCGGACTGGCATTTCTGCTCATCGGCAGAAGAATCGGAAGGCCTGTATTTGGAACAGCACTTGCTGTGCTGTGGTTCTTCATGCCTGAAAATGCGAGAATGTACATTGATGAGGGCAATATGCCGAGAATGGTCGTGTCCTTCCTTCTCCCATATCTCATATATTTTATCTGGGTGTATCTCAGGGAAGAGAAGAGATGGGCACTTGCCGGGATTCTCATATTTACAATGCTCATAACCGTTACCCATATCATGATGATAGCTATGATCGGAATAGGAACTTTCTTGTTTTTGTTGTTCGATCATCACAGGAAAATGGGTATAAGACGTCAGGTGATCATCCTGCTCACGATGATATGTGGCATACTCATCATGGGAGTGTGGCTTGTGCCATCACTTTCGGGCGGAATATCATCCATGGATTCCGAGGCAGCATCAGATGTAATGACGATGTGGATGTCTGATCTTTCTTCATCGCTCAATCCGTTAAACCGTATAAATGGAGATATCGGCGCATTTTATTTTGGAATATCCGTTGTCCTGCTCTCCATAGCGGGAATTTTGCTTGCAGATAACAAGAAAAAATCAGGATTTATCCTGGCTCTTGTAATCCTTGTGCTCACGACACCGGATGTTCTGCCGATACTTCGAAAGATGCCGATGAGTCAGGCACTCTGGATGACGCGATTTACAGTTATAGCATATGGATTTTTCTTCCTGTCGCTCATAGAGTGGGAGCGGCTCAGAAAGCCATTTGTGATTGCCTCGGTGATCATACTTGTGGTGGATGCGATACCGTCATTCACATTTGAGAGGTACAGCGTTCCGGCAAATGATGACGGTGTGGCTGTGGCGGGCCTTTTGAGGGATAACACAAGTCAGAGGGCATCGCTCATGGATCTTTCAAGTCTCGGTTCCTATCCATCGTACGGAGTGTGTACAGATGGGGGGGCGTCATATACATTTGGATGGGCATGGCAGGGGGCTGCGACCGCTGACAACATAATGCTGCTCAACCAGGCACTTGAGAATGAACAGTATGATTATCTGTTTGACAGATCGGTCGAGCTTGGAGACGATACAGTTGCAATTGACAGAAAGTATATAGGTGCAAAGGGAAAGACTCTCGATGATGTCACTGCAAGCGCAAAGAAGAGTGGCTACACGTTGACATATGAGTCGGATAAGGTGTGCCTGTTTAAGCTTGATGGTCCGGAGGAGTTCGGTGTTGTCACGCAGTATGATGGCATTGTCATAGGTGACTATGCGGATGGGATAACCCTTGCATTTCCTTCTTTTAAGGCAGGAATGTCCTCAAATATAGAGGATTATTCTACGGACGAACTGAAAAGCTACCATACTGTAATTTTGACCGGATTCTCATATGACACCAGACAGAAGGCTGAGGAGATGGTGAGATCTCTTGCGGATTCTGGTGTAAATGTTGTCATAGACATGACACATGTCCCAGCGGACAGCGCAACGAGGCAGCATGTATTTCTTGGAGTTACGGATATGTCTGTATCATTAAAGTCCAGCTATCCGATTTTTAGCTATGACGGTGAGCAGATATCTACTACAGGATTTCCTGATGATATGTCAGAGTGGAATACCGGATATATAACCGGAGCCATGAACGTGACAGGTACATTCGCTTATGAGATGGAACAGCTTGCATTTGCAGCCACGGACGAGAACAGTCAGAATATCAAATATGTGGGACTGAATCTTTTGTACTATTATAGTGTGACAGGGGACAGCGGTGCAGAGAAGATAGTTGAGGATATTCTTGGCGTGAGCCCGGAGGATCTTCCTGAGAGAACGCTGATTCCTATAAGTAGTGAGATAACGGACGGTGGAATGGTGATAACAGTAAATGATGCTCCGGCAGATATTGCTGATGGAGCCGTGATAAATACTACTCTTGCATATCAGGATATTTTCGTATCTGATTCGGAGATAATGGATGAAAATAATATGCTGTGTGTTGGAACAGGAGTGACAAACATAAAGTTTAAATATCCATTATTTTGGCCAGGAGTGTTGGTGAGTATAGTAGGATTTTGTGGAATGAGTGCAATATGGATACTAGCGTGTAAAGATTACGGAAAGAAAAAAGATTGACAATTTACAAATAATAGTTGTTATATAATAGCTATGTATATAACACGGGGGAAGAAAGATATGTCAGCAAACAGCAGGAACAGAACTGAATATGAGATAAGCAAAGCCAGGAGGAGATTCGCTATCATCTTCCTGGCTGCTGTTGTTGCCACAGCAGGTATGATATCTTTTATCATAACAAAACAGGCAGTTGATAATATGAGAAGCAAGATAGTGAATCTTATATCGTCTAACAACCAACAGCTTGGATACAACGTCGACAATTATCTTGTCGGTATAGAAGATACAGTGGCTCTTTTTTTCTCCGATGATCAGCTGTGTGAGTATGATGCCACAGATGATAGTCTGGATGAATTTACCAGAATACAGCAGGAAGCGGCGATTCAGAATAGGATAAGTGACCTTGGTGTGTTTGACAACTTTACAGATTTTGGTGTCGTATATTCCAATGACAAGAGCGTGGGATGGATTTCCAACACAACACTTCAGGCTTTTCCGGATGGAGGAATATATACATATTTTACTGGACATATAAATGACGAGAAGACAATGTCCGGTTGGTTTTTTGATTATTTAAACAGTCCAGACAGGCTTTTCTACGTCAAGAAACTTAATGAAAATGCTGTGATCGTAACTTCTTTCTATAGCAGGGAACTAAGTTCAGTGGTGAATTTAAGTCATGAACTCAAGGATATGAGGGTGTGTCTTGTAAATGATTCCGAGGAAGTTGCGTATTCAAATAATGCAAAATGCGTTGGAGAAAAAATTGAAGTGAACCTTCCAAAGGAAAATGACGACTTCGAATATCAGACAAATTCGGATGGATATGTTATATCCGTAGCACAATGTTCAAATGGCTGGAGAGTAGTGTCTTACATAGGTGAATCTGAGATATTCAAAGAAGTAGGGAGATTGAAATTGTATTCATTTGTAGCAACTCTTGTGCTGGCTTTATTGGTTGTTGTGACAGGAAGCATTGTATTGAAAAGAATATATACACCTGTTTCCGGAGCTATTGAGGAATTAAAGCAAAAGGCTGAATATGACCAGCTTACAGGACTTATGAATAAAGCTTCGTTTGGAGAAGTTGTTGGATCCTGTCTTGAGAAAAAGTCAGAAACAGTCACACATGTGTTTATAATGATAGATATGGACAATTTTAAAAAGGTAAATGATACTTTGGGTCATGGAGAAGGGGATGTGGTTCTGTCTAAAACTGCTGAACTCTTCACAAAAATGCTTGGAGCAGATTCCGTGATCGGACGGGTAGGTGGTGATGAGTTTGCAGTGTACAGGAAGTTTACTGGATGGACTTTGGAAAGTGTTAGAAAGAAAATGGAATTTGAGCTGAGACTGTTGGCTGAAGATTTTACCAGAACGATTTCGAAACAATATACTGAATGTAATCTTTCGTTATCAGCAGGTGTTTACATAGTAGATGGAGAGAACTCATCTGATTATGAAAGCATGATGAAGAAGGCTGATACCGCTTTGTATAAATCAAAGAGAAACGGAAAAAGTCAGTATAGCTGGTTCGTTGAAAATCAGGATTGATCAGAGGTGAAACAGATGAAACATATAATTAAAAATCACAAAAGAGGATTATCGGTTTTGATGATGCTTTTTTTGCTTTTTGTAATTAGTGGTTGCGGAGAGCAAAAAACAGATATGGCTGTCGGGGATACGATAACTATAGAATATTCCTGGTGGGGCGATGATAGTAGAAACCAGTACACACTGGATGCTGTTGATATATTTGAAAAAGAAAATCCAGAAATAAACGTCAAATGCAAATATGGTGTGTGGAATGGATACGAGAAAAGACAGCATATATATATGAAATCACAGGAGACTCCGGATGTTATGCTCATAAATTATGGCTGGCTTGATACATATTCTTCTGACGGATCTGGCTTTTATGATCTTAATACGCTTTCGGATTATATTGATTTTGAAAACTATACTGAAGAAGAGCTTGCCTTTGGAACAAAAAATGGAAGATTAAATGCTGTTCCTATCGCGTTCAATACGGAGACTTTTTATTATAATGAGACTCTTTGGAACTCATATGGACTTAGTATTCCCAGAACATGGGATGACTTGTTTGATGCAGCCAGAATCATGAGCAAAGATGGGGTATATCCTCTGGGCATGACAAAAAAATCATTATTTTTTATGCTGCTTTCACATTATATACAGACAACCGGAAATGATCCGGTCAAATCTGATGGCACATTGAATCTGAATAAGGAACAGATAGGTGACATGTTGGATTTTTATAAGGAACTACTTGATAAAAAAGTCTTAATGTCTGTAGATTCATTTAACAGGAATGCTTTTGCCAGCGGTGAGGTTGGCGGCACTCTTGCGTGGGTAAGTGATGCAGGAGGATATTGTGATCCTTTGAAGGAAAATGGATATGATGTAAAAATAGGAGAATACATATGTGAGCCGGGGGCAAAATCTTTAGGCTGGTTTGTTAAACCTGCAACAATGTATGCGATAAGTAATAATACTGAACACCCAGAAGCGGCCGCAAAGCTGTTGAATTATCTGTTGAACGGTGAGGAAATGACTTTAAGACAGGGAACAGAAAAGGGTGTTCCGATCAGCAGTTCGGCACTTGCTGTTCTTGATGAGCATGATATGCTGACTGGATTTGAGGTACAGGCAGATGCTATGAGAAAAGAAAACAGCGACAAATTGTCGATTATGGCACCGATATTGGAATCTGAGGATGTGTATGGATCATTTAAATCAGATTCTGACTATTATCTGTACGATAAGTTGAGTCGTGATGAGACTATAGACAGAATTTATAGCGATATGTATAAGAAATAAAATAGTTGACAAAATGATCGATATGTTTTAACATAACGGTGTTATCAAGCGTAACACTGTTATGTTATTTTATATTATAATTAAATGGGTGAGGATTATGGCAAAGAAAATACAACATGACAGCGAGACGAGGAAAGAACTTCTAAAGTGTGCCAAGGAAGAGTTCATGGATAAGGGATTTATGGGTGCGTCACTTAGAAATATATGTCAGAAGGCAGGAGTGACAACCGGAGCTTTATATTTCTTTTTTAAGGATAAGGACGATCTGTTCTGCAATGTTGTGGGACACATGATGGACAGACTCAATGCTGTGTTAACCGAGCATTTTTCCGTTGAGGTGGACGAGATGAACAATGGCATGGCATCAGACCACAATGAGGACAGTGATTTTGAGTCGGCCAGGAACATAGTGCATGAGATTTATATGCATAGAGAAGAAGTGCTTCTTGTTCTTACGAAGTCACAGGGATCCAGCATGGAGAGCATGCCAGACAATATAGTGGATCAGATGGATGCACACAATGCATTTATATGTGAGGCGATGTGCAGGGCTTATGGAACACCGATGGTTGACAGGAATGTGGTACATTGGATGTCTCATTCACAGATTGATATGTTTATATTCATGGTGACACATATTGACAATGAGAAGGATGCCTTGAAGTTCGTTGAGACAGGTATGAAATATCTGATCTCAGGCTGGTATGGCCTGGTTAAGCCGTGGCAGGATCCAGAATAAGATTTGACCGGAATAGAAAATTGAAAACAGTAAAATGAAAAATGTGGTACAGGGGAATCAAATTCCCATTATGTCTTATTACAGGTCTTCCGAATTACAGGGAAGACCTAAAAAAAGGCTTAAACCATAACAGCGTTATGTATGCAAATGAACATTTGAATAGCTACTAAAGTGTAATGGATTGCTATAAAAAATAAAGTAAATGAAAATTAGAACAACGAGGATATCATAAAGGAGGAAAAATTATGTATTTGGAAGTGTCAGGAGTAAAGAAGAGCTATGGAGAGGGTGGAAGCTATGTGCAGGTGCTTAAAGGTATAAACACAGGTGTTGAAAAAGGACAGATGTGTGTTATACAGGGAACGTCAGGTTCAGGTAAGTCAACACTTCTGAACTGTATAGGTGGACTTGACACCATGGATTCAGGTTCGATAAAGGTTGATGGAACAGAGATATTTGGGATGACAAGCGACCAGCTTGCGGACTACAGACGTGATAATTTGGGATTTATATTCCAGTTCTATAACCTTGTTCCAAACCTCACCGTGAGGGAGAACATACAGGTGTGTGAGTATCTGACTGATGATCCGCTTCCTATGGATGACCTGATCGAGACACTGGGACTTACGGAGCATCAGAATAAGTTCCCTTCACAGCTCTCAGGTGGACAGCAGCAGAGATGTGCTATAGCGAGAGCTCTGGTGAAAAATCCAAAACTCCTTCTCTGTGATGAACCGACAGGAGCTCTTGACTCCAAGACTTCAAGAGATATACTTGTTCTTCTCGAGGAAATAAATGCGAAGTATGGAACGACCATGCTGATAGTAACACATAACAATTCCATCAAGAACATGGTGCACAAGGTTATCTTCATAAAAGATGGCCTTATAAGCAAGGAGTATGAGAACGAAGTGAGAGTTCCTGCGTCAGAATTGGAGGATTTGTAATATGCAGAAGGTTTTGAGAAAAAGGGTTCTGAGGGATCTGAAGGAGAATCTGTTCAGATACATAGCACTTGCATTTCTTATCATCATGGGTATGTATGTCATTGTCTCGCTGATAGGAGCCGGATATACGATCATTGACAATGGCGAGACACATGACGAGGCAAATAAGATAGAGGATGGTCAGTTTTCCGTATTCGTTCCACTGAGCGATGAAGAGATATCCCGGCTTGAGGATGCTGGCGCAGAGGTTGAGGGGATGTTCTACGAGGATTACGATGTCATGGATGGCAAGACTATCAGGGTATTTGCCAACAGGGAGAACATAGATCTTGTGGAATGTGATGAGGGAAATCTTGCGGAGGCTGATGATGAGATAGTTGTTGAGAAGAGATTCAGTCAGGTAAATGATATTTCTGTCGGAGATATAATACAGATAGCAGGAAATGAATTCAAGGTGACAGGAATAGGGACATCACCTGATTATAATGCGCTTTTCAAGGAGATGTCAGATACAGTTGTCGACAGCAAGATGTTTGGAACAGTATTCGTTACAGAGGGTGCATATGATAAACTTCATGCAACAGGTGAGAGTGTTAAGACAGAGACTTATCTTTATGCGTTCAGACTTAAGGGCAAGACCACATGCGATGATGTGAAGGACGCTCTTGAGGACATTAAGGTTGACACAGACAGAATAGATGATGAGTATTTCCAGGAATACTGGGATAGAACTGGCGCAGCCATAAACGATTTCAAGGATGGCATAAAGGATCTTAAGTCAGGCGCAAATGAGCTTGCAGATGGAGTGGCAGAGCTCAAGAAGGAGACGGATTCATTCCTCAAGGATTACGACACAGATCTTGCAAATATTACATCATTTGTGACAAGTGATGATAATCCGAGAACAGGTGGAGCCGCTGATGACCAGCAGATCAATGTACAGGCGGGATATTTCTTCGGTGTGCTGCTCATGCTTCTGTTCACATATGTCATATCGGTATTTGTTGTACATGGAATAGAGAAGGAGAGCAGCGTCATAGGTGCACTTTATGCCCTGGGGGTCAAGAGAAGAGATCTCATGATGCATTATCTGACACTTCCGGTCATAGTCACAACAGTTGCAGGCATAATCGGTTTTCTGATCGGGATAAGCAATGTGGGAATCCCTGTTCAGATGGCAGATGCATATGCGTATTATTCCATCCCTGCTATGGATGTAAAGATTCCGCCGATTCTTATAGTGTACGGTATTGTGATGCCTCCACTGACAGCGATAGTTGTGAACTACTTCGTTATCAGAAAGAAGCTCTCACAGACAGCTCTTTCACTTATAAAGAATGAGGTCAAGCAGCCGAAGGGCAGCAATGTCGATCTCGGAGACATGGGATTTGTCGGAAGATTCAGAGTCAGACAGATGCTCAGAGAGATGAGAACAGGGTTGACCGTTGTGATCGGAATGTTTATAGCCCTCATATGCCTGATGTTAAGCCTTAACACTGCAACTTTCTGTTCAAAGGTCAAGAAGCAGAATGTGGAGGATACCCATTATGAATATATGTATACATACAAATATCCTACAGAGAATCCCCCTGAGGGCGGTGAGGCAGCGTATGCTAAGACTTTGAAGAAAGAGGTATATGGTTACAACTGGGATGTGACAGTTCTTGGACTTTCAAAGAATACTAAGTATTTTGATGTTGACCTTAAGGATGGCAAGAACAGAGTTGCCATATCATCATCATTTGCTGAGAAATATTGTTATAGTGTGGGTGACGAAATCGTGCTCCACGACGAGGAGAATGATATAGATTATGGTTTTACAGTGGACAGTGTGACACAATATACTCCGGCATTTTATGTTTTCATGACTATAGATGATGCAAGGGAGCTGTTCGGAGCTGGAAGTGATGAGTACAATGTAGTATTTTCAGACAAGGATCTGGAGGTTGATCCTGCAAGACTTTACGCAACCACAACAAAGGCCGATATAGAGTCGGCTGCTGGAATATTTGCAGATCAGATGAGAAGTATGGTTGTTATGATAGTTATTATCTCGACACTTATATTCGTAGTGGTAATGTATTTGATGATGAAGGTCATGATTGACAGATCAGCATTCTCAATTTCATTGATAAAGGTGTTTGGTTTCAGGACGAAGGAGATCAGAAAGCTATATCTTGATGGCAATTTCTTCATAATCGCAATCGGAGCAGCAATATGCCTGCCACTTGCAAAGCTCATAATGAGTGCAGTGTATCCTTCTCTGGTGTCAAATGTAAACTGCGGTGTCAAACTGACATTTGCCCCGTGGCTCTGGGCTGCGCTTTACGGCGGAATACTTGTCCTGTATTTTATAATCAACAGAGTTCTGGTCGGCAGATTGAACAAGATCGTGCCGGCTGAGGTGCTGAAGAACAGAGAGTAAGAAAAAAATAGATTATGGCAAAAATGTAAAAGCGTAGGTGAATTGTTTTCACCTGCGCTTTTTCTTATCTATAACATAATATGAAACAAATAATTTATTCAGAATCGTTGGTAGATAAATCTGATTTAGCAAATCCTCGAGCGTAGTACATAAAAAGTTTTTTGTCAGATTTTGATAATTTGTTGTATAGAGATAATAACTCTTGCTCATCTTCTGTTAGGCTCATATAAGGAATGTTTTCAGCATGTTTGTCGGAGAAAAAATCAGACATGGAGATATTTAATCCGGAACAAATCTTTTCTAATGTAGGAATTGTGGGCTGTGTGTTCTTCAAGAACATTGAGTTTAAAGAAGAGTAAGGAATATCAGCTTCTTTTGCCAATTTGTAGATAGACCAGTTCCTTAATTTCATATATGTTTCTATTTTTTTTAGAATTTCGTTGTTATTCATATATTCTACCTCGCATGATAATTATTTTACAGTTTCATGAAATGAAAGTTAGATATATAAATACGTTATAAAGGTTGAAAATATGACGTATATTCGTTATAATGCTTATAAGTTAAATTTTAACGATGAAGTGAGGAGAGTATATGAATAGGGAAAAAAATAAAACAGTTGTGACAGTGCTAACAATAAATGTTGTAGTTATTATAGTTATAGGGTTGATTGTAGTTGGATACTTCTATAAAAAAAGATATGACATTTCTGAACTATATATGAGGATTACTCCTGAAAAAATAGAAAGAGATATAAAAGACTTCGAAGTAAGTGGCTCATTGATGGGCAACTATAAAGATGTAGATGGATTTGGGGAGGGGCATATA
>OLXW01001256.1_pt1 | contig 13519 bp, 10 predicted proteins | sample 1673551 | NCBI WGS metagenome assembly OLXW01 (sample SAMEA103958114, study PRJEB25191) | human gut metagenome | reverse complement strand
AACTATCACAAGATAGCTGTGTGGCAAAAAGATGACCGAATCCGGAAAAGTCCACTAAAGTTTTGCGTTTATTATTATAGCGAACTTGAAGGAGACTGTCAAGCATCAATCATGACGGAATTGTGGCGGCTGTCTGTTGTTTTTGTGTTACTTTATCCCGGAATTGCTCTCTATCACTGTGCAAGTACGCCATTATAAATCACCCTCGTTTCTACCAGATTTTTGTACAGCTTATCCGGGTAATAAGAAAAATACGGTTCCATTTCTGAGAGGCTCAACCTTGCATCGCTCATATATTGGTATAACCGTTCCTGCAAAGGCTTCCCTGTAATCTCGGAATACACATCTACATCTTTCAGCAAATCAAGGAATTGCAGCACCTTATAATTGGATTCTGTCACTGGCACTTTCGGCTTACGAACAATCACCCGCGACTTTGCCAGAGATGTTTCCCTATATTCATTCGTTGCCTTATTCGATACGACTTCATACAGCATCGGAACTTGTGTCGTTAGCCCCATCTGGTTAAAGAACATCAAACCACTTACATAGCCGCATCTCTTATCCTTATCTCGTAGATATTTATATTCCAACACTTTTTCTGGAGGAAGTTGTGACCCTGATTTGAAAATCGTTTTTTTCGGCAAGAAGTAAACTCCATTGTCAAACCGCTTAACCTTTCCAGCATCGGTAAGTTTTTTTATCTGCTGTCGAAGGTTTGCGCGGCTCATGCCTTCGATTTGAAGATCAGCAAGGAAAATTGGTTCATTCGGTTTGTAGTTTTTAAGAAGATACTCATATAATGTTTCCATACTGTCCTCTGTTCACACATTCGTGTTTTTGTATTTCTGTTCTGTTATTATTGTACTCGTGATTTTCAAAAATATCAAGACATCTTTCAATCACAAAGAGTCGCAGCTTCGAATACCATTAACTATTTTTAGAAAAATTTGAAAAATTCTGTGAAAATTTCCGGGAACGTGTTCTCTTATACTATAGGAGGGTTAAAAGCCTCCGAAAAAGAGAACAGCGTCCTCTGTTTGTACCGCATTGGGAAAGCAGCGCCACGACCGGAAATTCGCGAGCGTGCCAAGGTGCGAGAAAACATACTGCAATGGTCGCAAGGCCATTGTAGGGCACAGCGCCGGGAAAGGTTGCCTGTCTGGAATTGCAGAGGGAGAAAAACGCACAGCTATAACGACAGATCGTGCCGTGGAAAGATTGCTTTTCTTTCCACGGTATTTTTGTATCGTTATAGATACAAGTTTTTCATATTTTTCCCTACACAAAATGAACGGAGGTACTAAGAAATGGCTTACTCGCGTAAGGATGTTGAGAAAACAAAAATGAACGCCAAGAAATTTGTCCGCTACCAAGAAGGTGCCGAAAAGTACAGCATGGGTCTGACAAAATTCACAGAACTCGCTAAAGAGGCTAAGGCTGTATACAAAATCGACAAGGTGACTTTAGTAAACTGTGAGATTTTTGAAAGGTATCTGGAGACATTCCACATCCTTTAACGTTGGCACAAAAATAGAATTATGCAGATGCTTACATTCGGCAGAAAATAATCGATTGAATTGGGCGTGACTTTCTGTTACACAAATTGTATACTAATGTTGTGGAGGATTGAGAATTATTATGGCAAAGATGGGACGACCAAAATCCGAAAATGCAAAGAAGAATTATGTGAATATTCGGGTGGAGGACGACCTATACGCTCGTATCCGTTCTTATGCTGCACAACACCAAATGACTATCACAGAAGTTGTCTTACTGGGTTTAAGCAAGGTTTTGTCTGACCCGGAATAAGTATCAGGCCCTTCTTCTTTCGGGAAGGAGAATTGATATGGCAACTGCACGAAAAGATTTTCGAGGACGTGTACTACGCAAAGGAGAGGTGCAACGCGCTTCCGATAAGCGGTATATGTATTGTTATACTGACCCTTTCGGACGGCGCAAATACATCTACGCAAATGACCTTGTAACGCTTCGAGAAAAGGAGACGCGCCTCACAAAGAACCAGTTGGATGGCTTAGATACTTATGTCGCCGGGTATGCAACCGTAAACTTTGTGTTTGACCGCTATATAAGCCTAAAGACAAACCTTCGGGAAACAACACGAAGCAATTATCTTTATATGTATGACCGCCATGTTCGTGAAACTTTTGGAGAACGAAAGATTGCGGATATTAAGTATTCCGATGTGCTTCAGTTTTATAACTATCTGGTTGTCATGAAGGGCTTGCAGACGAACACATTGGAAAGCATCCATTGCCTGTTGCACCCAACATTTCAGCTGGCATTTCGTGATGACATCATCCGCAAAAATCCAACCGATGGCGTACTGGCAGAGGTAAAGAAAACCTTTGGGCAAACTACTGGAACTCGCCACGCATTAACGATTCCCCAGCAGCGGGCGTTTATGGAGCACATTGCCAACCATCCAATTTACTATCACTGGTGGCCGATGTTCACGATACTGTTGGGTACAGGTTGCCGTATTGGTGAAGCGCTTGGACTGCGCTGGGACGACTTGGACTATGACAAACGCACAATCAGCATCAATCATAGTCTGGACTATTACCCTGTTGGAGAAAATCGCACTTCTATTCTGCATATTTCAAAGCCTAAGACTAATGCAGGCATTCGGACGATTCCAATGCTTGATACGGTGAGAGATGCTTTCGAGATGCTGAAAGAAGAACAGGAAGAATCCGGTCAGTGTGATGTTGAAATCGACGGTATGACAGGCTTCATCTTCTGCAACCGCTTTGGTAATGTTCCGAATCCGCAATCTGCCAATCGCGCCATCAAAAGGATCATTGCAGATTATAATGCAACTGAGCAAGTCGCCGCAAAGAAGCAACACCGTGAAGCTGTTTTGCTACCTGATTTCTCGGCGCATCACTTGCGGCACACTTTTTGCACAAGGCTTTGCGAAAACGAAACAAACCTGAAAGTCATCCAATCGGTCATGGGGCACAAGGACATCCAAACGACTATGGATGTCTACGCTGAAGCGACTGAGCAGAAAAAGCAGGAATCTTTTGAAAGACTGGCTGCAAAACTGGACATTTTTTAATCGTTGAAGAAGCGCTCTGATGGGGCGCTCAAAATGACAGCAAAATCATTGAATGACAGCAAATTGACAACAAACGAAGGGAAATAAAAGCGTAGTTTGAGGGATGTCTGATTAGCAAGCAAGTGATGTCAAAGCATCACGAAGCCTTGTAGGGCACATAGGATCAGAATCCCCACGATGAAGCCTATCGACTTATTTTGTGTCGTAGCTACGATATAAAATTGCGAAAAACAGGCGATTTTGGGGCAAAATGTACCAAATTTATCCCATTTGCCTGAAAATATCTACAAGCGATTTTGCGCGCATCCTGCCGAAAAGCAGGATGCGCTTTTTTGTTGCAGCGTGAATTTTCACCACTGGCGGTACGGTTTTGAGAGCCTATCGCCAGTCTTGACAGACAAAACCGCAGCAATTTCCGAAGGAAAATTCCGGCGAGGGGGACATACTCTCCCCCGCCGTTTATTATAGATTCCCGAAAGATAAAGAAAGAAGGTATTTCCCATGAGCATCATTATCGGCATCGACCACGGTTATAGAGGAAAAGCCTATTAAGTTATAGGCAATGGCTTATAACCGCACTTTGAGAAAAGAGACCTCAAGGTACTTTTTATTTTCTGAATTAGTTGTGTACCTCCAGAAGAAAAAAACAAGGAGAGGCTTCCAAGGAAACCTCTCCTTAACTGGTATTAAGGGCTATGTCAGAATCTTTCCGGCAAAATATTTACGACAGGTAACTTACCGATACAGCGGTCCGTACTGCTTGCACGCAGCATAATCCGCAGCCTGCTGATCCTGTGTGCCGAAGCTGGCCCATGCGTGGGGGCGATAAACCTTCTCGGCAGGGACATTGTGCATCGTAACAGGGATGCGCAGCATGCTGGCCAGTGTAATGAGGTCAGCACCCACATGGCCGTAAACGGTCACGCCATGGTTGGCACCCCAGTTTGCCATAACGCTGTACACATCGGTGAACGCACCCTGTCCGGTCAGGCGCGGGCAGAACCATGTGGTCGGCCAGGTCGGGTCGGTGCGTTTGTCGATAGTGTTGTGAATCTCGTCGGGCAGATCAGCCGTCCAACCCTCGGCAATTTGCAGGACGGGTCCAATGCCCTCCACAATGTTGAAGCGCAGCATCGTAACAGGCATCTCTGCCTTGCAGCGGAAATGGCTGGAATATCCACCGCCGCGGAAGTACTCATAGTCCGCGCGACACCAATCGGTGGCGTTCAGGCACGCCTTGATGTCCGCATCGGTCATCTCCCAGAACGGTTTCATCACATGATTGCCCTTGGCATCTACGCAGGCACCGGAACCGTCCAGGGCCGTTGCGCCGGAATTGATGAGGTGAATAAAGCCGTTGGCGGCAACGCCGTCAGGCTTCTGCCCGGTCACACGCTCGCAGGCTTCCGGGCTCCAGTAGGTGCGCACGTCATGGAAGCACGGCGCAGAGCCGGAAACAAGGCTACCCAGCATCATGGCAATGCCGTTGCAGGTGTCATTCTCGGTAGCGAACGGGGTCGGGGCTTTCGGACCATTCCAGTCAAAGGTAGAAGCCATAATAGCTTCGGTGAAGTCAGCGTTCGGCAGCCAGTCCGTCCACTGCCGCTGACCCTGGAAGCCGCCGACCACAGCGTTGCGACCGAGTGCTTCTTCATGCCAGCCCATCTCGTCCAGACGCGGATTGCCGTATAGAATGTCACGGATGATCAGGGTCATCTTGACGATAAACTCCCAATCTTTGTCTGCCGGAACGATCTTCGACTTCGTGATGACAGGCGGCAGGTTTTTACCGAGGTTCTTATCAAAACCCTCTTTGCAATTCTCGCGCACCCATGCCAGCGCCTTTTCATATTCGTCGTGGTCATAGATACCGATGGAAATGCGGCGAAGGATCTCGACCTCGTCCACCCACTCGGCGCGGATGCCGAAATACTTTTGCAGAACACCTGCATCGCAGAAGCTGCCGGCAATCCCCATCGTCACAGCGCCAATATTGACGTAGGCCTTGTTCTTCATCCAGCCTGCGGCAACAGCACCACGGGCAAAGCGCAGGATTTTCTCGGCCACGTCATCGGGAATCGTATCATCGTTGGCTTCCTGCACGTCATGGCCGTAAATGGAGAAAGCAGGCAGACCGCGCTGGGCGTGTGCTGCCAGAACCGCAGCCAGATACACCGCGCCGGGGCGCTCGGTGCCGTTGAAGCCCCAAACTGCCTTAATGGTGTTGGGGTCCATGTCGAACGTTTCGGTACCGTAGCACCAGCAGGGGGTCACAGACAGCGTTGCCGTAACATTCTGGGTAGAGAACTGCTCTGCCACACGAGCAGCCTCGGCACCGCCGCCAATTGTCGTACAGCCAATCACGCACTGCACCGGCGTACCATCGGGGTACTTGAGGTTCTCCGAAATCAGCTTGGCGGCATTTTCTGCCATGCGCATCGTCTGATTTTCCAGGCTTTCACGGACGCCGCCCCAGCGTCCATCGATGACAGGGCGAATACCAATTTTAGGATACAGCATAGTTGCACCTTCCTTATTATAATAGGGTTTTGAAACGATCATAAGCGGCGTTCCATTCCGCATAGTTCTGTGTGCTTGGGGTATATGTTTTAATGACCTCTGTCTCCGCAATCAGCCGGCGTCCTTGTGTGATGGAGTCCAGCAACCCCAAGGCTTTCAACTGAATCATAATGTTGCCGAGCGCCGTAGCTTCCACCGGGCCTGCCTTTACTGTAAGGCCGCAGCAGTCTGCCGTCATCTGGCAAAGCAAACGGTCTTTTGTGCCGCCGCCCAAAACGTGCAGGGTCGTAAATGCTCGACCTGTTACAGCGGAGAGCTGCTCTATCGCATAGCGATATTTCAGAGCAAGGCTCTCATAAATGCAGCGCATTACGGCTCCCACCGTTTCCGGGACGGGCTGGCCGGTTTTGCGGCAAAATTCCTGTATTCTGCCCGGCAGGTTGCCGGGGGCAACAAATTCCGGGGCATCCGGGTCAATAAAACTGCGCAGCGGTTCGGCGGCAAGTGCCTGTTGCTCCAGTTCCGCGAAAGAATATACCTGTCCACGGCGCTTGTACTCACGGCGGCTTTCCTGAATCAGCCAAAGACCGATGATATTTTTCAGATAATTGATTTTCCCGTTTGCACCGAGTTCATTGGATAGCCCGCTTTGGCAGCTGTCCGCCGTCAGAATCGGGGCGTCCAATTCCGTTCCCAGCAGGCTCCATGTGCCACAGGAGAGAAATGCCGTATGTTCGGCATCCTCCTCGGCACACGGCATAGTGGCCGAGGCGCATTGTGTATCATGCCCTGCCACCGCAATGATTTTCGCACCGCTTGCAAGTGTACCCGTCACCGTGCCGCTGGCAACAAGGGGCGCGAAGCGGTTTTCCGGCAAGCCGTAGGCGGCCAGCACTTCTCTGCTCCACTGCCCTGTGCGGGGGTCCAGCATCTGGCTGGTGGACGCAATGCTGCGTTCGCAGACCGGCTCGGCTCCCAACAGAGCTGCGAACAGATCCGGCATAAAAAGGACCTGCTCAGCCTTTTGCAGCAGTTCCGGTTCCTGCTCACGCAGAGCCAGCAGCTGGAACAAGGTATTGATTGCCATGATTTGGTTGCCGGTATGGGCATACAATTCTTCTGCAGGCATACGGGCAGCGGCCTGTTCCGGTTTGCCATTCGTGCGGGCATCGCGGTAATGAACAGGGTTTGCCAGCAGATGACCGTCCGTATCAAGTAAGCCGAAATCTACACCCCATGTATCAAATCCTAAGCTGTCAAATGTACCCGCCTTTTGAATGGCTGTGTGAATTTCTTTCAGCAGTGTTTCCACATCCCAGCAGAGGTGACCGTCCTTTTCGATGGGGACATTTTCAAAACGATGGATTTCCTCGTAGGTGAGGTTTTGGCCATCGTACACGGCTCGAATTGCACGTCCGCTGGAAGCGCCAAAGTCGAAGGCCAGCACAGTTGCTGTGTTGCTCATTGCACCACGCCCTTCTTCAAAAGTACGTTGGCATAGATTGCGCTTTCCCCGGTGGCGATAATCGCATAGGCATGGCGTGCGCGCTCATAAAACGCAAAGCGCTCCACCATTTCAATTTTAGCCGGGTCATTGCCGCTCTCGTTCAACTTCTGTTTATACCTATCCCAGATAGTCGGCTTGCACGGATCGCCATCTACCACTTTCATCAGCGCGACAGGCTTTTCCACATACTGATCCAACGGCAGGAATTGCAGGATGGCCTCCAGCAGTTCTACGGTTCTGTGCCCGTCTGCACGAATCACAATGGCATCTTTGCCGATGCTTTCAGCCGGGAAATTTCCGTCTGCGAGAATGATTTCGTCGCCATGTCCCATCTCGCAGAGGACTTTCAGAAGTTCCGGGCTAAGGATAGGCGGAATGTTCTTCAGCATACGGTGTCTCCTTATTTGTCCGTCGGCTCACCTTTTTCGCGGCGCTCAAATTTGCGATAGCCGGGGTGTTTGCCGGTAATTTTGTAGTAGGAGCGGAGATTGATGAGCTTATCAATATTCTTGCGGTCAATATCGTAGCTGCCGCCGAGAATGATTGCGTTGATTGTGATTTTTGCCCACAGTTCCAGACTCTCCATGCGGTAATAGGCGGTGATGACATCGCTGCCCACCGTCAGCGCGCCGTGGTTTTCCAGCAGCATAACATCGTGGTCGTTGAGATACGGCTCGATTGCGTCCGGCACCTCCGTCGTGCTGGGAGTTCCATACGGAGTCAGCGGCACAGCGCCGATGGCTGCCACATCCTCAATCATGTTGTACATATCCATCGGGCGATGTGCCACGGCAAAGCCGGTGGCTGCCGGCGGATGGGCATGGACAACAGCATTTACATCGGCGCGCTTTTCGTAGCAGCGCAGGTGCATCTTGATTTCGCTGGACGGGCGCAGGCCCTCTGCACCTTCCAGCACATTGCCCTTTGCATCAATACGCAGCAGCTTGTCCGGCGTGATGAAGCTCTTGCTCATGCCCGTAGGCGTTGCAAGGAAAGTTCCGTCCTCCAACCTAACCGAAACATTACCGTCGTTGGCAGCGACCCAGCCAAGCTGCCACATTTTATGGCAGACATCGCAGATTTGGTCTTTGATTTCTTCGATTTGCACAGTTTGTACCTCCTAAAGTGGATTTTGTCCTTTACTTGTATTATACTGTTGCAATTCGCCCTCGTCTTTGCGTATAATGATATTATATTGGACGATATTGATATTTTAGGAGATGCCTGCCATGAAGTTTCTGGCTTCCCATGAAAGCAGTACGCGCGGCACTTTTGACTTTCCCATTGAGCTTTATTATGTAGATAAAATGCACCCGCGCTATGAAATGCCGTTTCACTGGCACATGGAATTTGAACTTATGCTGGTTCTAAGCGGGGAGTTTTCTCTGCTGATTGATGGACGCTCTTACCTTTTACACAAGGGGGATGCCGCCATCATTTCAGCCGGGGCCGTTCACGGCGGAACCCCCAGCGACTGCGTTTACGAGTGTGTTGTCTTTGATATGAACCGCTTCCTCGGCAGCGGCTCCGTATGTCAGGCAAAATACAATGCGCTTTTTGAACGCGGCGCACAAATCGAGCCGTATCAACCGTCCGGCTCCGTAACCTGCCAACTGATTGATAGGCTCTTTGAGGCAATGGAAAAAGAGCCGGAGGGATATGAATTTGTGACGATTGGTCTGATGTGGCAGTTGTTCGGTCAAATCCTTTTGCAGCATTCGTACACAGTATCCTCTCCCGGAAATAAACGAAATGATCGCAGCACAGCCCAAATGAAAGTGGCCTTAGAGCGCATCCGAAAGAATTACGCCAGCCGCATCACCTTGGAAGATCTCGCCTCCACAGCAGAAATGACCCCCGAACACTTTTGCAGGGTCTTTCACAGCATAACCGGGCGCTCCCCTATTGACTATTTGAATTACTACCGGGTAGAATGTGCCGCGGAGCTATTATGCTCCACCGAAGATCCCATCACGGAGATCGCATATAGCTGCGGCTTTAGTGATTCCAGCTACTTTAACCGGATGTTCCGCCGCTATAAGGTTGAAGCTCCGGGCAAATATCGAAAACTGCATAGCATATAAAATCGCGCCGACAGTGCATTGTCGGCGCGATTTTTTGGTCAATAATTTACATTCTTTCATCAATATATTCCGTTTTCAAAAGTTAGCGAATGTTTAATAATAGAAATAGAAATCTAAATAGGATGGGCGTGAAAAAATGACATATAAAAAGTTTATGAGTCTCTTTTTACTTGCCGGAAGTATCGTCAGCACACTCTGTAGCTGTGCTGCAACGGATTCTTCTGCTGTGGTCGGGTATGTCGATGAGCACCCCATCACTATGGAAGAGTTCAATTACTTCTTATCCCAGCAAAAAAGCTCCGTATGCCAAAGCTATTCTCAGCTTTACGGAATCACATCTTTTGACTCCGCCTTTTGGAATAGTGAATATGGTGATTCTACTCCGCTGGATTCCGCAAGGGCCTCTGCCAAAGAAGCCTGTCTGGAAGCATACGCCACACAAATGCTTGCCGAGAAGACAACTTCTGCTGAGTTCTTGTCGTTTTCCCAACTAAAAGAAAATGCAGAAAATTTCAACACTGCAAGAAAAGAAAGCACGTCAAACGGCGGTATTGTCTACGGCCCTATAGAGTATTCCTTTGATTCTTACTATCACCGTTATCTTTCACAGCTTGAAAACGATATAAAGGAATACTGGATTTCTACCAATGCTGTAAGTGATGCAGATATTGACGCTTTCTATTCTGAAAATCAAAATCTGTTCTCCCTGAATGGTGACGCAGATGTTTCTGCTATTTATTTGTCATATATTCCATCCGACCTCTCTGCTGACAGCATCTTTTTGGGCCTTGAGGAAGGTGTTTCTTTAGAGGACATCCAAACACAATACCCTTACGTCACAGACTGGCACACCTATTCTTTTACAAACGAAACAGAAAAGTCCGATCTCTTATCCCATGCAGACATCGTTTCACAGGCATCCAGCATGAATACTGGAGATGTATCAGACCCGTTTTTAGATGGGACTTATCCGTGCATTATTAAAGTCACAAGAAAGGAGGACGCAACCGTTATCCCACTCGCAGAGGTTCGTAATCGTATCACAGATTACTTGTTAAACTCACGGATAAGCACAGAAACCGAGCTGATTCAAAATCGTCTGGTATTTACCGAAACCGATGCCTTTCAAAATACGTCAATCGAATAGGAGACTCAACCATGAAGAGAAAATTTTCCCTGGTCATGAGTGCAGCTATGATTTTAAGCCTCATCGCTCCTATGACCAACGCCTTGGCTGAAGATATTCAAACTCCAGAAACAGCCACTCCCGAAACCGTTGTCACAGAAGATGCCGCGTCCGGCGGAACCACCTATTATGTAGATTCTACAATCGGTGATGACTCCAACTCGGGAACCTCGCCCGAAACGCCTTGGAAAAGCCTCGACAAAGTGACCGCCACCACTTTCTTGCCTGGCGACACCATTCTCCTGAAATCCGGCTCCGTTTGGAATGGCGAATGGTTATGGCCAAAAGGCTCCGGAACCGCAGATGCGCCTATCAAGATCGACAAATACGGCGGTGATGCACTGCCTGTCATCAATGGTATGGGCATTGATCGTGGCATGAACTACTCTGGTGCTGTTCACCTGCGCAACCAAGAATATTGGGAAATTCGCAATCTTGAAGTCACAAACGATGATGACTTCGATGTTGACATCGACCTTTCTCGCCCGCAGGGTGACAACAGTTGGTCGAGTCAGGCCGAAACACGGAATGGCATTTTGATTATCGCCGATGGCGATCTTCTCAATGATGATGACGACGGCATTTTCGATCATATTTATATCGAGAACTGCTATGTACATGACGTAGATGGCCCCAACGATTGGAATGACACTTTTACTGGTGGAATCATCTACAATGTCGTTGGCACGAAAATTCGTCCTAACACTTCTTTCCGTGATATTCGGATTGCCTACAACACGATCCGCAAGGTTGATTTGCTTGGCATTACCGGCTTTGTGCAGATGGCAAAAAGCGGCTATCAGGACGATGTTGACACATACAATCTTTGGATGGAAGACATCTATATCGGCCATAACTATATCGAAGACGTTGCTCAGGGCGGCATCGATTTGTGCGATGCCCGAAATGCCGTCGTTGAATATAATGTTGTTGATGGCTTCCTAAAGCGGTATCCCAATTTCCGTCCTACTGTTGCTCTGTACCCTTGGAAATGTGAGAACTCCGTCTTGCAGTACAATGAAGTTTATAATGGGCCTTCGACGAACGCGGACGGCAGCCCCTATGATATGGATTCTGCACTAAAAAATGTTGTCTACCAGTTCAACTACTCGCACAACAATCCCTGTGGCTGGATGTTGTACATGGGGCGCAATACCAATGATATAATCCGCTACAATATCAGCGATGACGGTGGCGACTTTATCATCAAGTATTTCCTTACCGCCAATGCAACTCCTGCCTACTTTGTAAACAACGTAATCATGTATGATGGTGCCAGAACCACATTCATGCACCGTGATCCTTTCAAATCGCAAACTTATTTCTACAACAATGTTTTCTATAATAAAAGTACCACAACCACCACAACATGGCACGATACCAAACGCTATCTCGGGAATCTCGGTTCTGTCACATTCAGCCATAACTGTTTCTACGAAGCCAGTGGTATCCATTCCCAATATGAACCAGCCGACGACTATAAAGTCACTGAGAATCCCGATATGGTGAATCCCGGACAGACTCCTCAGCAGAACAGCGATGGCATTCTGAGTGGTGCTACAGTTTGGGATGGCTACAAGCTCAATGCAAGTTCTCCGCTGATCGATGCAGGCATCTATGTTCCCCAGATGGGAACCACTGATTTCTATGGCACTCAGCTGTATTGGGGTAATGCTCCTGACATCGGTGTTCACGAGTACCAGCAGGGCGAATATAATAATCCATCCAATTTTGCATTAGGCAAAACTGTAACCTCTAACAATTCCCATGAATCCTTGACTCCCGATTTAATGGTTGACGGCATCTATTCTCAGAATTCTCGCTGGGCCGCCGCCAACTCGGATCTTCCCATCTGGCTGGATATTGATTTTGGCAAGGATACTACCTTTAATAAGGTTGTCCTTACTGAAAATATTGTATCCGGGTGGGCATCTCCCCGAATTGCCTCCTTCAACTTGCAGATTCCTACGGCGGATGGTTATCAAACAATTTACACCTATGACGGCGAAATCGGCGAAGGGAAAGATTTCACGTTCGACACTGTGACTGCATCCCATCTTAGAATGGAAATCACCAGCCTCCGCGCCGACACAAGTACGCATGGCCGTGGCGAAACCGATCCCAGCATCGTTGAATTTGAGGTATACAAAGTTCCCGTAATTCGTGAGCCGCAGAATCTGCTTTTGAATAAGTCCGTTTCCGCCAGCTCTTCGCACCCCTCCTGCCCCGCATCCAAAGTAAATGACGGCGATGCCTCTCAGGGTTCCCGCTGGGCTGCTGCCAACTCGGATCTTCCTGCATGGCTGGAATTCAATCTTGGCTCTGAGCAGACCTTTAACAGCGTAACCATCACAGAAAATATTGTTCCAAATTGGGCATCCGAACGAATTACCGGCTTAGAGTTCCAAGCATGGAATGGTACGGAATACACTACAATCAGTACCTATAGCGGCACGATTGGCACATCCAAAACCATTTCCCTGCCAGAAACGACCAGTTCCAAATTCAAGGTCTTGATTACTGGATTGCAGGAAGACACTACGAAAAATAGCAAGGGGCAAACCGATCCAAGCATCCAAGAAATCGAGCTTTACTACCGCTAATATAACAGAGCCGCTTCAAGCGTATTGCATAAGTGCAACGCTTGAAGCGGCTCTATTTTTATCCTTTAGAATAAGCAACTCCCGCGCTTGTTAGGCGCGGGAGTTAAAGAAGGAGAAAACACGAGTTTGCATAATGCACTCTACTCCACTATGCAAAACGCAAAATGAAAAAGCAGATTAGTGGCATCAGCAATATTTTTCAATTACTTTCTGCATGGCATCCCAGTTTTCTTCCATGCCGGAAAGAAAATCCAGCATTTGTGACGGAATCCCATCTTCCTGTTTCCCCATATTTTTTTCCGGAGATATCTGAACTCCCTTCAATTCTTCCCGGAACACCATCCGTATTTTTTCTATCAGGTTTTCACTATCCGCAGATTGCAGGATCGCCTGAACCAGAAAAGCATTTTTTTGTCCATTGGGAACACTCTGCAAAATCTCCCATGCCCGCTTATGCTCCGAATCATCCAGTGTCGGACGGAAGGAAAAAACGGGGCGGCTCACCTCGCGCACATCTGCCCCACAATCCGTTCA
>OLXW01001253.1_pt1 | contig 13544 bp, 14 predicted proteins | sample 1673551 | NCBI WGS metagenome assembly OLXW01 (sample SAMEA103958114, study PRJEB25191) | human gut metagenome | reverse complement strand
GTCGGCCATCTCCTGCACCGTGGAGGGCGCGTACACCACCACGCGGAAGTCGCCGTGGCCGAGCGCGCGCGTGGCCTGCCAGTAGTCGGCCTGGGACGGCTGGATGCCGCCGAGGCCCGGGCCGCCGCGCTGCACGTTGATGATGACGCCCGGCAGGTCCGCGCCGGCCATGTAGGAGATGCCCTCGCCCTTGAGCGAGATGCCCGGCGACGAGGACGACGTCATGACGCGCGCGCCGGCCGCAGCCGCCCCGTACACCATGTTGATGGCCGCGATCTCGCTTTCGGCCTGCAAGAACGTGCCGCCGACCTTCTCCATGCGCTTGGACATGTAGGCCGCGAGCTCGGTCTGCGGCGTGATGGGGTAGCCGAAGAAGAAGCGGCAGCCGGCGCGCAGGGCGCTCTCCGCCAAAGCCTCGTTACCCTTCATGAGCACTTTCTCTGCCATGGGTCTACCTCTCTACCGTGATCGCTACGTCAGGGCACATGACCGCGCAGGACATGCAGCCCGTGCACGCGTCCAGGTCGGTGCAGTACGCGGGGTGGTAGCCCTTCGCGGTGATCTTGTCGTGGTCGAGCGCCATGATCTGCTCGGGACATGCGTCGACGCACAGGCCGCACCCCTTGCAGAAGGAGTCGTCTACGCTGATTCTCGCCATGATTCGCCTTCCTCGTCTCGTCCGAATGCATAAACGGCCGGACTGGAACCGTCCGGCGCGCAGCTCTCTTGTCTATTCCCAGGGAGTTCTTACATATACTTGCACAGGATAGTACGTTTGCCGATCCTCATTCGGCGCGCGGTGGGTAGTTTCCCGGTCGGCGACCTGGCGCGCCGCCGCGGCGGGCACCGTGGTGCATGCCAGGGGCAGCCCGGCCGCCTGCGCGACCGCTTGCGCGAACGGCACGCCCTGCTCCACGACCTGGGCGTCGGTGTCGCGCTGCAGGTGCGTGTTGTTCACGACGCACGTGGCGCGCAGGTGCGACTTCGCCTCGATCTCGCGCAGCACCTCCACCGCCTCGGCGGGCTCCTGCGTGAGGTTGCGGCTGCGGTTCACCACGTACAGCATCTCGTAGGGAGCCTGCTCGACCGTGCGCGCGAAGCGCCCGAGCGCCGTGGCGCCCGCGTCGTCGCCGCCCGCGTCGACGAGCACGAGAGGGCGCTCGTCGCCGTCGCGCCAGGCGCGCTGCGCGGTGTCGATAGCCGGTTCGATGGTGCCCGACAGGCTGGGCCCGTCCACGTTCGTGCCTGCGAACACGGGCGCGACCAGGCGGATGCCGCGCTCGTCGAGCAGCGCGCGGTAGTCGCTGGAGCGGAAGAAGGGGTTCACCACGTCGAGGTCGATCACCGTGACCGCGCGCCCCGCCGCAGCCGCGTCGAGCGCGATGTTGAGCGTCAGGTTCGTCTTGCCCACGCCGTAGTGCCCGCACACCACGGCTACAGGCGCATCGAGGGGAAGCGGCGGGGCTGCGTCTTCTACCGCCATCACACGAGGCCTTCCGGGGCCTTCGCCGCCTCGTCCGACTCGCGGATGGCCGCGCGGCGGATCTTGCCGTTCACGGTCTTGGGCAGCGCGTCCACGTACTCCACGATGCGGGGGTACTTGTACGGCGCGGTCTTGCGCTTCACCCAGGTCTGCAGCTCGCGCGTCAGCTCGGATGAGCCCTCGAAGCCCTCGGCCAAAACGACGGTGGCCTTCACGGCCTTGCCGCGCGTGGGATCGGGCACGCCGGTGACGGCGCACTCGCGCACCGCCTCGTGCTCCAGAAGCACGCTCTCGATCTCGAAGGGGCCGATGCGGTAGCCGCTCGACTTGATGACGTCGTCGTTGCGGCCCACGTACCAGTAGTTGCCCTCCTCGTCGCGCCAGGCGGTGTCGCCGGTGTGGTACCAGCCGTCGTGCATGGCCTCGGCGGTCTTCTCGGGATTACGGTAGTACTCCATCATGATGCCGGCCGGATGCGGATCGATGGCGATGCAGATCTCGCCGGTCTCGCCGGTGTCGCACTCGGTGCCGTCCTCGCGGAGGACCTTCATGACGTACATCGGCACCGGCTTGCCCATGGAGCCCGGGCGCGGCGTGGAGTTCGTGAGGTTGCCCACGGTGAGCGGGGTCTCCGTCTGGCCGAAGCCCTCGTAGATGGTAAGGCCGGTATGCTCGCGCCAGAAGTCGAACAGATCGGGGTTCAGCGCTTCGCCGGCCGTGGTGCAGTACTCCAAGCTGGACAGGTCGAAGGCGTCCACGTCCACCTCGGTCATGAGGCGGTACATCGTCGGTGGGCAGCAGAGAGTCGTCACGCCGTAGCGACCGACGAGGGAGAGAATCTCGGCCGGATCGTAGCGGTCGAAGTCGTAGGTGAGCACTGCGGCCTCCATGAGCCACTGGCCGAAGAACTTGCCCCAGACCGCCTTGCCCCAGCCGGTGTCGGCGATGGTGAAGTGCAGCCCCTCGGGGTTCACGTTGTGCCAGTGCTTGGCCGTGATGAGGTGCGCCAGCGCGTAGCCGGAATCGTGGAGCACCATCTTGGGATTGCCCGAAGTGCCCGAGGAGAAGTACATGAGCATGGGATCGGCGCCCGCCGTCTCGCGGCGGGTGAAGTCGGCCGAGGCGGCGCGCACCTCGCTGTTGAAGTCGCGCCAGCCCTCGCGCGCGACGGGGGCCGCGCAGATGCCCGCAGGGCCCGAGAGCGCCTCGCCGACAAGCTCGCCGGCGGGAGCGACCCAGTTCCCGTTCCCGTCGCGAGGGGTGAGCCCGGCGCCGGCAGGGTTCACGAGGATGAGCGTCTCCACGCTGGGGCACTCCTCTACCACCGCGTCGATGGTGTCGGCGATGTCCCCGGCCGAGGTGGCGATGATGGCCTTGATATCCGCCCCGTTCAGGCGATAGGTGAGGTCGTGTTCCTTCAGCATGAAGGTGGCCGGTACCGCCACCGCCCCCAGTTTCTCCAGGGCCAGCATCGTGAACCAGAACTGGTAGTGGCGGCGCAGGATGACCATGACGAAGTCGCCGCGCCCGATGCCGCAGTCCGCCAGGAAGTTCGCCGTCTTGTCCGACCACGTCTTCATGTCGGCGAAGGTGAAGACATGCTCCTCCCCTTCCGGATTGCACCAGACCATGGCGGTGCGCTCGGGGTCGTTGATCGCGATGTCGTCCACGACGTCGTAGGCGAAGTTGAAGTTGTCGGGCATGGTGATGTCGAACTTCGTGAGCAGACCGTTCTCGTCGTAGGCCTCGTCCACGTAGCGCAAGTTGATGTTTCTCATGATGATATCCTTGGGTGAAGTCTTGAAAGGGCGGGCGATTACCTTGGGTTCGGCGACGCCGGATGCGCGGGCGCGCGGCCGGGCCAAAGAACGCCGGCCACACCCGCGAGTCGGGCCGCCTAGATAATCTTCTCCCCCTCGGGCTTCATCACAATGGCGAGGAACACGCAGGGCTCCCCTCCGGTAGCAATCATGCCGTGGCCGCGACCGGAGTCGTACATGACGACATCCCCCGGATTTAGGATCTCCTCGTGATCCTCGTAGGCGAAGCGCATCTGGCCGGAGATGATGAAGTCGAGCTCCTGGCCCTCGTGGTGGGACAGGTGCACGGGCACGTCCTGCTCCTCTTCCAAATAGGGGGCGGTGACCACAAAGGGCTCGGCCAGCTTGTGGCGGAAATGCGGCGCCTTGTGCAGGTACTCGAAGCCAGCGCGGCGCTTGATGGAAAGGCCCGCGCCCTCGCGCGTGAGCGAGTAGCCCGTCAGGTGCGGGTTCTCGCCGGTGAGCAGCTCGATGACGTCGACGCCGAACTTCTCGGCGCACTTGTACAGGAAGGTGAAGGAGAGGTCCTCCTCGCCGGACTCTTGTGCGGCGTATTCCGCCGTCGACCGGCCCGTGGCCTCGGCCATCTCCTGCAATGTGAGGTCCATGTCCTCTCGCAGAGCGCGAATACGCCCCGCCACCTCTTTGATATTCGGCTCCACGACCTGCGACCTCCTTATCGGTTCTCGAAAATGACTGTAGCACGCTATTTTACTGGCATCTCGGCGGTCAACATTTCCAATCGGTTAAAAAGTCGGCGATGCGCCTATAGTTTTTCCCGCAGCTTCGCCATCGCCAGACGCGAAAACGAAGGCGCCCCGAAGGGCGCCTTAAGATCGCGGTGCGCGCGAGCCTAGGCTTTGCGGCGCAGGAGGGCGAGGAAGTGGGCGTCGGGGCCGCCGGGCTCCAGGACGGTGGAGAAGAACGGCAGCTCGATGTCGAGGTCGGGGTTTCGGCAGGGCACCACCTCGAAGGCGGCACCGGCCTCGGTGGCCAGGAAGGCCTCCACGGCATCGGCGTTCTCCTCGTGGGTGACGGTGCAGGTGGCGTAGGCCAGAATGCCGCCGGGAGCCACATGGGATGCCGCCGATTCCAAGAGACGTGCGTCCAGCTCGGCCGATTCGGCAATGGTTTCGGGGCGCAGGCGCCAGCGGATGTCCGCATGACGCCGGAGCGTGCCCAGCCCCGTGCACGGGGAGTCGATGAACACGCGATCGAAAGTGCGCTCGCCCACCAGGGCGTCCAAGTCGGTGGCGTCGCCGATGATGGCCTCGCTCACGTGCGCCCCGTACTGCTCGGCGCGCTCTTGGAGCAGCTTGGTCTTGAAGGCGTGCACGTCAACGGTGACGTACTCGGGGATCTGCTTGCCGTATCGCCGGTAGGCGATGCTCTGGTCGAGGATGGTCTTCGTGGCGCGGCCGGCGCCGATCTCCAAGAACGACTCCGGTGCCGTATCTCCCACCACCAGATCCGCCACTGCCTGGGAGGTGGCGTCGGATACGAGAAGCAAGCCCTGGTTTATCATGCGGCGCACACGGCCATCGAGCAGGGGCACGCCCGACGCCACTTTGTAGCAGCCGGGTACGGCACAGCCGCCCAGCTCCATGGCTTCAGGCTCAGCGTGAGCCGCTGCGAGAACCGAGACGACCTCCTCGTCGGTGGCGGCCTTCAGCGCGTTGACGGCGATGTAGACCGGAGCCGGCTCGTTCGAGGCTACCATGAAGTCGCGGGCGCCCTCGGGCCCGAGCTCTGCGATGAGCCGCTTGGCGAGCCACACCGGGAAACCGTGCAGCCGCGCATAGGCGGCGATATCAGTGCGCGGGTCGCCGAAGGGGAAGGCCTCTTTGGCGCGCGCCACGCGGCGCAGCACCGCATTGGCGAGACCGCCCGCGCGCGGCGCCACCGACTTCACCAGCTCGACGCCCTGATCGACGGCGGCATGGGGGCTCTTCTGCAAAAAGACGATCTCGTAGGCCGACAGGCACAGCGCGTCGCGCACTGCCGGGGCCGCATCGTCGGGCGAGTCCATGCAGCCCGTGATGATGTCCTCCAGGGTGCCGCGCGTGCTGACCACGCCCAGCACGAGCCGGGTGGCGAAGGCCCGATCCTCCCGCGACAGGGGCGAGATATCGATGGTCTTGGCGATGATGTCCTGGGCGAACGCGTCGCGCTCCCTCAGCTGGTGGATGGCCGCCAGGGCAAGCTCGCGGGCCGTCGTGGCCTTGTGGGCCTTCTGCCGGCGCACCTGGTCGCGGCGCGGCGCGCCTCCGCGGCCGCCGTCGCGAGGCCCCTCGAAGCGCGGGCCGCGATCCTGCGGGACGTCTTGGTCGGGGGCCGCCATGAGCTTGCCGTCGATGAACACCTCGCGCGGGTGGCCCGCCTCGCGGGAATCGCGCCGAGGGCCGCGGTCTGTGCGCGGGCTGAAATCCTTGCGGGGGGCGCTCCCACCAGTTGGCTTGCCATCGCGGGCACGGAAGTCCTTCCGGTCGGCGCCGGATCGCTGCTCGTCACGCGGGCCCCGGTCGTCCTTGCGGAATCCGCCGGGCTTGCCGTCCTTGCGGTAGCCGCCGGGCTTCCCGTCGCGGGGGCCGCGATCATCCTTGCGGAAGCTACCCGGCTTCCCGTCTTTGCGGAACCCGCCGGGCTTGCCCCCTTTGCGGAAGTCGCTCGGCTTCCCGTCACGAGGCCCCCGGTCATCCTTGCGGTAGCCACCCGGCTTGCTGTCTTTGCAGAACCCGCCGGGCTTGCCCCCTTTGCGGAAGTCGCCGGACTTTCCGCCGGGGCGCGGCCCGCGGTTCTGCCGCGCGCCGCCCTGGGCGTTGCGATCGCCCTGGCTCGCTCGGTCGTAGGATCGTCTCTGGTTGTGGGATCGATGATCGTTATGCACGGGACCATGTTCCTTCCTCGCCCCGCAGCGCGGGGACGCCGGCGGCAAACGAGCGCGCGTCCATGGCGCGCTTGCCGTCCGGTTTTACTTCGGTTACTTCCAAGACCCCCTCGGCGCAGCCGAGAAGCAGTCGGTTCGCGATAAGGGCCGCCGCGCCGGAGCCCAGGCGGTCGGCGGGAGCATCGTCGGCCACGCGGGCCGCCAGCACCGTCAGCGGCCGGCCGGCGACGACGGCCCGGGCGGGATGGGCGGCGCCCGAGGCACGCACGCGGCGATCGTTCGCAACGGCGCTCTCGGCAGGATCGAGGTTCAGCTCGCCTTTGGCGATCTTCTCGGCGTAGGTGACCAGCGCCTCGTCCTGGGCCACCCAGCGCAGGTTGCCGCCCTCGGCCTGGGCCAGCGCCGTGAGCAGCGCGCTGGCGCCCAGGGCTGCCAGCTCCTCGGTGAGCTCGGCGGCTGTGCGCGAACCTGCGGGCAGCGAGCGGCACACGCAGTAGTCGCCGGTGTCGAGCCCCTCCTCCATGGCCATGATGCACACGCCGATCTCCTCGTCGCCGGCGAGGATGGCCCGCTCGATGGGGGCCGCCCCGCGCCAGCGCGGAAGCAGGGACCCGTGCACGTTCAGGCAGCCGAAGGGCGGCAGGTCGAGCACCTCCTTGGGGAGAATCGCCCCGTAGGCCGCCACGCAGATGGCATCGGGCGCGAACGCGGCGAGCTCCGAGAGCACCGCGGCGTCGCGCAGCGTGCGCGGCGTTCGCACGGGAAGACCGCGGCGCTCGGCCACTTCCTTCACCGGGGAGGGTACGAGCGCCTTTCCCCGGCCGCGCACGGCGTCGGGACGCGTGTAGACGGCCGCGATCTCGTGGAACTCCGCCAACTCGTCCAAGATTTCCGCCGCGAAGCGGGGCGTTCCCATGAAGACGACGCGCACGCTACTTCACCTCGATATCGGTGTCGCCCGGGCGGGCGCCGGCGGCCTTGGCCTCCTCGTAGGCGCGCAGCGCCTCGATGCGGGTCACCGGATCGCAGCTCTCGAAGAGCGTCTTGCCGTTCAAGTGGTCGATCTCGTGCTGCAGGCAGCGGCCGAGCAGGCCGTCGCCCTCGATCTCCCACAACTCGCCGTCCAAATCGTAGTACTGGACGCGGGCCCACGGCTGGCGCTTCACCGGCACGGTGACGCCGGGGCACGAAAGACAGCCCTCGCCGCCCTCCTCCGGCTCGCCGGCCAATTCCACGATCTCGGGGTTCACGAGCACGATGGGGTTCTTCTCCCCCTTCTCGCCGTCCCAGTCGACGTCGATGACGACCAGGCGCTTGGTGACGCCCACCTGGGGGGCGGCGATGCCGCAACCGTAGTTCTTGTACATGGCGTGGGCCATCTGCTTGGAGAGACGCTTAAGCGACTTGTCGCCGGGCTCGCACGGCTCGCAGACCGTGGCGAGAATGGGATCGGGGGAAATAACAATGGGAAGCACGGTATTCCTTACTCTGTATAGTGAAGTGTCAATGCGCTGCGGCAACCCCGGGCAGCTCTGAGGGGGCCTGGGATCGTATCAGTTGCTTGGGACATTGTGATGCGGAAGCGCCCCTCTGTCCAGATGACCCGCGAAATCTACGGACGGACGGCACTCCCCTACCCCTTCGTAGGGGCTGACCTTGGTCAGCCCTGGCGAGCGGAACGATCATGCACGACAAAAAGAGGGGCGACCAAGGTCGCCCCCTACGGGACAGCGATGGGCGCCCTAGCTGGCGGGAAGGGCCCGATGGGCGACGCGGCGGGCGGCCACGTCCATCTGAAGGGTGGTGACGGCGGCGTGCAGAAGCTCGACCTCCTCGGCGTCGGCCCCGGCGTTCATCTGGGCCGTCAGCGCGCCTATGGCCTCCTCGGCATCGCCTAAGGCCAGCTCCTCGGCCAAGTAGGCGCCGATGGCCTCCGGGGTGCTCGACGGATAGGACGACCCGGCGGTGAGCACGCGGGCAGCATGGGGCGTGGCGAGCGTCGCCTTCGTGACGATGTCGGCCGGTGCGGCGCCCGGGTTCTCGGAGAGGGTCGCCAGCACGCTCTCGGCGAGAAGCCGGTGCACCTCCTCGTGCCACTGCACCTGGGCGAGCGCGTCGGCATGGGCGAGCCCCACGAGCGGGTGCTGGCAGGCCAGGGCCAGAAACTCTCGCTCGAAGCGCAGGCGGTTGCGCTCGGCCTGGGAAAGCGCGCGCCGCGCGGGCCGGGACATGGAAGCTTCGGGGGCGGCCTCCTCCTCGCCGGCGCTGCGGGGCACCTCCAGGGCCGCCAGGCGCTCCAGCACGTCGGCCTCCTCGATGCCGAGACGGCCATGGGCCCGCAGGCGCGACCAGGTGCGCACGGCGTAGTCCTTCGCCACCAGCGTGTCCTTGATGGGGGCGAGCACCGCCAGGCACGCGTCCAGCGCGCGATCGCGGCCGGGCGCCGTGTCCAAGTCGAAGCTGTCGAGGCGCCGCTCGAGGCCGAACTCGATGAGCGGCAGCGCCCCTTCCACCACCTTCTCCAGGGCTTCCGCGCCTTCTGCTTGCACGAACTCGGCCGGATCCTGGTTGTTCGGCAGGGTGACGGCCAGGAGCTCCACGGAGTTGCGGTTCTTGTCGGAGATGCTCTCGCCGATGAAGGCCAGGGCGCGATCGGCCGCCTTCTGGCCCGCCGCGTCGCCGTCGAACAGGTAGACGATCTTCTTGGGCGCGTGCTTGGCGAGCACCCGGATGTGCCGCATGGTGAGCGCCGTGCCCAGGGTGGCCACCACGTTGGTGACCCCGGCCTCGTGCAGCGCGATGACGTCGGTGTAGCCCTCCACCACGATGGCGCAGCCGGTGGAGGCCATGCGAGCCTTCGCCTGATTAAGCCCGTAGAGCACCTGGGACTTGTGGAACAGCGGCGTTTCCTGGGAGTTCAGGTACTTCGGCTCGCCGGTGCCGATGACGCGGCCCCCGAAGGCCACGCAGTCGCCCTGGGCGTCGAAGATGGGGAACATCACGCGCTCGTAGAAGCGGTCGCGCACCGGGCCCCCGCGCCCATCGAGGGCCACGTTGGCGCGGATCATCTCATCGGGTTTGAAGCCCAAGGCCGACAGGTGCCGCACGAGCGCGCCGCGTCCCGGGGCGTAGCCGAGCATCCACTTCTTCGGCACCTCGCCGCCGAAGCCGCGGGAGGCCAAATACTTCCGCGCCGCGTCAGGCCCCTCGCCGCGGCCGCGCATGAGCTGGGTGTGGTAGAACTCGGCCGTGCGCGCGCAGATCTCCTTCATGCGGCTCTTCACCGAGCGCGACACGCCCCCGCCCCGCGCGTCCTCCGCGATGTCGATGTGGGCGCGGTCGGCCAGATAGCGCACGGCCTCGGGAAAGTTGAAGTCCTCGGTCTTCATGATGAACGAGAAGACGTCGCCCCCTTCCCCGCAGCCGAAGCAGTGCCACAGCTGGGTGGCGGGGTCGATCTTGAACGAGGGGGTCTTCTCCTGATGCAGCGGGCAGCAGCACCAGAAGTCGCGGCCCTTCTGCTTGACGGGGGTGCGCTCGCCGATGACCGCCACGAGATCGCTCGCGTCGCGAACTTTCTGGATATCCTCGTCGCTGATGCCGGCCACGCGCCCCCGCTTTCTCTTCGTCGTTTTCTGGAAAGTATAGCACCTCGTTCGCAAACAGATGTTCCTCAAGCTACAATAGCGGCAAAACTAACGATCAGCGAAAGCGAGCGAGCCATGGCAGAGAACAACGTCCCCTACCTTACCCTCGATCCCGACGTGGAAGAGGCCATCCGGGCCGATCGGGCCGCCGGGCGAACGAGCCCCTACCGCACCGACGACGACGCCGTGGTGCGCCGCGAGGACTTCGCCCACGACCGGGCCACGCTCACGCGCCCGGCCTTCGTGCGCGACATCGAGAAGATCTTGAACCTGCCCGCCTACAACCGCTATGCCGACAAGACCCAGGTGTTCTCCTTCGCCGAGAACGACGAGATCTCGCGGCGCGGCCTGCACGTGCAGCTGGTGAGCCGCGTGGCCCGGGGCATCGGGAGCCTGCTCGGGCTGAACTGCGACCTCATCGAGGCCATCGCGCTGGGCCACGACACGGGCCACACGCCCTTCGGCCACGCCGGCGAGCGCTTTCTGTCGGCCTGCTACCACGCGCGCACCGGGCGCACCTTCAACCACAACGTGCACTCGGTGCGGGTGCTCGACAACCTGTACCGCCGCAACATCTCGCTGCAGACGCTCGACGGTGTGCTCTGCCACAACGGCGAGTTCGCCCAGCAGGTGCTGCGCCTGGGAGAGACGGCCACGTTCGAGCAGCTGGACAACTTGGTGGAGGCCTGCACGGCCGACGAGTCCACCATCAAGACCCTGCGCCCTTCCACGCTGGAGGGCTGCGTGGTGCGCGTGGCCGACATGATCGCCTACATCGGCAAGGATCGCCAGGACGCGCTGGCCATGGGGGTCATCGATTCGCTTTCCCCCTTCGATTCCGAGGCGATCGGCGTGACCAACGCGAAGATCATCAACAACCTCACCGTGGACATCGTGAACAACTCCTACGGCAAGCCGGAGATTGCCATGAGCGAGGAGGTCTTCCGCGACCTGAAGCTGGCGAAGAAGCAGAACTACGAGGTCATCTACTTGAAAGAGGGCATGGTGGACGACACCGAGAACCTCGTGGAGGAGATGTTCGAGGAGATGTACGCGCGGCTTCTGGCCGACCTTTTGGAAGAGCGCCGGGAAAGTCCCATTTTCCAGCACCATGTGCGGCGCCTCGCCGCGGCGTCGCGGTCCATCGTGCCTGCGGAATATCTAGCCGGCGAGCCGGACCAGATCGTGGTGGACTACATGGCATCCATGACTGACAGCTACTTCATGGCCATCTACCGCCACCTGTTTCCGGAAAGCGACCGCCGCATCCAAACCCGCGGTTACTGCGCCGACCTTTAGGGCTGAAAAGGCCTTCCCCACAAAGGCCCCCGCACTGATGCGCGGGGGCCTTTGTGGGGAAGGCTGAGTGAACGAATTACAACGCCGCCACGGTCTCGCCGACGATCTTGCCCATGGTGGTGGCCCACCCGATGCTGATACCGGCGATAGGGGTGCAGTACTGCAGGGCGAAGCGTCCGCCACAGCTGTTGCCCGTTGCATACAGACCGATAGCCGGAAATCTCGCCGGGGTAGGCTGTGGGCTTCGGAACGCCGAAAATGCCGCAGTTCTCGATGATGGCCGAATCCAGATGGGAGAGGATCCAGTCGAGCGCCTTGCCGCTCTCGGCCGCAAACTGACGCACGAGCAGCGGATTGGTGCGGTTCATGTTGCGCCGCATCCAATCCTGCACGAATTCGATCTCGTCGATGACGTCGCCGCCATGTTCGTGGGACCAGTTGGAGTTCAGGTGCCCGATGTCGTGGCCGAGGAACGTGTAGTCCGCTTCGGCCTGCACTTCCACCACGGCCACCGAGGCGCCAGCCTCGGCCGCGGCCAGGGCAGCGCACACGCCGGAGTTGCCGCCGCCGATAACCACCACGTCCGCCTCCACCGTGTCGGCCACCGCCGCCTGGTCGATCTCGGGCGCCGCGCCGAGCCAGTCGAAGTAGGTGAGATAGCCGGCCTCCACCGTGGCGTTGGCGGCGGCCCCGCCGGCGGCCGTTGTACCAGGATATGGTGATCGTGCTGTTGCTGCTCAGCGTGTGCACCATGGTCATCGTGGTGGCCAACGCCCACAACCTGTCTGCCCAAATGAGCACCAACGAGCTGCTCTCCATGCAGCAGCTTTTAAGGGATCAGCACCTGCACTACCTTACTCAGCGCAGCGCCGCTGAGGCGGTGAACCGGCGATACCATGATTTGAAGCACGTCCTGACCCAGATCGAGCGCATCGCCGAGGATCGCGGCGCGGAGGGTCTCGACGACCTCCGGGCCTTCGCCGGTTCCCTGAACCGGGAGATCGAGCCCTTCATCCTGGATGTGCGCACGGGCAACGGCGTGCTCGACGTGCTGCTTACGGAGAAGCGCCGCCAATGCCTGGGCGCGGGCATACGCCCGACATTCTTCGTGGACGGGAGTCGACTGGGCTTCATCAACGATTTCGATTTGTGCACACTCATCGGCAACGCCGCCGACAACGCCATCGAGGCCACCTCCCAGCTGCCGCTGGGCGAAGCACGCGAGTTTTCCCTTTCGGTCACCTACCGCAACGACATCGCAATCATCCACTGTCAGAACCGCTTTCGCGGAGCCATCGCCGGAAACGGGCCACTGCCGCGCACCACGAAGGGCGGCGATGCTGCCGATCTCGTTTGAAAAAGGCACGGCATTTCGCTATAATACGGGTCAGGCGGTCACCCGCGGCTACGGGCGGCTGCTTCACATAAGTTTGGGTTATGTGATTGAAGAGCCGCTCTCGTAACGCAAGGGGGCGGCCTTTCTCTTTCCATCGCCCCAGCTACTTCCGAAGCGATTTCCCGAGCTTGATGGCCGCGAACAGCACGAGGACAAACGCTAGCAGTTCAGTCCAAGTAACCATAAGCCACCTCCCTTCAGAAGAGAAGCAACCCACCGCCTAACCCCATGTCGATTATATCATAAGTTGTCGTACATTTGTACGTTATTCTTTGAATCCTTTGTCTTTCTGGTGGCAGGCGGGGTTGTCGGCGGCGGTGGTGGCGAGCTCGTCGCAGCGCTCGTTCTCGGGATGCCCCGCGTGGCCCTTCACCCAAACGAACTTCACGGTGTGGGGCTCTTTGGCAGCGAGCAGCCGCTTCCACAGATCGACGTTCTTCACGGGCTGCTTTTGCGAGTTCTTCCAGCCTCGCTTGAGCCAGCCGGCCACCCAGTTTTGGTTGAAGGCGTTCACGAGGTACTGCGAATCCGAGTACACCGTCACCGTGCAGGGGCGCTTTAAGGCCTCCAGGCCCACGATGCAGCCGAGCAGCTCCATGCGGTTGTTGGTGGTACAGGAAAAGCCGGCCGAGAACTCCTTCTCGTGCACCGCGCCCGAGGGCGCCGTGTAGCGCAGAATGGTGCCATAGCCGCCCGGCCCGGGATTGCCCCGGGACGAGCCGTCGGAGTACAGGGTCACTTCCATGGGAGCTCCTTGGTGCTCGGGTGAGGCCGCCACATGTCCCGCGGCGGCGAAGTCGTTGAAGGAGAAGCCAGATTGCGCGGTCATGGGGCTACAGCTCCGCTTCCGTGCGCTCGCCCAGGTCGATGAGCTCCTGGCGCGTGTGCACGCCGCACTTGGCGTAGATGCGGCGCAGGTGGGTGTCCACAGTGTTCTTCGAGATGAAGAACTCGCCAGCGATGCGCTCGGCGGTGCGGCCGCGCAGGGCGAGCGGCAAGATCTCGGCCTCGC
>OLXW01001248.1_pt1 | contig 13590 bp, 10 predicted proteins | sample 1673551 | NCBI WGS metagenome assembly OLXW01 (sample SAMEA103958114, study PRJEB25191) | human gut metagenome | reverse complement strand
AAATCTGTAATGGCATCCTTATACTATGATTCCACTACAGATTCTCTGTAAAGCAAATATTCATCTATCACTCTGCCTGATCCAGTAGCAGGCAGATATTCGTGATCCACATTGGATCAAACAGCCCGGTAGCCACGTTTTTCTCCCCGGCGTGCAAAATACTGATATCCTCCGATCATCGCTGCCGCAAAAACACCATAGATCATCAGAAGGCTTCCTACTCCGGCTTTTTCCACCAGAGTCTGGGCGTATTCACTGAAAATAAGTATCCAGGTATTGGCTCCGATGTGCATCAGCACACTGGTCCACTTATTACCTCCCATCTCCAGAAACCACGCAAAAATCCCTCCCAGAACAAACGCATACACAGCCTGCAGGACATTTCCGTGATAAATTCCGAAAAACGCCGCAGAGATCACAGCGGAAAACAGTACAGAAAAGTGATCCCGAAGTCGCAGATAGATCAGCCAGCGAAAGATCATTTCTTCTGCAACAGGCGCTATGATCCCCATCCAGAAGATCATCATAAACAAACTCTTTCCTGAGGTGATCTTCGTCATCGTCTCTCCATAGCTGGATGAGATCCAGTTCTGCAGGATCGCCACCAGCACATTGGCATACTGGGCAAATCCGGCTCCAGCAGCAAGAAGAAGCAGCATTTCAGGAATAGATAGCCTTTGTTCCTCAACGGAAGTCAAACCGCCGATCAGCCTTCCTATACGATCCTTCCGGTAAAAATATACTGCCGGAAACATAACCAGCACTCCGGTAAGTCCGGTGATCACCAGCGTATAACTATAGTACCTTTCCTGTGCGTTGCCGACATGCCCTGCCAGCCAGAGAAGCACGGCGCTTCCGAGGATCTGTCCGATAAGATAATGGATTCCTGCCGGATAAAGCTCCCTCCACACTATTTGAAAAATATTCTGCCTGTGCAGAGGGGTCAGACGAAAAAATTCAGAAGTTCATCTGCGGAAGCTACGATCTGAAGAGGCTGTGCCTTTTCCAGTTCTTCTCTGCTTCCATATCCGTAAGATACAGCCACACACTGGATCCCGCATCGTCTGGCTCCGAGAATGTCATGTTCTCTGTCACCCACCATGATCACCTGGTCACGGTGGTCAGAAAGGCTCATTCTTTCCAGAGCTTCCTCGATCACCTGAGATTTGGTTACTTTCGGTCCATTGAGGTCTGTCCCGGCGATCACCTCAAAATATCGACTCAGATTAAAATGGTCCATGATCTGTGTTACGTAAAAGGTCGGTTTCGCAGACGCCACAGCCAGTCTGTAGCCACGACGTTTCAGTTCTGCCAGAGTGTTTTCTACGCCGGGATAAACGGTGTTCTCATACATTCCTTTTTCTGAATACCGTTCTCTGTAATATTCGATTCCCTTCTGCGCTGTCTCTTTATCAAATCCCGCATATTTCATAAACTGTTCCAGAAGCGGCGGACCCACAAAAACCTTCAATGGCTCCAGCTCCGGTGCCGAAACTCCAAGCTTCTCCAGTGCATACTGTACAGATTTCGTAATCCCCTCTCCGGATTCTGTCAGTGTTCCGTCCAGATCAAAAAAGATTGCCTTATACATAAATTCCTCCTGTTGTATAAAATAATCAGTAAGTATGCCTATTGTATCACTGTTTTTCTGGTAAGTCCATGGTTTCATAGTACAGCTTCCCGGATTTCACAAAACCCATGAGTTCTGCTTTCCAGGGATTTCTGCTTTTTTTCGGTAATTTCGCCAGAAGCTTTTTTCCTTGCCAGTAAAAATCACATTCTTTTCCATTGATCCGAAATGTAAGGATCTGGAACGGAATATCCGGACTGATCTCTATCCGGATCCTGTTACCGTCTGTTTTCATTCGGATCACCGGTTTTTGCTCTTTTTCTTTTTTCCTATCCGACGTTCCTGTTGGTTCTGTCCGATAGTAAGATAATGCCGGATTTTGCTTCTTCTCCCTCTTTGATGCATCTGTCACTGACTTTCGAACTGGTTTTTGAGTCAACGTTACAGATGGACTTGCTGTCACTGTCTGTATGGGGATTGGTTGTTCAGTCAGTATTGGCAGTTTTGTTGGTATCGGCGTTTCCGTCAGTTTTTCCGCAGGTGTATCAGCTATCTCTACTTCTGCCGCAGTATTTCCATTTTCCATAAAGCTTTCTTCCTGAGAACGTACCTCATCTGTCTGAAAATCTAAATTCCATTGTGCAGACTCCTCCTGATCGTTCTCTGATTCTACCCAGGCAGCGGAATACTCCTCAGTATTTCCTTCTTCTCTGTTCCAATTACTATCATCACTTCCTTCTCCTACATAGCTTTCTTCCCAGTCTTCCGGCAGCTGTCCGGTTCCTTCTCCCACATTCATATCAAATCCACCGGTATCAAAACTATCCATTCCTGACACATCAAATCCATAGACAGCAATGGAAGGGATCATCCAGCTGCATAAGACCAGCAGAAACAAAACAATAAAACAGGCTTTCCTACTAGGAATTTTCATTTCTTTTGGTTTTTTCTGATCACTTTCTCTTCTTTTTCTCATTGATCTCCTCCCAAAGCTGCAGATTTCTACTTTCACTGTCATCCAGTAATTCCGCTTTTTCTTTCTCTTTATAATCTTCCCACAGCTTTCTGCTGGCCTCTTTCTGACCGGTCCGAATAAGAAACATCCCATATTCCCCGTAGGCCACAGGATATTCTGCATCATACAGAAGAAGATTTTCATAATATAAAGCCGCTTTTTCCGGTTCACACAAAAGCTCCGCATTCCATGCCAGCAATAGCTCAATACGACGCTGCTGTTCTTTTTCCCCATAATTTCTACTTAACCTCTGGAGTCTCTTTTCCGCTGCCATACAGCACTTTTCCCGATCTTTTGAGTCTTCCGGATACTGTCTGGCTTCGTAATACAAATCTGTTACTTCTGAGATCGCCACAGAAAATTCTTCCGTTTTCAGCAATCCTGCTATCAAGATCAGTGTTCCTATCAGAATCCCTGCAGCTGCCGCTTCCAGAAATCGTTTTCTCCAGGTGATCATCCGATATCTGTTTTCCAGCTTTTGGATTTTCTTCTGAACCACTGACATATCCGAATATCTGTATTTTTCCTGTTTTCTGGTACATCGGAACAGAAGCCAGAAAAAATCCGGATATAAAATCCACTGCCATTTCTTTTTTCCGCAAAGCTTTTCCAGGGTCTTCCCCAGAGCATAAATATCACTTCCCGGTCTTAAGTAGCCCTGATACTGCTCCGGCGACGCATAGCCTTTCGTTCCTTCACAGATCTGTTTTCTTTTTCCATGATCGAACATGGCACTTCCAAGATCTATCAGATACAGATGCCCGGTTTCAGAAAACATAAGATTATCCGGTTTCAGGTCCCCGTAACAGACCGGTGGCTTCCGACTGTGAAGATATTCCAATACTCTGGCAATCTCCTTTCCCAGAGCAAGGATTTCCCGTAAAGAAAACCGTTTTCCTGAACGGAGAAGTTCTCCCAGCGACTGACCCTTGATATATTCCATGATCAGATAACAGTACTCCCCTGTTTCCACATAATCGATAATCTTCGGTATTGCAGGATATTCCAGATGCTGCATGAGTCTGGCTTCTTTTTTCTTTGCGATCGGTATCTCTTTCACTGCACGGCAGATACCAAGCTCCATATCTTTTGCCAGATAAAGGCTTCCACCTCCGCCATGTCCAATTTGTTCTACAATACAATAACGTTCTTTCAGAACATTTCCGATCAGACAGATCACCTTCCTCTCATTTCTGTCAGACAATATTTATAATTACGTTTCTTATTGATTTGGGATAATCCGGTGAATTCCGGTTTGAAAAAAATCAGATAACTTATAGTCAGGCAGAAATTCGTGATCTGCCCTCGTTTAGGATAAGTCCTATTATAGCACGTCCTGTTCTTTTTGCAAAGAACTTTCTATATAAAAAAGTCCGCCGAATATAGCAGACAAAAATGTCTCTTTATCCGGCGGTCTGTCATTATTCATAGTGTTTGTATCTGCAAAGCTATACCTTACATACGATCCGGTGCAGAGAATCCAAGAAGATCGATGCTTGTCTCAAGCACTCTTCTTGTAAGCTGGAGCAGCTGAAGGAAAGATTCCTTCTGTGCCTGATCCTCTTCGCTTAAGATCTTGGTCTCATGGTAAAAGCTGTTAAATGCATTGGATACCTCATAGATATATGCACAGATCTTATGTGGTGCTTTTTCTTCAAAAGCGTTCTCAACCATTGCCGCAAAGCCGGAAAGCTGAAGCATCAGGTTCTTCTCACTGGCATTGACTGCCGGAAGGATCTTACCTGTACTTAAATCTCCTCCCTCCTGTACATAACGGTTCAGGATTGACTTAATACGAACGATAGTATAAAGGATATACGGACCTGTATTTCCCTCAAAGGATGTAAAGCGGTCAACATCAAAGATGTAATCCTTGGTCGCCTGGTTGGAAAGATCTCCGTATTTGATCGCAGAAAGTCCTACGATCTTGGCAGTATCCTTTGCATCTTTATCTTTTACACTGCGATTCTCCACGATCTTACGATACATTTCCTCATCAATATCTGCGATCAGGTTCTCCAGACGCATAACACCGCCTTCTCTTGTCTTAAACGGTTTACCGTCTTTTCCATTCATGGTACCGAAACCAAGGAAGGAAAGCTTGGTTTCCGGATTTACAAGACCGGTTTTTCTTGCGCAGCGGAATACCTGGATAAAATGCAGCTCCTGACGCTTGTCAACAACATAAAGGATCTCATCCGGCTGAAAGAGTTTCATACGCTCTACGATAGTAGCAAGGTCTGTGGTCGTATAGAGAGAAGCTCCGTCTGATTTCAGAAGCATACATGGAGGGATCTCCTTGGTATCACTCTCTTCTTTTACATCTACAACAAGAGCACCCTGGTCCTCATAGGCAAATCCTCGCTTCTTCATGTCTTCTACCATATCCGGGATGTACGGCTGTGCATCGGATTCTTTTTTCCAGAGGTCAAAATCTACGTTCAGGTTCGCGTAGTTTCTCTTCAGATCAGTTACAGATACATTCATGATGTGGTTCCAGAGAGCCATGTATCCGGGTTTACCCTGCTGAAGAAGGTGGGTTGCCTCCAGTGCCTCATTACGGTAAGCCTCATCCTCTTTGGACTTCCCACTGGCACATGGATAGATCTCTTCCAGCTCGCTGATGGTAAACGGTGCTTCTGCCGGATATTCACCGGTAAAGCTGTCATCAAAATATACCAGCTCCGGTTTCCGGTGTTTCAGCTCGGTGATGATCAGTCCCATCTGAAGGCCCCAGTCTCCAAGATGTACATCACCGATCACCTTATGTCCTACAAAACGTCCGATACGCTTGATGCTCTCACCGATGATCGCAGAACGGAGATGTCCTACGTGAAGCGGCTTGGCAACGTTTGGTCCGCCATAGTCGATAATGATCGTCTTCGGATTCTTGGCAGTCTCAACAGAAAGCTTCTCATCCTCTGCCATCTTATTCATGTATTCTGCAACAAATTCCGGTTTCACATCCAGGTTGATAAATCCAGGCTTTACAACTTCTGCTCTGGAAAAGATCCGGCTGTCTGACAGCTGTGCTACCACATCATCAGCGATCATAAACGGTGCCTTGTGATATGCTTTGGCTCCTGCCATAGCACCGTTACACTGATACTCACATAAGTCCGGTCTGTTGGAAACAGTAACTTTTCCGTAAGACGGATCATAACCTGCTTTTTCAAATGCTGCGGAAAGTTCTTCCGCCATCTGTTCCATAATCTTCTTCATGTTTCAAACTCCTCATATCTTTGTTTCTGTATTTTATGCTTATAATGTCACTTTTCTTGAACATGCGACTGCAAGGGCACCATAACCGATATGGCAGGCAACACTTAAGGAAAGGGGATCCATATGTATCTCCATTCCCGGAAATACCTCCTGGATTTCTTTTTTAAATTCTTCTGCTTCTTCCAGATTTCCTGTATAAGCAGCCTGAAGACACATCTCACCGTCAGATGCGTATTCCTTAAAACGTGTTTCCCAATCATTCTTCATTGCCTTCAGCATGGCACGTTTGGCCTGCTTCTTGCCACGGACCTTGGCGTAGGCATCCAGCTTCTCTCCCTGGATCTGAAGTACAGGCTTCAGGTTCAGAACCGTTCCGATAGCTGCTGCTGCCGGTGTGATCCTGCCACCTTTTTTCAGATATTTCAGGGTGTCAAGTGTGATATAAATACTGGAATCGAGTTTCTGATCTGTAAGGATCTTCTTGATCTCTGCAGCACTTTTTCCTGCCTCGGCAAGCATCTTAGCATCCATTACAGACTGTCTCTGTGTTACGGAAATCCGCTGATTGTCCACTACCTGAACACGACCATTATAATCAATAGCAAGTCCCATTGCAGTAGAACAGGATGCACTCAGTCCGCTTGACATCGGAATATGAACGATTTCCTCATAATCTCTCAGAAGCTTGTCCCACAGATCACAGAGATCAGCCGGACTTGGCTGAGATGTGGAGATCGGTTCATCCTTCTTAAGCTTCTCATAAAACTCTTCCTGTGTGAGAGTTACACCTTCAAGATACATTTTTTCATTAATATAAAACGGCATCGGTATCACATAAACGCCAAGCTCTTCGGCCTGGGCCTGTGTGATACCGCTGTTGCTGTCTGTTACAATGGCAATTTTGCCCATTCTTTTCTCTCCTCCTGGTCTGTTATCTCACAGTTCAAAGAATTAATGCATCAGCCCCTGATGAACTAATTCTTTGAACTGCTGTAGAAAGCCATGATGTTAGTGTATCATATTTTTTTCTATATCACAATTGGAAATTTTCTGTGACCTTCGCTCACAAAAAACACCTCGCGGAATATTACCAGTGAACAGTAACCGCAAACAGTAACTAAAAAAAACAGCTGCCATACAAATATTTATGCACAGCAGCTGTCACACTATTTATCAAAAATATCCTTATCTATTTATGATCTGTGTTTTATTTCATTTCTCTTACGATCTTTCGAACCGGAAGAACAAATGTCGGAGATACGGACAACTCATCCAGTCCCATCTCTACAAATCTCTCAGTAAGTGTAGTGTCCGCACCAAGCTCACCGCAGATTCCGGCCCAGATACCTTCTTTGTGTGCATTATCCACAACCATCTGGATCATACGGAGAACTGCCTCATGATGGGAATCATAAATGTTGTCAAGCTTTGCATTCTGACGGTCAATAGCCAGTGTATACTGGGTCAGATCATTGGTTCCGATACTGAAGAAATCAACCTCTTTTGCAAGAAGATCACTGATCATAACAGCTGCCGGAGTCTCGATCATGATACCCTGCTCCACGTCATCACGGAACGGGATCCCCTGTTCCTTAAGCTCTGCTTTTACTTCTGCTACAATAGCCTTGATCTGCTTCACCTCTGTTACAGAGATGATCATCGGATACATGATGGAAATATTTCCGAACATGCTTGCACGGAAAAGCGCTCTCAGCTGTGTCTTAAATACTTCCGGACGGTCCAGACAGATACGGATCGCACGATATCCCATTGCAGGGTTCTCCTCATGCGCCATATTGAAATAATCGATCTGCTTGTCCGCTCCGATATCCAGAGTACGAATGATAACTTTTTTGCCGGCCATATTCTGAGCTACGGTCTTGTAAACCTGGAACTGCTCTTCCTCTGTAGGATAGTCTTCTTTTTCCAGGTATACGAACTCACTTCGGAAAAGTCCGATGCCTTCCGCATCATTGGCAAGTACATTCGCAACATCACCTGTACTTCCGATGTTGGCATAAAGGTGGAGCTTACGACCGCTCTTGGTAACAGTTTCTTTACCTTTCAGCTCTTTAAGCATTGCACGCTGTGCAAGTTCATCGGCACGCATATCCTCATATTTTTTTAGGGTCTCTGCATCCGGCCCAACGATCAGATTTCCGCTCTTTCCGTCTACGACTGCCATCTTACCATCCATGGACTCATCGTATTCAATATTGATCAGCGCCGGAATATTCATGGTTCTCGCAAGAATCGCAGTATGTGAGTTAGAAGAACCTTTTCTTGTGACAAAAGCAAGAACCTTACTCTTATCCATCTGTACAGTCTCACTTGGTGCAAGATCCTCTGCAACTACGATCACCGGCTCGGATGCTTCAAGCTCTCCATCTCCATGGCCGGAAAGCACACGTACCAGACGGTCTGAGATATCCTTTACATCAGCTGCTCTTGCTTTCATATAATCATCGTCCATCTGTGCGAACATTGATGAGAAGTTATCACCAGTTGTTGCAACCGCATATTCTGCATTTACAGACTCTGTACGGATAATGTTGTGGATGGAATCCAGATAGTCATCATCATCCAGCATCATCTGATGAACCTCAAAGATTGCCGCTCCGGACTCTCCAACTTCCTGAAGAGCCTTGTCATAAAGCTTCTGAAGCTGTGCCACAGCCTGCTCTCTGGCTGCCTCCACACGCTTTACCTCTTCTTCCGGATCCTCCACGTGAACACGTTTAACACTGGCGTCAACTTTCTGGAGGATTGAGATCTTACCGATCGCAATACCGGAAAATACAGATTTACCTTCCAAAACCTTCATGAAATTATCTCCTTCTGTTTTTATATTTGCCCACTTATGATGTATTATATCATACTATCCAAAGATTCTGCCACGATTTTTTTATGATCTCTAAAAAACCTGTAAAACTCCCATTTATGTTTTCTTTTTTTGCCGTATATACAGCAAAAGCGACAAAATAAATTCTGCCATTCCGCGAAAAACACATTGTATCCGCTCTGCCTGAACAGCTGTTTTCGGAAGCATCAGATACCTCTGGAAATTCGTTTTCATTTCTTTCCATTTTTTCATCCACAACCCAAAATCTGACCACTGATCCGGGATCCAGTCTTTTATAGTTTCACCATTTACAAAACCGGTAAGGCTGTTTTCCATAAGAAACTGGCTGACCTTCGTTTTTCCCGTATCCCCCTGCATTTTCAGAAAAACCCTGGTATATACGGTATCTTTTTTCCGGGGTCTGATCAAAAGAAGCGTTTCCTTCCAGGGAAGAACCTGCCGAACTGTATAGTTTTCTCCCTTTACTGTCATGATGTTTCCTGTGGCATTTGGGGTTCCAAAAAGTTCCTCTGCCGTTTTCCGGCTGATCACACAGCCATCCTGGTCATCTTTTGCAAGGCTGCCCAGCCGCCAGTCATATAATCTTGCTTACTATTTCCGATAACGGGCCCGGTATTCCGGAAGAGTCCAGAAAAGAAGTATTCCGGCGTTTTTACCGCATAGATTCCTCTAGGAAAGACAAACAGCATTTTGGTCTTGGCCTTTCCATTGCCAGGGAGATCGTTTCTCTTCACGGCGGAACCATTACAGTTTCTGAGACTCCAGGCGGCGGGGCGACCTTTACCATGCTTCTCCCGAAACAGTCTTCAAACTCCAAAAACTATTGATCTTCAGATATAAAAATACAGCACATGTTGCCGAAACTATTCCACAAATACATGTGCTGTGTTTTTATGTGTAAATTATTTTCTACTCACTGCGAAGGGCATCAATCGGATTAAGATTAGCTGCCTTTACAGATGGGAGAAGTCCGAAGATCAGACCGATCAGCATGGAAAATACCACAGAGCCGATGATAGCCGGAACGCTGATGGCTGTTGGTGCTCCTGACACCTGAGACACCATTTTTGACAGGATGATCCCAAGGACCACACCAATGATTCCTCCGATACTGGTCAGCACCGAAGCTTCCGTCAGAAACTGTCCCAGGATCACTTTTTTTCTTGCTCCGATAGCTTTTTTCAGTCCGATCTCGCTGGTACGTTCTGTGACAGATACAAGCATGATATTCATAACACCGATACCACCAACAAGCAGGGAGATACTTGCGATCCAGATCAGCTGCTGATTGGTACTTTCGCTGAGCTTCTGGAGATTCTTGACCTTCTCCATAATGTCTTCCGCTTTATATTTAAAATTCGATTTGTTTTTTTCATTCTGGATTCCTGTATTCAGAATATCCTCTGCTGCTTTTCCTACAGAACTCATATTATCTGTGCTGTCTGCACGGACTGTCACATTTTGCGGCTGATCAAATTTAAATGCAACAGGCCAGGTAGTATCTGGGATCATCACGCTTCCCATGATCGTCTGCGAATATTCCTCGTACTCAGAAATCGTATTGATCTTCGGCATGCTGTCCTCACTCTGAGTGATCACACCTACAATAATATACGGTTCTGATCCCACCTCAATGGTTTTCCCTACAGGGCTCTCACTTCCGAAAATATTCTGTGCAGCATTGGAATCCACAAGAGCAACCTTTCGGTAGCTGTCATAATCTTTTTGTACAAATCCCCGCCCGGACTGGACCAGGTATCCCATCGTTTTCAGATAATTGCTGTCGATCCCGTACACGGTTCCGCCTTGAAAGCTTGTGTTTTTATAATAAACACTGGCAGACTGGCTGCTGTAATAAAATGTAGAACTGATCACATGATCCAAGTCTCCGATCGCCGTTTTCTGGGAATCAGAAATAACCGGCGGTGTGGCCGAGCTTCCGTAAGAACCATAATCCATATCGTATGTACTGTCTCCGTCATAGAGCGTAACCTGTACGGTATTGTTTCCGGACCCGATCAGATCTTCCTTGATCTGCTCACTGGTACCTTTGATCGTAGATACAATTGCAATAATAGATGCAATACCAATAATAATACCCAGCATGGTCAGAAAGGATCTCATCTTATGTGACCATATTCCCTGAAAAGCCAGGCGTATATTTTCAAACATGAAATTTCTCCTTCCTGTTATTTATTCATTGTACATATCATCCAAAGTCACTTCTTTTGTCTTGGCTCCCTCCTTCACGGCATCACCATATGGGAAAGCAAGAAGATCATCGGATTTCAGACCTGAAGTTACAACTGCATAATATCCGCTGTTCACAATGCTTCCCACTGTGATCTGCTGCTTTTTCAGTGTTCCCTTCACGTCTTTGTATACATAGCTGGTTCCATTTTCCGTACGGATAAATGCCTTCATCACAACCAGACTGCCTTCGGCAAGTTTATTTGACTTCAGAGATACCGTCACATAATCCTGATCGGTAAACTGCAATGAACGATCTGTGATCTCTGCATTAAAGGTGTAATACGATACATTGGGATTAGAATCTCCACCATAATAAGCATTTGAAGAATCCACCGGGTAATCGGATACATTCAGTACCTTCGCCTCAAAGCTGCCGGAATTATAACTGGTACACTGAAGAAGTGTTCCCTCCTTCATCTGATCCAGCATCAGTTCGCTGACCGTTCCGGTAACATAAAAACCATCTTTGCTTTTTACTTTCAGAAAAGCATCTCCATTATAAGAACCTGTGACTTCATCTCCGATGTAAGCAACCGTTCCATCCAGTTTGCTTGTTATCAGCTTGTTTTTTATTTTGTTCTCCAGCTTAGTGATTTTCAGATTATTTTCCTCAATATCCAGTTTCAAACTTGCGATCTTGTTTTTCTGGATCTTGATCGCATCCTCTCTTGACATGGTTGTGCCATCAGTACCGTCATCTCCATCACCGCTGTCATCCGGTATCTCATCATCATTTTTGTCATATTTGGAAGCCTCGTCCAGTGTAAATTCTGTTTCCGCATACATATATACCGGATTTTCAAGAAGACTTCCATCGATCAGATAATATCCTGTACAGGAAAGTGTTCTGTCCTGAAAATCAGCAATGGTATCATTCTCATGAAACTCCAGCTGGAACCAGCTGCCGCCTTTCTGGACCACTTTGGTTCCATCCTCACTGTATCCCGCCATTCTGTTAAAGAAAGATCCCATCACCGTAACTTTGCCTTTGGCACTGCTTACAAGAAAAACATAGGGATCTTCTTCCGTACCGGTTCCTGTAAACGGCTGAGAAGTATAATCCAGCTTCTGATAAAATTCCGGTTCACCATCTGTGATCCCCGGAATTTCCGGTTCTGTTATATTGGGATCAGGAAGCTCATTGGGTCCCAGTGTGGGAGTCGGTGTCGGAGATACCGTTGGGGTGTCATCTTCTCCGGAACCCCAGTCCGTAGTCTCTCCGTCTGTAATATCATTGGCAGTAGGATCCTGGTAGGTCGGATCCATGATCAGATCCTCATCGGATGCAGTTGTATCCTCTTCCATATCCGCTGTGTCATCTCCGGTCATCTGCTCTGTTTCACTGTCCGTCGTTTCTCCGGACGGCATTTTTTCGGTAACTTCCTCTGCAGAATCTTCAAGATCTCCTTCTGTATCTGTAAAGGCACTGAGAAGTAATGGCCTGGAGGAAGCCGCTGCAAGATAGCTGCCATCTGCAGTAGCCGCGGAACCGGTAGTTGACTGCATATCCTCGTCTCCGTCACTTCCGGAAGGTGTATCTGTATTTGTCATTTCTCCGTCATTTCCTGTATCACCACCTGTAAGATTCAGGTCCGTATCATCAGTACTGTCTGTACTGTCTTCGATGGGACCTCCATTCTGAAGACTTGTCAGACGGTTCTGTGCTTTGGTCAGATCCTGCTCCTGCTTCTGCTGTTTCAGCTTTGCAATATTCAGTTCCATCTCTACAAGTGTCATATCAAAGGAGATCAGATTATCGCCTTTTTTTACATCATCACCCTGGGATACATATATTTTCTCGATGATCATATCTTTATCCATATTTACATTCTGAGAAACATTCGTGGTGATGGTTCCATCCAGTGTTGTCTCCGAATACCAGTCCGTCTGAAGATTGCTGACGCTGGTTACCGGCACCTCTGTTACCTTGGATTCTTTCACATGCATAAGCCCTGTGTAGATTCCTCCGGCTGCCAATGCCGCAACCAGTACACCAACGATCACTCTCTTCACCACTTTCATTCTATCACCTCTTTTCCTGCAGCTCACCGTCACGGATCATAACAACCCGTTTGGCATGTGCCGCGATCTCCGGGTCATGTGTGATCATCAGCACAGAAACTCCCTCATCGTTCAGCTTCTGAAACAGTTCCATAACCTGTGCTCCCGATTTCGTATCCAGTGCCCCGGTAGGCTCATCTGCCAGCAAAAGCTTGGGATTGTTTACGATCGCTCTTGCAATAGCCACTCTCTGCATCTGTCCTCCGGAAAGCTGGTTGGGCTTAAAATCCACCCTGTCGGCAAGGCCTACACGCTCCAGAGCTTTTCGCGCACGTTCCCGGCGCTCCTTTTTGGGAACCCTTGCATAATTCAGCGGCAGTTCCACATTTGTCAGCGCACTCTGCCTTGGAAGGAGATGAAAGCTCTGAAATACAAATCCGATCGTTTTCAGACGGATATCTGACATCTCATTCTCTGTACATTTGGCAATATCTTCTCCATTCAGAAGAAAAGTTCCCTTGGTAGGTTTGTCCAGGCATCCGATAATATTCATCAGTGTAGTCTTTCCGGAACCGGAAGGTCCCATGATCGCCACATATTCTCCCTCCTCCATGGAAAAATCTACATCTTTCAATACAGGTACCGTCATTTTCCCCTGTTGATAAT
>OLXW01001217.1_pt1 | contig 13899 bp, 9 predicted proteins | sample 1673551 | NCBI WGS metagenome assembly OLXW01 (sample SAMEA103958114, study PRJEB25191) | human gut metagenome | reverse complement strand
TCATTACAACATTCCTCCTTGTCTTACCGTTAAAAACGGACACTTTGTATCTACTTAAGTATAGTTTCTTATATTAATATAAGCAAATTGATAATATCGATAAAATGACTAAATAATAGATAATGTCTATAAGATGAAAAATAGCCTAAATCCCAGTAAAATCGTGGGCTTTAGGCTATTTGTTAAATAAATTATTTATTAGCTTAAATAGAAGAAAAAGCAAGAATTTGACATTATCCTTCAATAGCAATCTGTTTCTTATTTTCTACGGCAGGTTTGGCTTCTTTTTTCAGAATGGTCAGTTTCAAAATGCCATGTTTGAAGCTTGCTTTAATATCTTCTTCAGTTACATCCTTGCCAACATAGAAACTTCTCTGGCAGGAACCGGCATAACGTTCACGACGGATATAATGTCCGGTTTCTTTTTCTTTCTTATCCTTATCCTTATCCTGCTCCAGTCCTTTTGCGGCACTAATCGTCAAATAACCATCGTTTAACTCAATGGTAAGCTCATCTTTCTTAAATCCAGGAAGGTCAATATCGAGAACATAACTGCCTTTTTTCTCGCGGATATCGGTCTTCATTAAGTTGTGAGCTCTGTGTCCGTAAAGTTTCTTCTCCATACGATGTTCATCTTTGTCATTATAAAATGGGAATCTGAAAAAATCATCAAATAAATTATCATTAAAAATACTAGGCATCATCATAAGTCATTCCTCCTTGAATCTCTATCTAAATTATTTGCTACCGGAGCTTTTCACTCCGGCTATGAGCAACTTGTCGACTATAAGTTTAATTATAAGATTATCCTTCGATGGCAATCTGTTTTTTGCTTTCCACAGCAGGTTTAGCTTCTTTTTTCGGAATGGTCATTTTCAAAGTGCCATCTTCGAAACTTGCCTTAATATCATCTTCTGTGACATCTTTGCCAACATAGAAACTTCTCTGGCAAGAACCGCTGTAACGTTCACGACGAATATAATGTCCATCTTTATCTTTCTCATCGTTATTCGTATCTGTGCTTGCGCTGATTGTCAGATAACCATCATTCAGTTCAGCCTTTACATTATCTTTCTGTACGCCCGGCATACTCATCGTCAGTTCGTAATCCTTTTCGTTTTCCTTAACATCTGTATTCATAAGGCTTGTGTCACTATAACCCCATGCATTCCAATCATCATCAAAGAAATCGTCCAATAAGTTCTCTCCAAAAATACTAGGTAACATCATAAGTCATATCTCCTTTCAAAAGACATTCATAAAATATAATTAAGCACTGTCGGAGAATCCGATGTGTTGTTGTCTCATAGGAACATCTGGAATCAAGATCCTTTCTTTTTATCTCTCTTCCTTTGTTCTAACTGTACTATAACACCTATTATTAGCACTGTCAAGAGGTGAGTGCTAATTTCTGGAATTTTTTTATTAACTGAAAAATAAACTTCTATTATGTGGCATATTTTTCTGCAAAGTAAAACAAGGGGTGGCATTTAGTCTTACAATCGTTTATCCTATAAGAAGTACAGTGCTTTCATGTTCTATTACACAGATATAATGTAAAACGTAAGATTCCAGACAGACAAAAGAAAGCGAAAACATATAGGGGATAAGAAAATGATAAGAAACATAGATATGAAAGAAATCTCGGATGGTAATTTATATACGGCAAATGACATGGTAAAAGCAGATTGTCAGGACTGCAAAGGCTGTTCTGCGTGCTGCCGTGGTATGGGTGATTCTATTGTGCTGGATCCTTATGATGTCTGGCAGATGAGTGCCGGGCTGGGTGAGACATTTGAAGAATTAATGAAAGGAAAGATCGCGCTCGGAGTTGTGGATGGCATGATCCTGCCGCATCTTGACATGGATGACGGGACGTTAGGCTGTCCATTCTTGAATGAAGCTGGCAGATGCAAGATTCATGCATTCCGTCCGGGAATCTGCCGGTTATTTCCGCTTGGACGATTTTATGAAGAAGATGGATTTAAGTATTTTTTGCAGATCCATGAATGTCAGAAGAAAGACCGAACGAAGATTAAGGTGAAAAAATGGCTTGGCATTGCAAATCTCAAAGCATATGAGAACTATATTACTTCCTGGCATGCATTTTTGAAAAACTGTGAGACGGCGCTTGCAGATTTGAGTGCTGAAGAAGCAAAGATTTTGCAGATTTTCATTTTGCGGACATTTTATCAGACACCATATCAGGCAGAACTTGCCGCTGGGGATGCATTTTACAGTGAATATGAAAAACGCAGGGAACTGGTGCGGAAGAAGCTGGATTTATAATACAGAAAGTGAAGAAACAGGTGTAGGAAATATGAGAAATATTACAATCGGAATACTGGCGCATGTTGATGCAGGAAAGACAACACTTTCGGAAAGTATTTTGTATTTGAGTGGCAAATTAAGAACGTTGGGAAGAGTGGATCATAAAGATGCATTTCTGGATACGCATGAACTGGAGCGGAGCAGAGGAATTACGATATTTTCCAAACAGGCGGTATTTCCGCTTGATCCGTGGCAGGTAACGTTGCTGGATACACCGGGACATGTGGATTTTTCAGCGGAGATGGAGCGTACTTTGCAGGTCCTCGATTATGCGATTCTTGTGATCAATGGAGCAGACGGAATCCAGGGACATACAAGGACACTCTGGAGCCTCCTGAAACGCTACAATGTACCGGTATTTTTATTTGTAAATAAGATGGATCAGGAAGGAACAGACAGGAAACACCTGCTGGAAGAACTGAAAAATGGACTGGACGACCAGATTATGGCATTTGATGTAGAAAAAGATACTTCTTTCTATGAAAATGCAGCAATGGGAGATGACCGGGCGCTGGAAGAATACCTGGAGGCAGAGAAACTTACGGAAGAGACAATTGCTGGACTGATCATGGAAAGAAAGATATTTCCGTGTTATTTTGGATCTGCGCTTAAAGTCGAAGGTGTACAGCAATTGCTGGACGGGCTGGCAGAGTATATGGAAACGAATGCAGATGAACCGGCAGATTTTGGCGCGCGTGTGTACAAGATTTCAAGAGATGATAAAGGGAATCGTCTGACACATATGAAAGTGACATCCGGGAAACTGAAAGTCAAAGAAGTTCTGGAAAATCATCCGGAAGATGGTGAACACTGGGAAGAGAAGGTGAATCAGATCCGCATTTATTCAGGGGATAAGTTTGAGGCAGTTCCGGAAGTTTCGGCTGGAACAATTTGTGCAGTGACAGGCCTTAGTATGACAAAGCCGGGAGAAGGTCTCGGAGTGGAAGCGGAGAATGTAGAGCCGGTGCTGGAACCGGTACTGACTTATCAGGTGTTATTGCCGGAAGGATGCGATGTATCGGAAATGCTCCGGAATCTGCGCCAGTTAGAAGAGGAAGATCCCCTGCTTCGTGTTGTATGGAAAGAAGAACTGTCGGAGATTCACGTATGTCTGATGGGAGAAGTGCAGATCCAGATTCTGCATGAGCTGATTTTAGAACGCTTTGGCGTGGATGTAACATTTGGGGAAGGCAATATTGTATATAAAGAGACAATTACGAACCGCGTAGAAGGCGTCGGACATTATGAGCCACTGCGCCATTATGCAGAAGTGCATCTGATCATGGAACCGGGCGAGCCAGGAAGTGGTCTTACATTTGATACGATCTGCAGTGAGGATGAGCTGGACAGAAACTGGCAGAGACTTATTTTCACACATCTGGAAGAAAGAGAGCACAGAGGTGTCCTTACTGGAGCGCCAATCACAGATATGAAAATCACGCTGGCGGCAGGAAGAGCACACTTAAAGCACACGGAAGGCGGTGATTTCCGTCAGTCTACTTATCGCGCGATTCGGCAGGGACTGATGCAGGCGGACAGTGTGCTGTTGGAACCTTATTATGCATTTGAACTTGAGATTCCGGCTTCAGTAACAGGAAGAGCGCTGAATGATATGCAGAGACTGGCAGCAGAGGCAGAGGCGCCACAGCAGGAAGGCGATCGGACACGGATCAAAGGGCTGGCACCGGTGGCAACCATGCGCGATTATCAGAGAGAAGTTGCAGCTTATTCTCATGGAGAAGGAAGGTTTGCTTGCGTATTTTCCGGATACCATCCTTGTCACAATGCAGAAGAAGTTATAGAGGCAATTGGCTATGATGCGGAGCGTGATATGGAAAATCCGACAGGTTCCGTATTCTGTTCGCACGGAGCAGGCTATTATGTGCCGTGGGATGAAGTGCCGGAGCATATGCATATAGAAAGCCAGCTTGCACGGATAGAGGCTGCCGAGAGACAGGCAGAAGAAGCAAAGATGGCAGAGAAAGAATTGAAAACTGCAGGAAATCAGAATCCAGGGGCAGGTGAGAAATATTCCAATACATGCAGAAAAAGCAATTTTGTCGGGAAGACGGCTCCGGGCGCCGGTTATAGAAGCTGGGAGGAAGAGAAAGAACTGGAAGAGATTTTCATCCGCACGTATGGAAAAATTGAGCGGAAATTATCGGATACTACAAGAACGGTTGCTACACCGGTGAAAAAGAAAAAATCGCAGGAGCATTTACCGGAATATTTGCTTGTAGATGGTTATAATGTCATTTTTGCGTGGGACGAGCTGAAAGAGCTGGCTAAAGACAGCATTGAAGCGGCGAGAGACCGATTGATGGATATTCTGTGCAATTATCAGGGATATAAAAAATGCACAGTGATCCTTGTGTTTGATGCATACAGAGTGGAAGGTCCGTATCTGGAAATCCAGAAATACCACAACATTCATGTTGTATTTACGAAGGAAGCGGAGACCGCAGATCAGTATATCGAAAAAGTTGTTCATGAAGTGGCGAAAAAATATCGTGTAACGGTAGTGACTTCCGATGGAATCGAGCAGGTTGTCACTGTTGGTCAGGGTGCAAATCTGATTTCTTCAAGAGAGTTTTATGAAGAAGTCGAGATTATGAAAAAAGAGCTACGGGAAGAATACATCGAGCGTCATCATGGTGGGAAAAATTATCTTTTTGACCACATGGATGAGGAACTTGTCAAACGAATGGAGAAATTAAGACTGAGTGACGAAGAGATTGAGAATTGGTAGAGAAATCAGTAGATGAACCTACATTCGGTGAGTGCGGCGGCAAAATAAGAAAGTGAAGATCACTGCGCAGGCACTGGATGGAACCAGTAAGAAAGCAAGTGTGACGATAAAAAAAGGGGACGGGGATTTTCTAGAAAATCCCCGTCCCCTTTTTAAAACATTACCATATCACCGCGATAAAATATCACCAAATTACATGCCTCTGACTTGTTTATTGATCGCATCCTGCATCAGGCAGTAGTTGACAATGCCAAATCCCAAAATCCCGATGACCAGATACAGAATGTTGGAATTTCCCTGAATCCTGTTAATACGATCCGTGCGCTCACCCATTTTATACATCCAGTATAAGTTATAAATGTTACAAGTGACAATGGATAAGAGAAATACCATGCCACCGGATGTCGCATATGGTTCACCGGCAAGAGCATTGATCTCGTCATTTAGTTTGATCATCCAGTAAATACCGTAAATTCCGCACGTTACGATTGATAAGATTACACAAAGCGGAATGTTTCGTGGCGTGATAACAGAATTTTGCTGAAAATTGTTATTATAACCGGTATTTCCATAAGTATTGTTGGCATTATATGCATTATTTCCCGTATAATTATTGTTGGTATTGTAATTATTATTATTATTATTATCGGTATTGTAATTATTGGTATAGCCGTTATTATCAAAAGTTGTCTCTTTTTCGTTGGAAGAATGAGTGTAGCTGTACGCATTCTCATTTTCGGTTGTATTATCAGTCTGACTGGAAGTATCTGAGTAACTGTATGTGTAGGTATTCTCGCTTGCATGTTCGTCAGAATGAGAAGTTGCGTTTTCAGTAGCTGCATTTGAAGAAGTTCCCTCAGAATTCTCGCTTGTATTGGTGTCAGATGGGGAGTCAGCAGAAGCATCCTCCGGCGCAGTGTAAGCTGTCATAAACGGATTTTCATGCATATGACTGCTATTGCCAGTGTCAGTCTGCTTAGCATTATTGGTAGAATCTGTTGTGTGATCGTTAAGATCTGCATTTGTCTCGCTATCAGAGAGTGGTGCTCCACACTCTGGGCAGTGTTTGTATGCGTCGTCGCAAGGGGCGCCGCATTTTCCACAAAATTTCATGGAAATTCCTCCTTATGTTCTGTGAATGAAAGGGAATCCGGTTAAAACCGGATTCCTTTAAAATTTATTTGTCTGTAATTTCGCTGTGTAGCTGCTGTAAGGATTTTACTTCGCCATTTCCATGTTCTTTCACATAGCGGATTCCTTTTGCAGTTGCTCTTGCAGCAGCAATGGTTGTCATGTAAGGAATCTTTGCCTTGATCGCAGCTTTACGCAGGTAACTGTCATCATTTACACTGTCTTTTCCGACCGGTGAGTTGACGATCAGGTCGATCTGACCATTGGTGATCGCATCCAGCGTGTTCGGACGACCGCCTTCGGAAAGCTTGTTGATGCGTGTAACATCAATGCCGGCTTCCTTGATCAGCTCATAAGTATTTCCGGTAGCAACCAGTTTGAATCCATCATCAGCGAATGACTGAGCAATCTCTACAACTTCAGCTTTGTCTTTGCGGTTTACAGAAATCAGTGCCGTTCCGGAAAGCGGAAGCTTGGACTGTGTTGCTTCCTGTGCTTTGTAGAAAGCTTCTCCGTAAGTTTCGGCAAGTCCGAGAACTTCACCGGTAGAACGCATCTCAGGTCCTAAGATTGGATCAACTTCCTGGAACATGTTGAATGGGAAGACTGCTTCTTTTACTCCGAAATACGGGATATTCTGTTCTTTTAAGTCAGCAACCGGCGATTTGCGTCCGGTCAGTTCGGAAGTGATGATGTCTGTTGCAAGCGGTACCATGCGGATGTTGCAAACCTTTGAAACAAGCGGTACAGTACGGGATGCACGCGGGTTCGCTTCCAGAACATAAACCTTTCCGTTTTCAATTGCATACTGCATGTTCATCAGACCTTTGACATGCATCTCTTCTGCAATCTTGCGTGTGTATTCTTTGATCGTCTGTACATTTTCTTCGGAAATGTGCACGGACGGGATAATACATGCAGAGTCTCCGGAGTGTACACCGGCAAGCTCAATGTGCTCCATAACAGCCGGTACAAATGCATGATTTCCGTCGCTGATCGCATCTGCCTCACATTCCAGTGCGTGGTTCAGGAAACGGTCAATCAGGATCGGACGATCCGGAGTTACGCCGACAGCGGCTTTCATGTATCCTTCCAGACTTTCGTCATCGTATACAACTTCCATTCCGCGACCACCGAGAACGTAAGAAGGACGAACCATAACCGGATAACCGATTTCTTTTGCAATGGCAAGTGCCTCTTCTACAGTAGTAGCCATTCCGGATTCTGGCATAGGAATCTCAAGTTTATCCATCATTTCGCGGAAAAGATCACGGTCTTCTGCAAGGTCGATAACAGATGGAGAAGTTCCGAGGATCTTCACACCGTTTCTTTCCAGATCAGCAGCCAGGTTAAGCGGTGTCTGTCCGCCGAACTGTGCAATAACACCAACCGGTTTTTCCTTTTTGTAAATGCTTAATACATCTTCCAGTGTCAGTGGCTCAAAGTATAATTTATCAGAAGTATCATAATCTGTAGAAACTGTTTCCGGGTTACAGTTTACAATAATTGTCTCAAAGCCGAGTTTCTTGAGTGCTAAAGCTGCGTGTACACAGCAGTAGTCAAATTCGATACCCTGTCCGATACGGTTTGGACCGCCGCCAAGGATCATAATCTTCGGTTTATCTGTATTTACCGGATTCTTATCTTCAGCGTTGTAAGTAGAGTAGTAGTAAGCGCTGTCTTCGGTACCACTTACGTGTACGCCTTCCCATGCTTCTTCGCATCCAAGTTCGATTCTGCGGTTACGGATATCGTCTTCCGGAACTTCCAGGATCTGGCTTAAATATTTATCTGAGAAACCGTGTTTCTTTGCGGCAACGAGTGCATCATCTGCCGGAAGAGCTCCTTTCTTCGCAGCAAGTGCTTCTTCTTCGTCTACCAGTTCTTTCATCTGCTCAATGAAATATGTTTTAACTTTTGTAAGATCATAGATCTCTTCAATTGTAGCACCTTTGCGGAGCGCTTCATACATAATGAAATGACGGTCGCTGGATGGTGTAATGAGCATTTTCAGAAGCTGATCTTTGCTCATGTTGTTGTAGTCTTTGGCATAACCAAGACCGTAGCGTCCGGTCTCGAGACTGCGGATTGCTTTCTGGAAAGCTTCTTTGTAAGTCTTTCCGATACTCATAACTTCGCCGACTGCACGCATCTGCGTTCCGAGTTTGTCTTCTACACCTTTGAATTTCTCAAATGCCCAGCGTGCAAATTTGATAACAACATAATCGCCGTCCGGAACATATTTATCCAGAGTTCCGTATTTACCGCATGGAATATCTTTTAAAGTTAATCCGGAAGCCAGCATTGCAGATACAAGTGCAATCGGGAAACCGGTAGCTTTGGAAGCAAGAGCTGAAGAACGGGAAGTACGCGGGTTGATCTCAATAACGACAATTCGGTCGGAAACCGGATCATGTGCAAACTGTACGTTCGTTCCACCGATAACTTCTACGGAGTCAACAATTTTATAAGCCTGCTCCTGCAGACGTTTCTGACACTCTTCGGAAATCGTCAGCATCGGAGCTGAACAGAAGGAATCTCCTGTATGTACGCCAAGAGGATCGATATTCTCAATAAAGCAGACGGTGATCATATTGCCTTCTGCATCACGGACGATCTCTAATTCCAGCTCTTCCCAGCCGAGTATGGATTCTTCTACAAGCACCTGTCCGACAAGACTTGCCTGTAATCCTCGTGCCATAACGGTTTTTAATTCTTCTTTGTTATAAACAAGTCCGCCGCCGGCGCCTCCCATAGTGTAAGCCGGACGAAGAACAACCGGATAACCAAGTTCGTCTGCAATGGCAAGACCTTCTTCTACGCTGTAAGCAACCTGGCTTTTGGCCATTTCGATGCCCAGTGCATCCATGGATTTCTTAAATTCGATACGGTCTTCACCACGTTCAATGGCATCTACCTGTACACCGATAACCTGTACATTATATTTGTCCAAAACTCCTTCTTTGGCAAGTTCGGCGCAGAGGTTCAGTCCGGACTGTCCTCCAAGGTTCGGAAGCAGTGCATCCGGGCGCTCTTTGGCAATGATCTGTTCCAAACGGTCTACGTTCAGAGGTTCAATATAGGTGACATCGGCTGTTTCCGGATCTGTCATAATCGTAGCCGGGTTTGAGTTTACCAGTACGATTTCATACCCCAGCTTACGCAGTGCTTTGCACGCCTGTGTTCCGGAATAGTCAAACTCGCACGCCTGCCCGATGATGATCGGGCCGGAGCCGATGATTAGTACCTTGTGAATATCTGTTCTCTTTGGCATATCGTGATTCCCTCCTGTGACATGTAATGTAAAAATCTCTTGTTCTATTATATAGATAGAACAAGAGATTGGCAAGAACACATCTTATAAACTTTTTAATATTTATACAAAATAATGAATAAATAATGCATAAGTGATGCATAAGTGATAACAGCTAAGGAAGTTCCACAATTACCGGAAATAGTTTTATTTATATTTTTTCTCTAATGAAAAGCCGTGTCCGCGCACTTCACTGACATGGCTTACAACAACGAAACTTTCTGGATCAATCTCGCGGATGATCTTTTCAATCCGTGGAAGCTCGCGGTTGGAGATTACGCTGAAGATCATTTGGGTTGGCTCATCCATATAACCGCTCCGGGCAGACAGGGCTGTCACGCCGCGGTCCATTTCTGTAATGATTGCCTGACGGATCTTTTCGTGTTCGTTGCTCATGACTTTCACTTCGATACGTGTTGTGCCAAAGACGAGTAATTTGTCGAGTACAATCGTGTAGATCATGACAAGGATGATTCCGTAGAGTACATTGTCAACCGGGTTATAAGCTGCCTGGAAGATCAGAATTGTAAAGTCAAATACATACAGACTTACAGATACCGGGATGCGGAAAAAATGATTCAGCACCAGCGGTGGGATATCCATACCACCGGTGGAAGCGCCGCTCCGGATGACAATGGCAAGTCCAATACCGATACCGAGTCCGGAAAAGATGGTACACAACAGTATATTGTCAGTCAGCACCAAGTCACTGAAGAGACGGTTGAAAAATTCCAGTGAGATCGGATAAGCGAATGTACTGATGATTGTTGTCAGGGCAAATTTTTTACCAAGAACGATAAAACCTACGATCAGCATTGCAATATTAAAAATTAAAATAACGCCGGAAATATTAAACCCGGTATAATGTTTTACGGCAAGTGCGATACCGGTTGTACCACCGGTCATCAGGTCAGAAGGAAGAAGGAACAGTTTTAATGCCAGAGCATAGATCATATTCCCCAAAATGACCACAAGTACAGACATGATTTTCTGAAAAACAGTTTCTTTCTTATGCATAGATAATTCTCCTCTTTTGTTTTATTTTATGTTGTCGGCAACCTCTGAACCGACACACATATTTCCCTGGTCAGCTGATTCAAAATCAGCATATATATTTCCCTATTCAGCTGCTTCAAGATCGACAGGTATCGTTTCCTGTGCAGCTGTTTCAAGACCGGCAAGCAGATTCATAGGTTTAAAGCAGAAATGATTGCAACAATGAGAAAACAGACTCTTCCCGCAAAGCTTCCGGCAAACTGATTACCATATGCATCCCTAAGATCCGGGATCAGTGCTGAAAATAGGTTCAGAAAGCGGGTGAAAAACAGGCTTAACGGAAATTGTAAAAGATCCAGAAGAAGCCGAAGCTTCAGATTTTCTTTCTTCTTATTATAAATATTCTATTGAGGTTCGTAACGGACAAAAATGCCCAACATTTTTATCATATCACAAAACTTGCTTTCTACGCCAGAAAATATTATATTAGTGCCAGACGCTTTTTTTAACTAAGATATAAAAACAAATCATTATATAACCATGTTCGACAGCAAAAGGAGAGACAATATGGAAATCAGTATTTTATTAATGAAACAGATTGCAGAACTATTTCTGATGATCCTGATGGGTTACCTGGTAGTGAAAGCCGGTATTGTAACGGCTGAGGATAGTAAAGTGCTATCTAAAATTGTATTGTATCTGGTAATTCCGTGTGTGATCATTCATGCGTTCCAGGTAACCTATACGAAAAATACGGTAAAGGAATTAGAACTTGCATTTGCGGCATCGGTCTTATTGCAGATCATTTTGCTGATCGCAGTATGGGCAATTGCCAAAGCTTTGAAAATGGATGAAGTAGAATTGGCATCGGTATATTATTCAAATTCAGGAAATCTGATCGTACCGCTGGTAACATTTATCCTGGGTGAAAAATGGGTGCTCTGCGGCTGTGTTTTTATGAGCGTGCAGCTGGTATTTATGTGGACACATGGGAAAAAGATTATCAGCAGAGAAGAGGGAACGGATTGGAGAAAGATCGTATTTAATATCAATATGATCGCAGTTGTACTGGGAATTATTTTATTCTTTTTACAGATTAAACTTCCGGAAATCGTAGATGGAACAATGAGTGCGGTTGGTGTTATGATCGGACCGGCGAGCATGATCGTTACAGGAATGTTACTTGCCCAGATGAGCCTGCGACAAGTGTTTGCGAATAGACGGATTTATTTTGTGACAGCATTAAGACTTGTGGTTGTACCGATGATATCCTTACTCCTATTAAAATTCAGTCATCTGATCAGCTGGCATCCGGATGGAAAGAAGATATTGCTTGTTGTATTTCTGGCGGTGATCACACCTTCTGCATCAACGGTAACGCAGATGTGTCAGGTGTATGGAAATGATTCAAATTATGCAAGTGCAATTAATGTGATGACAACATTGTTATCCATTCTGACAATGCCGCTAATGGTATATGCATTTGAAGTTTTGATGTAAAATACGGTTTGTAAAAGACATATTTATTTGTCTATATGATAAATTTGTATCAATAAGTGGAAAACCAAGTAAAACAGAGCGTTTCGGTAGGTTTAACACATATAGACACAACCTATATTTACAATGATATATTCACAATATCAATTATACGAAATACAGATTTGATGATACAATGAGCGAGAGTAACTAGAAAAGAGAGGATAATAACATGTGTCAGAATGAGAGAGTAAAAGATGCAGACAAATGCATCCACTGTCATGTCTGTCAGGAGAATTGTTCCTTTTTGAAAAAGTATGGTCTTGATATAGGTGATACCGAAAAGCTTAATAAGCTTGCGTATCACTGCTTTTTATGTGGCAAATGTTCAGAAGTCTGTCCGGTGGGGATTGACGGACAGGGAATCATTATGGATATGCGCAGAGCTAGCGTTGCATCTGACGAAGGCGCGCGGGTGAACAAAGAGTACAAGCGGACCATTTCTGAAAAAAAGGAATATTCATATCGCAATTATAGGCATGTGACAGAGAAGAGTGTGTTATTTCCGGGATGTAATTTCCCGTCTGTATATCCGAAGACAACAAAAGTTCTGGTGGAACTATTTGAAAAAGAAGCCGGGATCGGTGTGGTCTATGACTGCTGTGGAAAACCAATCGCAGATATAGGAATGGAAGACGAAGAGGAACGTATTATGCAGGGAATTCAGAAGCGCATGGATGCTGCAGGGGTGACAGAGGTCATTACGATGTGTCCGAACTGTTATGCGTTTCTGAAGCCAAGACTTACGATCCGTGTAGTGAACATTTATCAGAAATTAAAGGAACTGCATCTTGGTGAGAAGTGTCTGACCGGCGGTACGATGTTTCGTCCATGCCCTGACAGAGAAAAGGGAGAATGGCTCACAGACATTGAGGCGTTTTCAGACGCAGAATTTCAGACATTGGAGGATATCCAGTGTTGTGGCCTTGGCGGCCAGGGCTGCGCCAAAGAACCGGAGATAGCAAAAAGCTTTGCCGAGACAGTGAAGAAGTATCCGCAGACGATTTATACATATTGCGGCTCCTGTGCAGGCAATCTGACCAGAAACGGCTGTAAGCAGGTACGTCATGTCCTGCCGGAGATTCTGGGAACAAAAGAAAAACCGGATACGATCAAATCCCTGATCAATCGTATGCGGACAAAGTATCTATAGAAACAAGAGAGAACAAAAGGAAACAAAGAAAAAGGAGAACAAGAGGTGGAAACAAAAAAACAAAACAAATGGCTCAGTAAGATTATAGTAATTGTGTTGATTGTAGGCTGTGTGGCAGTTTATTTCTGCGTACCGAGTGTAAATAAGCTGATGAATCGTATTTTTGCAGCATTTGCAAGCGGCGACTTTACCGTTGTCAAAGAATTCGTTGCATCTTACGGTGCATATGCAGCAGCTGTGTCTTTTGCATTGATGATCTTACAGTCTGTAGCAGCCCCGCTTCCGGCATTCCTGATCACATTTGCGAACGCAAACTTATTCGGATGGTGGCAGGGAGCGATTCTTTCCTGGTCAAGTGCGATGGCAGGAGCAGTGCTTTGCTTCTGTATCGCAAGAATTCTGGGAAGAGATGTAGCTGAGAAGCTTACAAGCAAAGCAGGACTTCAGCAGATCGATGTCTTCTTTGAGAGACATGGAAATTTAAGTATCCTGATCGCAAGACTTCTGCCGTTTATTTCATTTGATTATGTAAGTTATGCAGCAGGTCTTACATCTATGTCTTTCTGGGGATTTTTCGTAGCTACAGGAATCGGACAGCTTCCGGCAACCATCGTTTACTCTTATGTGGGTGGTATGCTGACCGGAGGAGCAAAACTGCTCGTAACAGGACTTCTGATCTTATTTGCTTTA
>OLXW01001213.1_pt1 | contig 13929 bp, 10 predicted proteins | sample 1673551 | NCBI WGS metagenome assembly OLXW01 (sample SAMEA103958114, study PRJEB25191) | human gut metagenome | reverse complement strand
CCGCATTGTTTACAACAACAGAACCAAGACTTCCGCCGATTACGAGGATAACAGGTTTATCTGCAGTGAATTTGCAGAGATCCATTGCTGCGATTTTATTGCCTGAGAGAAGTTCCTGTCGGATCGGAGAACCTGTAAGGACGGCTTTCCCTTCCGGAAGGCAATCCAATGTTTCAGGAAAATTACAGCATATTTTTGCTGCGGACGGAATTGCGATTTTATTAGCAAGACCGGGAGTCATATCTGATTCATGAATAATCACCGGAACTTCACATTTTTTTCCGGCGAGTACAACAGGAACAGATACAAATCCGCCCTTTGAAAAAATGACATCGGGTTTTAAATTTTTAATCAGTTTGCGGGCTTCTCCAAAACCTTTAATAACACGGAAAGGATCGGTAAAATTTTGTAAACTGAAATAACGGCGAAGCTTCCCGGAAGAAATTCCGTGATATGGAATGCCAAAAGGCTCGATCAGATCTTTTTCAATACCGTTATAAGAGCCGATATAGTGAATATCAAAACCAAGTTCCCGAAGTTTTGGAATTAAGGCGATATTAGGAGTTACATGTCCGGCAGTTCCGCCGCCGGTTAAAATGATTCGTTTCATAAAGTTACCTCCGGTAATAGTAGCACATGGCTAAAGCTAATTTCATCTTAACCTTATTTGGTGAAATGTCAAGGAAAAATATAGGACAGAAAAAGGGGTAAGGAATGAAAAAACTGAAAAAATTATCACTGAAAAAAGAAATAGAAAGAGAAGCAGAAGCACTTGAAAAAGAAGTTTCAGGACGAAAAGCTCGTTCTTGTTGACGAGGTAGCTCAGTTTGACGAAGAATACAGAGCAGCTAAGACAAAAGCTGACGAGCTGAGAAATAAAAGAAAGGTAATGAGCAAGCAGATAGGCGGTCTTATGGCTAAGGGTCAGAAGGACGAAGCTGAGAAAGTAAAGGCTGAGGTTTCCGCTATCGGTGCTGAGCTTGACGCTATGGCTGAAAAGGAAAAAGACCTTGAAGCTAAAATTCGTGAGAGAATGCTCGTTATCCCTAACATAATCGACCCAAGCGTTCCTATAGGCAAGGACGACAGCGAGAACGTAGAGATTGAAAAATTCGGAGAGCCTGTTGTTCCTGATTATGAGATCCCATATCACGTTGACATTATGGAAAGCTTTAACGGTATTGATCTTGACAGTGCAAGAAGAACATCAGGAAACGGCTTCTATTATCTTATGGGCGACATTGCAAGACTTCATTCTGCAATTCTTTCTTATGCAAGAGATTTCATGATAGACAGAGGTTTCACATATTTCATTCCGCCTTACATGATACGTTCAGACGTTGTTACAGGCGTTATGAGCTTTTCTGAAATGGAAGGCATGATGTACAAGATAGAGGGAGAGGATCTTTATCTAATCGGTACTTCTGAGCATTCAATGATAGGCAGATTTATCGACACTATCATTCCAGAGGGTGAGCTTCCAAAAACTCTCACAAGCTATTCACCATGCTTCAGAAAAGAAGTTGGCGCACACGGCATCGAAGAGAGAGGCGTTTACAGAATACACCAGTTTGAAAAGCAGGAAATGATAGTTGTCTGCAAACCTGAAGATAGCATGGCATGGTATGACAAGCTGTGGCAGAATTCTGTTGATTTCTTCCGTTCACTTGATATCCCTGTAAGAACACTTGAGTGTTGCTCAGGCGACCTTGCAGACCTCAAGGTAAAGAGCTGTGACGTTGAGGCATGGAGCCCAAGACAGAAGAAGTATTTTGAAGTGGGTTCATGCTCAAATCTTGGCGATGCACAGGCAAGACGTCTTGGCATAAGAATAAAAGCAGAGGACGGCACAAAGTATTTTGCTCACACTCTTAACAACACAGTTGTTGCACCTCCAAGAATGCTTATCGCATTCCTCGAGAACAATCTCAATGCTGACGGAACAGTTAATATCCCTGAGCCACTGAGAATGTACATGGGCGGCAAGGACAAGATAACAAAGTAATTTTGATATGCAAAAAGGTGAACGGTCATGTGCCGCTCACCTTTTTTTGTATGCTTATTATATCTTCGTTCCAATCTCTAAGGATATTTGAATCAAATAATCTTTGTATTTGTCTCATATAATTTGAAATTGAATATACACTATTTTTTATATCTATTTTTATAAGTTCACCTACTTCTTGTGAAATTTCTTGGCTTGTTTTACTTATTATTGCATTATTATTTTTAAGTTCTAACATTTTTTTCTTTTCAATATTTAAAATATATCCATTATTCATATAGGTTATTAAATTTTCTAAATTATCAAATATCTTTACAAACCCCATGGTTGGTGAATTATAAAATGTCACCTTTTGATCAAGTGGATTTATCATAATATGATTGCAAAAATCTAAATCTACAATACAACCATGTACATCTCCACAATAACCTAAGAATTTTACTTCACTCGCCATTTGATTTATATATTTCCAATAAGGTGCAAATAATTCTATATATTTATTTACCATTTTATCGAAAATTTTATCAAAATGTTCGATATCACTACAATTACTAATCGTTTTTATTTTTCCACCAATACAAATTTTAGTGTTTATATGGCTTATGAGGAAAAATACATACTTACCTTTGTGCTTTATCATATAAAACTTTTCCCCATAGTTTTTTATTTGATTTTCTATGAGTTTTGTTCCTTGAATACGCTCTTTTGAATAATTATAAAATTTTGCATAATCTTCAGTGGTTATAACATGATATCCGTCTTTATAGTCGAAAAATGGATTGCTAGCTACACCTAAATTTACTGATTTCATTTTAAAACAATTATTATAGTATCCTATTTGATTATCTGCATAAATATTCTTTTGCAATAAATTTTGATTTTGATGAGTGTGTCCTGTAAAATAAGAACAATGCAAATCAGTCACATAGTTTAGCGACCAATCTCTTACTGGATAATGACTTACTACTATTAATTTTTTCTTTTGATTTATAGCATTATCTAATCTATTTTTATACTCCTTAAAAAACAAATCTGATTCTTTTATTTCTTCTTTTCTCGAAAATAATCTGGGTCCACACAAACTATCTGCATTATATCTTTCATTATACTTAGCAAAACCTATACCACCAAAAATAATATAATCATCATTTTCATAAGAATTATTATGCAAAAGCTTAATTCCAAGTGAATCATAAAGAGATTTATAATAATTATACGCTTGACTTAAAGTATCAAAGTTTGAGATTTCATGATTTCCTAACGTTACAAATATAGGAAGTTTTGTTTTAATAAAAGTGAATTTTTCTCTTTTTTCAACATATGGAATAATATAATTATTTATAAACCTTATTTTATAATCACATTTCGTAATTTTTTCTATAATATTTATAACATATTCAGGCAATTTCATTTTTTTGATACTTTTATCAAGATCAGAAATGTCTAATGACAGAAGTTTTTCACATAGATTTTTCTTTTTATATAATTTTCCAATTTTATTTAATCTATCTATTTGCTGACCTCGAATTTTTTCATATGCTTTTACTTCTTCATCAGGTAATATATTAGATTGATTTACTTTATATCTTTTATAAAGTACATAATTCCACCTAAGGATAAACTGATTAAAAAATAATGACACAAATTCTGCATTATCAGCGATATCTCCATTAAATAAAACAACTAAATTATTCATTGATAAATCTGATTTAAAATCATCACTAAATAAATCTTTAACTATTTTATTTATTTGCTTTTGAATGGATATCTCATAATTAAAATGATGTTCTAAATGCATATCGGATATATAATATACCTTTAGCTTTTTTTCATCACTAAATGGTTTGTCTTCTTTAAATAAAGATAATCCATTCTCAACTTCGCTAATGTCAAAAATTTGTGTCATATTATTCATTCTTTATTCTTCCGTGTTCTCAGAATCCTCATTCTCAACGCTTTCGGTATTATCTTCAATGACCTCAGCATTTTCCTCAGCCTGAGCCTCTGCTATCTCCTCGGCAGTAGCCTTTTCTACCTCTGCCGTTTCAGCTTCGTCGTCATGCTCAGTTCTTGTGAATGAAACCACTCTGCCGTCCTCGCCGACTCTCATAAGTCTTACGCCACGGGAGTATCTGCTCATCATGCTTATATCGCAGGCTCTTATTCTGATAACAATGCCGTCTGTGGATATCATGATGATATCATCTTCATCATCAACGACCTTTATTCCGCATACTCCGCCGCTCTTATAGTTCATAAGACCGTAGCCGCCTCTGTTCTGTACCTTATAAGACTCCAGCGGAACACGTCTGCCAAGACCATTTTCAGCAACAGTGAGAACGCTTGCACCCTCTCTTACTCTTGCCATTGATACAACATAGTCGCTGCCCCTGAGTTTTATAGCCTTTACGCCGTGTGCAACTCTTGACATTTCTCTTATATCTGTTTCTCTTATCCTGATAGCATAACCATTATGCGTTGCAACGATGACTTCATTGTCGCCAAAGGTCATTCTTACTCCTGCTATCTCATCGCCCTCATCAAGACCTATTGCAATAAGACCGTTCTTTCTTACATTTCTGTAGGAAGTCAGCGGAGTTCTCTTTATCTTGCCGTTCTTTGTTACCATGACGATATACTTGCCCTCGTCAAAATCGGCAGTTTTTATCATTGCGGCTATCTTCTCGCCATCGCCCAGTTCAAGAAGATTTACTATATTTGTGCCTCTTGAAGCCTTTGAGCCTTCCGGAAGCTCATAGCATTTGAGCTTATACATTATGCCCTTATTGGAGATAAAGAGTATATTGTCATGTGAAGAACAGGTCTGGAGTTCGTCAATATAATCGTCCTCACGCTGTTTCATACCCGTTACGCCACGTCCGCCACGCTTCTGAGCCTTATACTCTGAAACAGGCATTCTCTTTATATATCCTGCATTTGTATAAGTAACAACGCTTTCCTCAACAGGGATAAGGTCTTCGATATCAACTTCACCGCTGACATTTTCTATCTGAGTTCTTCTCTCGTCACCGAACTTATCCTGAATAGCCTCGACCTCTTCAATGATTATATCAAGTATTCTCTGATGATTTGCAAGAATATCTTCAAGGTCAGCTATCTTGACTTCGATCTCAGCCAACTCGTCTATTATCTTCTGTCTTTCCATACCGGTCAGACGTCCGAGAGTCATGTTTGCGATATGGTCAGCCTGAATATCTGTCAGACCAAAACGCTGATTAAGTCTTTGCTTAGCCTCTGGGATATTCTTAGAAGTTTTCATTATCTCGATAACTTCGTCGATATTGTCAAGTGCGATAACAAGACCCTTTAAGATATGCTCTCTTTCCTTAGCCTTGTTAAGGTCGAACTTAGTTCTTCTTGTGATAACATCGACCTGAAAGTCTATATACTGCTCAAGCATTTCCTTGAGGGTCAAAACCTTAGGAATACCGTTCACAAGAGCAAGCATTATAACGCCCACAGTATCCTGAAGCTGTGTATAGCTGAACAGCTTGTTGAGCACTACCTGCGGATTAGCGTCCTTTTTCAACTCGATAACGATCCTCATTCCGTCCTTGCCGGATTCATCGTTGATATAATGTATTCCGTCGATACGCTTTTCCTTAACAAGGTCAGCGATAGACTCAACAAGTCTTGCCTTGTTTACCATGTAAGGTATCTCAGTGACAATAATGCAGTTTCTGCCCTTTATCTCCTCGATAGAGGTCTTTGAACGCAGTGTTATCTTTCCTCGACCTGTGCCGTAAGCCGCTCTGATACCGGACCTGCCCATGATGATACCGCCTGTAGGGAAGTCAGGACCCTTTATGCTCTGCATAAGCTCATCAAGTGTGCAGTCAGGGTTTTTCATGACAGTTTTCATGCCCTCGATAACTTCATGGAGGTTATGAGGAGGGATATTCGTTGCCATGCCCACAGCGATACCTACTGAGCCGTTACAGAGAAGATTTGGAAATCTTGACGGCAGCACAACAGGCTCTTTCAGTCTGTCATCATAGTTTGACTGAAAATCAACAGTTGTTTTGTTTATATCTGTCAGCATATTTACTGACATCTTAGCCATTTTAGCCTCAGTATAACGGTAGGCAGCCGGAGGGTCGCCGTCAACAGAACCGAAGTTTCCGTGACCGTCAACAAGAGGATATCTCATTGAGAACTTCTGAGCAAGTCTTACAAGTGCGTCATAAACTGATGCGTCACCGTGTGGGTGATATTTACCAAGCACAGATCCGACCGTATCTGCACATTTTCTGTAAGCTTGATCAGGTGTAAGACCATTTTCATACATGGTATATAAAATTCTTCTGTGAACAGGTTTAAGTCCGTCCCTTACATCAGGTAAGGCTCTGGATACAATTACCGCCATTGAATATTGAATGAAAGATTCTTTCATTATCGCTTCAACATCAGTGTCAATAACGTTATAATCGCTCACTTTATCCACTCCTTTTTAACCTTTCGGTTTACTTTGAAAAGAACATATCCTGTTCTTATTTATTATCTATCATTTCATAATCGCTATCAAGCAGCTCTGAAAAAGTTTTTCTCAGTGTTTCCTGCTGCTGCTCGTTCATAACTCTTTTTGCAAGCACATAAATAGTTTCCTTTTTGAGTATTATAATAAACATTTCGTCATTTTCCAAAACGTTCAGTGAGATATCCTCAAAACCAACTATCCTCGGTGGAACAGGAGTAAAGTCCTCTTCCTGCTTTTCCTCCTCTGTCGGCAGCGTTTCTATTTTGAAGCTGTCATCATAGAGGGTGAAAACATACTTGTCGTCCTCAAGAGGTTTAAGAGCCTGCATAAGATATTTTCTTATTCTTCTGGTGTTATACCATGTGAGAACGATTATTGCAAGGCATATGAACGCCAGCACCCAGTTAAGATATCCCGAAGGGTTTCTCACTATGGACACTATAAAAAGCACCGCAACAACGCCAAAAGCCGCTGTTATCTTCCAGTTATGCGCATAAACGAATTTCTTCTGAAAGGCTAAAAAAGCTCTTTCCTCTTCCTCGTTTTTCACATCATACTCAAAGCTCAAAACAGGCTCTTTTTCTATCTGTGCTTCTTCCACTTCATCAGCATTATCCACAGCTTTCTCAGCCGTTTCAACAGTTTCCTCTGTCTTTACCTCTTCAAGCTCTGTTTCCTGATTTTTATTTTCGTTGTTATCCAAAGCAGTATCCTTTCTTTAAACGTCAAGATCCTTTACATACTCTGCATTTTTCTCTATAAATTCTTTTCTCGGTGCGACCTTATCGCCCATAAGAATAGTGAATATCTCGTCCGCCTTAACAGCGTCCTCCATTGTCACCTTTATCATAGTTCTTCTTTCAGGATCCATGGTTGTTTCCCAAAGCTGTTCAGGGTCCATCTCACCAAGACCTTTATATCTCTGAACGTTTACCTTCAGGTTGTTTTCACCCGAAAGCTCAGAAATATACTGATCTCTCTCTGCGTCTGAGAAAGCATATCTGACCTGCTTGCCCCTTGCGACCTTGAAAAGCGGTGGCTGAGCAAGATAGATATGACCATCCTCGATAAGAGGACGCATAAATCTAAAGAAGAATGTAAGCAGAAGTGTTCTGATATGAGAACCGTCCACATCGGCATCGGCCATGATGATAACTTTGCCGTAACGGAGCTTTGAAATGTCAAAGTCCTCGCCAATCGAAGTTCCTAATGCTGTAACAACAGGCATAAGCTTTTCATTGCCGTATACCTTATCTATCCTAGCTTTTTCTACGTTGAGCATTTTTCCCCACAAAGGAAGTATAGCCTGATATTTTCTATCTCTGCCTTCCTTTGCAGAGCCACCCGCAGAATCTCCCTCGACGATATAGATCTCGGTGAGTGAAGCATCTCTCTCTGAACAATCTGCAAGCTTGCCAGGCAATGAAGAGGATTCAAGAGCAGATTTTCTTCTTGTAAGCTCTCTTGCTTTCTTTGCGGCTTCTCTTGCCTTTTGTGCCTGAACGGACTTATCAAAAATAGCCTTTGCCACAGTAGGGTTTTCCTCAAAGTAGTTCATAAGCTTTTCGGTAACTATCTTGTCAACGAAAGGTCTTACCTCAGGATTGCCAAGTCTGCCCTTTGTCTGTCCCTCAAACTCACAGTTTGTGAGCTTAACGGATACTATAGCCGTCAGACCTTCTCTTACGTCGTCGCCAAGAAGCTTATCGTCGTCTTTAAGATAGCCGAACTTCTTACCGTAGTTATTTATTACCTTTGTAAGAGCATTTTTGAAGCCTGTTTCATGAGTACCGCCGTCAGGAGTATGGATATTATTAGCAAATGAAAGTATAAGGTCATTATAAGTATCGTTATACTGCAAAGCTATCTCGGCGAAAGTATCGCCCTCCATGCCGTTGACATAGATAACTTCCTCAGAAAGCGGAGTAACGCCTCTTGTTTTGTGGATATGCTCCACAAACTGTCTTATACCGCCCTCATAATGGAGAGTTTCGCCCACTGGCTCGCTTTCATTTCTCTTATCAGTGAATATTATCTTTATGCCAGCATTAAGAAATGCCTGTTCTCTAAGTCTTTTAAGCAGTGTTTCATAGTCAAACACTGTTGTTTCCTGAAAGATCTCAGGGTCAGGCTTAAAGAGAACGGAAGTACCTGTTTTATCAGTATCGCCGATTATTTTCAGAGGCTCTGAATAATTACCTCTGTCAAACCTCTGAAAATGAATATGTTTTCCGTCATAAACTGTAAGCTCAAGATATTCCGAGAGGGCGTTTACTACAGACGCACCAACGCCGTGAAGTCCGCCTGCTACCTTATATCCGCCGCCGCCGAACTTTCCGCCTGCGTGGAGAATGGTATAAACTACCGTTGCAGCAGATATTTTCTCCTTTGGGTGTATACCTGTAGGGATACCACGTCCGTTATCGGTAACTCTGATAATGTCCCCGGGAAGTATCTCTACTTCTATCTCAGTGCAATATCCTGCCAATGCCTCATCGATAGCGTTGTCAACTATCTCGTAGACAAGGTGGTGAAGTCCCTTTGGACCTGTTGATCCGATATACATACCAGGTCTTTTTCTTACCGCTTCAAGACCCTCCAGCACCTGTATCTGATTTTCATTATAATCATTTTGCTTATCCACCATGGATATTTCCTCGGTGTTCTGGATCTCGATCTCGTTGTTATTTTCCAAAAAATAACCCCCTCATCACTTGGTTTTTTATCTTATAATCTTATATCTTTGATTCATCATTCAGGCATTCTTTTGCTTCTTTTCAAAAGTGTGGCACAGCTCATCTGACTTATATACACAGTTTCCGTAAAGTCTTTATCAAGGCACACCACAAAGCTTTTAGGCATTTCATATGTGCAGTTCACAACACGTCTGTTTTTTGCCGCAAAATTAAGAAATTCCTTTGTGTTGGCAGAAACAGAGGTGTTCTCTATATCGAAGATCCCTATGATATCTTTAGTATTGACTAAATAGTTATTTCCTAAATGCAGAAACATCACTTATTCTCCTGAACTATCATTCCGTTTTCTATATTGAATATCTTTCCATGGCTTTTCTCGTCAAAGGGGATATTCCTGTCACAGCAGGTTATAAAGACCTGCATATCGTGTATTTTCGAGATAACGAACTTCTGCCTTGATAGGTCAAGCTCGCTCAAAACATCATCGAGAAGTATACACGGGCTGTCGTCTATCTCCTCGGCAAGTATATAAGCCTGCGAAAGCTTCAAAATAAGAGCAAGAGAGCGGTGCTGTCCCTGAGAAGCGAACTGTCTAACTGCCAGTCCGTTTATTTTTCCCGCAAGATCGTCTCTGTGAACGCCTTTCTGTGTAAATCCTGCTCTTATATCGTCATCAAGATTATTTTGCAGACAGCTTAGATACTCTTCAGCCATTTCTCCTGCATAATCTTTTCTGCCCTCCAGATTTGAATACACAGTGGAATAATATTCAAGCTCCAGCCTTTCTCTGCCCTCTGATATATCCTCATAAAGCTTTTTTGCGAACATATCGAGCTTTTTGGTATAATTATATCTTAAAAGCGAGATATAAGCCCCAAGCTGAGCAAGCTGGATATCCCACACTTCAAGCTCTTCTCTTTTTGATCTGCCGTAACAGATATTTTTTAACAATATATTTCTCTGCTCTATAAGATCATCATATTTTGAGATAACAGAGTTGTAGGAATTTTTTATCTGTGACACTGAAAGGTCAAGAAACTGCCGTCTGTTTTCGGGAGAGCCTTTTGAAAGCTCCAGATCCTCAGGAGTAAAGATAACACAATCAAGGCTTCCGAAAAGCTTTGAGGGAGTTTTCAGTTTTACGCCGTTCAAGGTGACGTTTTTTTCTCTCACATTAGGTCTTGCCATTGCAAAATGTATATCCTGACTGCGAAAGCTGTTTTTAAATGAAATGTCGATATTCATGAACTGTCCGTTTATATCTATCATTTCTCTGTCTTTTGTGTTGCGAAAAGACCTCACTCCGCTGCAAAGCCATATAGCTTCTATAAGATTTGTTTTGCCCTGAGCATTCTTTCCGCAGAAAATATTCATTTTCTCATGAGGATATATCTCGACTTTTTTGAGATTTTTAAATCCGTCTGCGGAAATTTTGGTTATCACCATTTTATTTTACCACTATCTCTGTATCTATCTCGTCTATCTGCACCTTATCCCCGGGGCGGATTTTCTTTCCCCTCATTGTGCAGACCTCACCGTTTACTTTAATTCTCTCCTCGAGGATTATCTCCTTGCCAATGCCGCCTGTTTCCACAACGCCTGCATATTTAAGCAGAGAATCGAGCTTTATAAACTCTGATTTTATATTTACATCTATCTGTTGATATTTCATATTCTTATTCCTTTGCTAGTCTTACAGGGAGAACGAGGTAAGTATAAGCGTCGCCCTCACACGGAACTATCTTCATAGGCAGCAGACTTCCGCTCATCTGCAATTTGACCTTATCTTCCTTTATGACCTTCAGAGGGTCAAGAAGATATTTGCACTTGAAGCCTATCTCGATAACAGGACCTGCTATATCAGCCTTTATCTCGTCTGTTATCTTTCCAACGCTTGTTGAGCAGTTTATTTTTATAGAATTATTTTCAAAATAGCATCTTGCAGGTGACGGTGTTCTGTCACTTATAAGTATCAAACTTCTTTCAAGAGCGGCAATAAGCTCTTTCCTGTCAACAATGACCTCAGTTGTGCAAGTAGTTGGTATAGCTGACTTATAAGGGTGGAACTCGCCCTCGATAAGTCTTGAATAAACAAGATAGCCGTTTAATTCAAACACAACATGATTTTTTGAGAGATAAACGGAGGCTGTTTCTTCGTCATTATCTCCCAGAAGTGCAGCTATCTCAGAGAGAGTTTTTGCAGGCACGACGAATTTAAGACTTCCGTCATACTTTATAGGCTCATATCTCACAGCAAGTCTATATCCGTCAAGGGCAACAAGAGTAAGAGTACCGTTTTCGATTTCAAAAAGCTCGCCCTTAAGAACAGGCTTAAGGTCTGTAACAGCCACGGCAAACTTTGTCTGATTTATCATATCCTTAAGAACAGGCTGAGAGATAGTTATCTTGTTTTCTTCCTCTTTCTTAGGTAGTGCAGGATATTCCTCTGCTGATGTTGCAGGGATATTGAATGTGGTAACTCCTCCTGAGATCGTTACCTGAAAATTTTCAGAAACCTCTATCAGGATCTCTTCAGAAGGCATTTTCCTTATCATTTCAGCAAAAAGTCTTGCATTAAGTATAAATTCTCCCGAATCGTCGCTCTTTACTGGTATAACAGTTTTTATACCTATCTCAAGGTCGTAGCCGGTAAGCTCCAGCATTGAGTTTTCAAGCTTGAATTTTATTCCCTCAAGAGATTTAAGTGCAGCACGTTCTGACACTGCTTTTGAAACATTTGTTACTGCTCCGCAAAGTGAAGCATTATTACACAGAATTTTCATAGCAATTTCCTTTCTAAAAAATTACATTTATCTGACTTTTATTTTTTCAACATATGAATTTCTCAAATTTATATTTTTTGCTCTGATAATATATAAATAAATCAATATTAAATTAGTATTAGTAGTAGAGTGTGTTGAAATGGTTGAAAAGTCATTCAAAGCCTTTTGCAGACTTGTTTTGCTTTTCAAGTTTATTTTAACATCACTTCAACTGTGTTTTCAAAAACTTTTTTTGTGTTTGAAAAGTTGAAAAAATGTTTGTTGAATGTTTATTATTATCGCAAAAAATGTTGAAACCTGAAAATCGGTGTTTTATTTTATAACACCATTGTTTAAACTTCATTGTGCAAAGTTTTGAAAAACATTCCGCAAAGCTTTATATATCCAAGTCCGGATATTCAACAAAATTGTTGAAAACTATGTTGAAAATGTTGAAATAGTCCGTTTAATTGTCCTTGAGGTTTTTGATTATGTCGTCAATGGTATCTTTTAGCTGTTTGTTCTCTTTAAGATTTTTAACAACGTCCTGATAGTGTATGGTCATAGTTGAATGGTTTTTGTTAAGCTCATTTCCTATCTGTATAAAGGTCATGCCCTTTACGTCCTTGAAGAGATAGATCGCTATTTTTCTTGCAAGGGATACGTTTGCACGTCTGTTTGTTGACTTTATGTCGTCAGCAGTAACGTCAAATGCCGCTGCTACCTCCTGAAGTATCCTGTCAACCGTTATCTCAGCAGGGTGATTTTCAATGATTATTTCCTTAATTATCCTCTGAGCCATAGATATGGACGGGCTTTCATTCGTATAAATGGTAAGAGCCTTTATTTTGTTTACAGTTCCCTCAAGCTGACGTATGTTCGTCTTTATCTTCTCTGCTATTATCCTTACGACATTGTCAGAAAGCTGTAAGTCCAGCATATCAGCCTTTTTCTTTACGATAGCCATTCTTGTTTCAAAATCAGGCGGTGTAACGTCTACCTGTACGCCCAGTGAAAATCTGGTAAGTATCCTGTTTTGAAGCTTCGATATCTTTGACGGTGCAATATCCGATGTGAGAACTATCTGCTTGCCTGCATTGTAAAGATCGTTGAAGGTATGGAAAAATTCCTCCTGCATACGCTCCTTGCCTGCAATGGTCTGTATATCGTCTACCATAAGATAGTCGGCATTTCTGTATTTATCATGAAATTTATTAGTTTCCTTTGACTCGATAGCTTTAACGAGCTGGTTTATAAAGGATTCACCAGTGGTGTAAATAATTTTCAGCTCAGGGTGATTTTTCTTTACCTCATGCTCGATAGCTTTCATAAGGTGAGTTTTTCCAAGTCCAGAATCACCGTATATGATGAGAGGGTTGAATATAGTATTTGTGTTAGACGGCGTTTTCTGATCTTCATCATACTTATGTGCGACAGCCGTGCTGAAAGCATAGGCAAGATCATTCGATTTACCTTTGATAAAGTTATCAAAGGTAAGATTGTTGTTTTCTTCATCAGAAAAGTCAGCCACCTTGACTTCTATATCCTTTTCCTCAGTTTCATTAACTTCTTCTTTGTCTTTAACAAGTATTTTTATATCTACCTCAAAGCCCAAAGTGTTGAGAAAAGCTTCTTTTAAAAGATTCTCATAGGCGTTCATAGTGATATCTCTTGAAAAATCAGAATCAGTGAGAAGATAAGCCACATTGTTTTCAAGCTTCATCGGTTCAAGTATCTTTATCCATTTGTTATATCCCGGCTCGCTGATACTTTTGCAGTTTCGGCAATATTTCAGGACCTCCTGAAATACGTCATTAAAGGAATCCATTGTTTCTCCATAACCTCCTAGAAAATAGCTCTGCCTGTGCGGTGTTTCCGCTGTCCGCCGTGACCCCTGTCAAACAGACGGCAGGTCAGAGTTAAAAAAAAATATAAACAGGCATAATTAATCAATTCTATACTATTATA
>OLXW01001205.1_pt1 | contig 14037 bp, 8 predicted proteins | sample 1673551 | NCBI WGS metagenome assembly OLXW01 (sample SAMEA103958114, study PRJEB25191) | human gut metagenome | reverse complement strand
CTTCTACAGAGGGTGTCTTTCTTTTGTGCAATATTTTGGATTTGCTCATTTATAGATTATATTTTAAAAGAATCCGGCTTCTCACAAAAACTATATGAATTTTGCCAGTTTCTGGAGAATGGAAACATGGCATGGTCACAGGAGGAGACGCTGGATATTATTCGAAACATGATTGTGGAATATGGAGGCACCTTATAAACCGCGCTTCCAGGAAAATAAAGGATTCTTTCGGGACAGCTTTTCTCCTGCTATCTCTGGAAGAGCCGGGAGAAAAGCCCCTTCTTTTTTGCCGGGCGGGATGCAGCAGGTACATTTTGATTGATATATTGCTGAAACATGTTTTTTGAATCCTGAATGAGACCATTTAATTGCGCATTCTGACCAGCAGAAAACAGATCACACAATACAACTCCTTTTTGGGCATAGTACAATGCATTTTCCTTTCGCTCCAGTCTCATATTTGCAATTTGGAGCGTTTGATAGATAGGGATTTGATAGACCGGCATTTCTTCCGGAAGCAAAAGATCGCTGTAATGATACAGAAGTAATGAGATTTCTTCCGCTGCTTCCTGGATCTGCTCGGGATTTATATGTTCTTCCTGTACATTCTGAAGATACATAGATCCACATCCGATACAAATGCGGATGAATGCTTTGGACACAGTTTCTCTGATTTGTGGATTTAGAATTTCTGCATTCCATATATATTCGATACTTTCTGCCAGACGCCAGCTCTTCTCGGCCAATTCGGTGCATTTGTGTCCCTGTATTTTTTCTGCTGTTACGACGGAAATGCATGCCAGCATACATTTCAGTTCATTCATCAATAAAATTTCAGCAGTTTTTTCTTTTGGGATTTTTAACTGCATTTCCTGTTCCAGCTTTTCTTGCTGGTGTTCTGTAAAATCCTGTAATTCTTTGATGCTCTCCGGATCGCTGAACTGAGATTCCTCCAAAGTTATTTTGCAGATCATTACCCGGAGCAGATTCTGATAGGTTTCTTTCCAGATTCCCGGTTCTTCTGATTGATTACTGATGGCCATGCATCTTCTGAAAAGATCTGTTTTATCAAAGGCCGACAGATATGGATTGTTGGAAAATTGCAGAATCTGAAAGGCTGTACAATGAAAATTTTCTTTTGCAGCTGCCTGCATCAGGAGCTCGGGATATTTTCGGGCATTCATAGACGCAACAGAAAATTCCTCTGCCTGTTTTTGAGCAGAAAGCAGCATTTTCTTTGGGGCTTTCTGTAGCAAAAATCCATTTTCCGGAAAGAGATTTCCAAAGATATTTTTAAAAATAGCTTGTTGTACTGCTGCTTTCAGTGTCATTGCATGAGAATGCATCTGCGGGCAATCCAAATTTCCGGCGACTGCTGTAATTTCATATTTTTCTTTGAGTGAAAGCAGCGCCGGAACAAGCAGATATTCTGTGTCTGTCAGAATTTCCAGACGATGATAGACATCATGGTACGGCGCACCCGCGAGATCTCCCTTGGAAAACAGGAGCTTCGGGAAAAAATTCCAGCAGATACCTTCTAAGGTATGGTCTGTTACCTTTGCCTGCGCCAGTTCATAGATAGAATCATATCCTTCCTGATTGCTTTTTACTGTAACATGGGTATCGGATTGCACAGAATATAATTGACGTTCATAATAATTGGACAGAAAAATTCTGTCGTCCAAGTGATCCCAGGAATACATATAGTCCATATAGGATTCATACACATGGTTTCCAAACATACTTGTCGTTGGTCCGACAAACAGAGAGTTCCACGCTTCGTAAGTATCAAGTTTTTGATTAAAAGCATTTACCATTTTTGCCTGTTCTTCTTTTGTATATTTGGAAGTTTCCGTTCGTTCATTTGTCTTTTGCACAGAAGTTCCGCCTTTGCGGCGTCCGTGCTCAACCAGGAGAAGAAAGATGATTTCTTCTTTTTCCAGAAATTCTATTTCAAAAGAAATATCCCATGATTTTTCATCACAATAGGTTCTGTAATTACTACCTGAATTTATCGCTTTTTGTAATATTTCGGGATCAAGAGTTTCCCATGGAATCGAAACAGGAAAGTCCATATTTTATTTCCTCCAGGTGTCTGCTGATAAAATGATGTTGGAGGCAAAAAATATTTTGCCTCCCTTGTCATCCGATTGCTTTGCATGATATGCTTTGGCAATTCTTATTTTAATACTTTGATAGATACTTTTCCGCCAATTCCGGCCTGACACTGAACTTTTAAGATATCTCCGTCTTTTAAATCCAGATCCAGGTAACCATCACCAGTTTTAAACATGGCACCGGCTAAGGATTTTCCTATTTCGCCGACGGATATTTGTTCTGCGAGGCCGCTGCCTGCAGAAAATCCAATGATGGACCCCATCAGATTGACATTCCCTTTTTTGCTGTCTTTTGCCGGATCTATCATAGAAATACGATGAACGCCAGGAGTTAAGCTGATTTCATATGGAGTCTTAGATGCCTCATATAAAGTTCCTTCTTTTTCGTCATCAATAAAGATGCCTATTTTTGCTTTGGAATTCATCATTTTATTGTACTTGAGTGGATGAAACATTTTGTCCATGACGCTCATGGAAAGATCTTTTGCCATTCGATTGGAATCTTTTACTGTTAATACTAATTTTGCACTCATATTTTCCCTCCTGAAGTCAAGCGTTTCAAGTAATGCGCTCTTGTATTTTGGGCATCGGATTGTTGTTTTGGTATGTAATAGAATTATCCGATTCCGGCTAAAATTTGTGTTTATTATACTATTATTTGAAAAACTATATGAAATAGGCATAAAAATTAGACAAAAAATCAGATGAAAACATAAATTAAACTTTTAATGATTCCTATGATACGATTTTTTAAAAAGAAAATTGATTTTATGGGAAAACAAAACTTATTTTAGAATGGAGAGAAGCGCAGGAGGCTGTGAACGACAGAACAAAAGAAAGAAATGACAGAAAACAGATACCGCGATAGCAAGGCTGTTCACAAAGCTGGCGGGCGTGACAACGGCGTCTTATCTGTGATTTGAATATCTTTTGCTGACAGAGGAAAATACGCAGAAATACCTGTCGAAAAGAGGAAAAAAGATACTTTTCCTGCCAGTTCTGGTTCTGATTGCGGCCGGAATTCCGTCCCAGTGGACCCAATGGCAGGGATTTTGTAACATTACCGACTGTGGGTTGAAACAAAATATCATGAAAAACAGAAAAGAAGCATATCGTATAAAGATAACGGATGAACGCAGGTGAATCCATGAACAGACTCTGGAGCGGTATGCTTCTTCTTGGCATTGCCTACGGTGCTTTTTGCGGAAAACTGCCGGAGGTGACAGACGGTGCGCTGCGCGCTTCAAAAGAGGCAGTTGTGCTGGCAATTTCTCTTCTGGGTGTGACGGGCCTTTGGAGCGGGCTGATGGAGATTGCAAGGAAAGCGGGAATGATCGACAGCCTGGTAAAAAAGATGGGACCGGTCATGCGCTTTTTGTTTCCAAAGGTACCATCGGATCACCCGGCCATCCAATCGGCTGCCACAAATATGATCTGTAATGTATTCGGTCTTGGCGCAGCGGCAACGCCGCCGGGCCTTCTTGCCATGGAACAGTTCGAAGAGCTGGAAGAGGAACGGCGGAAAAACAAAAATCCGGCCGCTGTTCCGAAAGGAACTGCAAACCGGGAAATGTGCACCTTTCTGATTTTAAATATTTCTTCCCTGCAGCTGATACCGGTCAACGTGATTGCATACCGCAGCCAGTATGGCAGCGTGCATCCAACGGCCATTGTCGGACCGGCACTGGCGGCAACGGCAGCAAGCACGGTAGCGGCTGTTTTATTCTGCAAATGTATGGAAAAATGCAAAAGCTGAGAATGCGGTCTGCCCAGGAATATTTATAAAAAAACAGTAAATTCGCCTTCTTAGGACTAGCCGCCGCGGCAACGGCTTGGTACAATAAAGGAAATGAGGGATATTGAATTTTACATAGGAGGAACACAAGAGCATGGCAGGATATGTGAGTCTTCAGGATGTAACCAAGACATACAAAATGGGTGAAGTCACCATCAAGGCCGCGGATGGAATCAGTTTTGATGTGGAAAAGGGTGAGTTTGTGATTGTTGTTGGACCGAGCGGTGCGGGTAAGACGACGGTGCTGAATATTTTAGGCGGAATGGACACAGCGACTTCCGGAAAGGTGCTGGTGGACGGCGCGGAAATCAGCAAATACCGCGGCAAGAAGCTGATCCAGTACCGGCGGGAGGATATTGGATTTGTTTTTCAGTTTTATAATCTGATGCAGAACCTGACGGCGCTCGAGAATGTGGAGCTGGCGATGCAGATTTGTAAGCATCCGCTGGATGCGTCGGAGGTGCTTGAGGAGGTTGGGCTGGAAGAGAGAATGAATAACTTCCCGGCGCAGCTTTCGGGCGGAGAGCAGCAGCGTGTGGCGATTGCGCGTGCGCTGGCGAAGAATCCGAAACTGCTGCTCTGCGATGAGCCGACCGGCGCGCTCGATTATGTGACGGGAAAAGCGATCTTAAAGCTGCTGCAGGATACCTGCCGGGAGAAGGGGATGACGGTCATTGTCATCACTCACAACTCGGCGCTGACACCGATGGCGGACCGCGTGATTAAAATCCGAAACGGAAAAGTGGCGGGAATGAAAACAAATGAGAACCCGACGCCGGTGGAAGAGATAGAATGGTAGGTGGACGATGAGAGCATTTCGAAAAGACTTTATCCGGGAAATCACAAAGAACAAGGGGCGGTTTCTGTCAGTCTTTTTCATCGTGCTTCTTGGCGCGGCGTTTTTCTCGGGCATTCGGTCGGCGGAAGGAGATATGAAGGTTTCGGCGGACCGGTATTATGATGAAGTAAATTATATGGATTTGAAAGTCCTTGGAACGCTGGGGCTGACAGACGATGATCTGGCGGATATCGCGAAGACGGATGGCGTGAAAGCGGTCTACGGCGGAAAAACGGTGGAAGTGCTGCATGACATCGGCGAGAGCGAGCAGGTTGTGAAGCTGATTGCGCTGACGGACGGTGTGAATGAGCCGCGCGTGGTTGAGGGACGGATGCCGGAGAAAGAGGATGAAATTCTTGTTGATACGCAGTTTCTGAAAAGTTCCGGTTGTGAGATCGGGGATCAGGTGACGTTCACTTCCGGAACGGAGGATCCGCTCTCAGATTCGCTGGCCGGGGATACGTTTACGATTGTTGGTTCGGCGACGCTCCCTTATTATATGGATCTGAACCGCGGAACGGGCTCGATTGGAAACGGAAGCATCAACAGTTTTGCACTGCTGCTTCCGGAGACATTTACCTCGGATCTCTATACAGAGATTTACGTCCAGGCGGACGGCGCACAGGAAGAGGCGAGCTACAGCGATGCGTATGATGAGACGGTGAAGGCTGTACAGACGAAGATTGAAGCGCTCGAGGATGCGGCGTGCGACCGGCGGTATACGGCAGTCAAAACTGAAGGACAGGAAAAGATTGATGATGCAAAACAGCAGGTCGCTGATGCAGAGCAGAAATTAGCGGACGCAAAAACAGAGCTGGATGACGGTGCACAGCAGCTTGCCGACGCGAAAGTGACGATTGCGGACAAAGAGCAGGAACTTCTCGACGGCGAACAGACGTTAAAGGACAAAGAACAGGAGCTTCTTGACGGAAAGCAGACGATTGCTGAGAAAGAACAGGAACTCCTTGACGGAAAACAGACCATTGCAGACAAAGAGCAGGAACTTCTCAGTGCGAAAGCAACCATCGCCGACAAAGAGCAGGAACTGGCATCCGGCAAGGCAACGCTGAAAGATAAAGAGGCGGAACTTGCGAGCGGAAAAGCGACGCTGGAAGCAAAGGCGGCAGAGCTGGAAAGCGGAAAAGCGGAGCTGAATCAGAAAGCCGATGAACTTGCAAGTGGAAAAACCACACTTGAGGCAAAAGCGAAAGAACTTTCCGACGGAAAAGCACAGCTTGCAGAGAAAGAAACAGAACTGGCATCCGGCAAAAAAGAGTTAGAGGAAAAAATGACGCAGCTTTCGGCGGCAAAAACCGAACTGACTCGGAAGCAGACGGAGCTGAATACTGCAAAAGAGCAGCTTTCCGAAAAAGAAACGGAATTGAATATTGCAAAGGAGCAGCTTTCCGCTGCACGCGAGGAACTGGACAACAAGAAAGCAGAAACCGCTGCAGGACGCACACAGTATGAAGCGCAGAAGGCAGCGTATGAAGAACAGAAGAGTCAGTATGAGACAGCCAAGGATCAGTTAGCCCAGATTTCCAGTCAGCTTCCGATGGTGGAGGCTGCGCAGACAGAAGTGACTGGTCAGATCGAGGTGATTGAGGCTCAGCTTGACGGACTGACGGAGGAAGATGAAGCATATGTATCCCTGTTGGAACAGAAAACTGCGCTGGAAGCAAAGCAGACAGAGTTAGCACAGCAGCTTTTCACGATGCAGGAGCAGAAAACATTTCTGGAACAAAACATCGCAGCGTTTGAAGCAGCAAGCGCTGATGCGGAAGCCCGGCTTGCGGCTGCAGAAGCTCAGATTACCGACGCAGAAAGTCAGCTTGCCGCTGCAGATGCACAATTAACAGAAAAAGAGCAGGAATGCGCCGCAGGCGAGGCACAGATTGCTTCTGCAAAAGAAGAACTGGAAAGCGGCGAAGCTCAGATTACAGAGGCTCTTGCCCAGCTTCAGGATGGAGAAGCACAGACAGAAGCTTATCAGAAACAGATTGAGGATGGCGAAGCCCAGCTTGCATCCGCCAAAGCAGCGATTGCCGACGGAGAAGCTCAGATTGAGACGAACCGCAGTAAATTAAAAGACGGAGAAACTCAGCTTGCGGCTGCCAGAGCCCAGCTTGCTGATGGGGAACAGCAGATGGCATCGTACCGACAGACGATTCAGTCGGGTGAGGCCCAGCTTGCCGCTGCAAAGCAGACAATTTCCAGTGGAGAAAGTCAGCTCGCCGACGCGAAACAGACGATCGCCGACGGCGAAACCCAGTTAGCAGAAGCAAAGCAGACGATCGCCGATGGAGAAAGTCAGCTCGCCGAAGCAAAGCAGACGATTGCCGACGGTGAAACCCAGCTTGCCGACGCGAAACAGGAAATCGCCGACGGAAAAATCTCCCTTGCGGATGCGAAACAGGAAATTGCCGATAAAGAAAAAGAACTTGAGGACGGCAAAGCCGAATACGAAAAAGCAAAAGCCGACGCCGAACCAGAAATCGCAGATGCGAAGCAGGAAATTGCGGACGGTGAGAAAACACTCGCAGACCTGAAAAAACCAACGTGGTACGTCTGGGGACGGGATAAGGTAACGTCAACTGAGAGCTTCGGTCAGGATGCCGGCCGTATCTCGAATATCGGAAAATTCTTCCCGGTTATCTTCTTCCTCGTGGCTGCTCTCGTCAGCCTGACGACGATGACACGAATGATCGAGGAACAGCGTCAGCAGATCGGAACGTTAAAAGCCCTCGGCTATTCCGACGGCGTGATCGCCTTTAAATATTTCGCATACGCGATGCTCTCCACCGTATCCGGCGCTCTCGCGGGCGTGGTGGTTGGAGAAAAAATCCTGCCCTGGGTTATTATGAATGCCTACGGCATGCTGTATATCGGACTCCCGTATTACATGACCCCGCTGAACTGGGAGCAGGGAGGCCTTGCGATTCTGGCGAGTGCAGCCTGCACCGGCGTGGCGACGATCGCGGCATGCTACAAAGAACTCGCCGCAGGTCCGGCAGAGCTGATGCGGCCGGAAGCACCGAAAAACGGCAAACGGATTTTCCTGGAACGCATCGGCGTACTCTGGAAACATCTGAACTTTACGCAGAAATCAACCGTGCGGAATCTGGTGCGGTATAAAAAACGATTCTTCATGACCGTTATCGGAATCGGCGGATGCATGGGTCTGATCCTCGTCGGTTTCGGCCTTCAGGATTCCATCACCGCGATTGCGAAAAACCAGTTCGTCAGCCTCTTCACCTATCAGGCGAATGCTGTGCTGAATTCAGATGTGGATGAATCCGAAAAAGAAGCATTGCAGACCGATCTGGAAAACTACAGCGGCATCGATGAGCTGCTGGAAATGTACTGCCAGAACATCGAACTGCAGACCGACAAAAAGACCGTGGATGCAGTGCTTGAAGTGCCGAAAGAACTGACGAATTTCAATGACTTCTATGCCTTCCGAGACCGGAAAAGCGGAGAAGTTTACGAATTCCCGACCGACGGCGGCGCAGCCATCAGCGAAAAGACAGCAACGATGCTCGGCGTAAAAGCAGGCGACACGGTTCAGCTGAAAAAAGGCGACGATATTGTGGACGTAAAGATTTCGATCATCGTCGAAAACTACGTGCGCCATTACCTGTATCTGGCCCCGGATCTCTACGAGGAGCTGTTCGGCGGAGCGCCGGATTACAACCAGCTTCTGATGAAATATCAGGACACGTCGAGCAATTATGAGACAGCACTCGGAGAAAAAATCATGACGTACGACGGTGTAGCGGCAATCTCGTTCACATCCGACCTGATTGATCAGATTGACAACATGCTTCGTTCCCTCGACATCGTCATCGTGGTGCTGATCGTATCGGCGGGCCTGCTGGCGTTTGTGGTGCTGTACAACCTGAACAACATTAACATCACCGAACGACAGAGAGAACTGGCAACGCTGAAAGTGCTCGGCTTCTTCGACGGCGAGGTGGCATCGTACGTGTACCGGGAAAACATGGTGCTGACACTGTTCGGCGTTATCGCGGGCATGGGAATTGGAACGTTTTTACATCATTGCGTAATTCAGACCGTCGAGGTCGATCTGATGATGTTCGGACGAAACGTGTTCCCGCGGAGCTACGGCTGGAGCGCCCTGATTACCCTGGCGTTTGCCCTGTTCGTCAACTTTATGATGTTCTACCGGTTAAGAAAAATTGATATGATTGAATCGCTGAAAAGCGTGGAGTAAACAACAGAAAAAGGCCGTCCGCGGTGATGCAGAGAATCTGCAGAAACCGTGGGTGGTTTTTTCATTTTGAAAGTGAAATATGAGCCGGAATGCTTGTTTTTTCAGACATTTCGTTGTATAAAAAAAATAAGGGTTTTTATCAGAACAGAATCAAAAAACAAAGAGTAAAGGGGATTTTTACAAATGGGAACAACAGAAACGAAAAAAATGAGAGTCGGCGTTGTCGGCTGCGGAGCGATCAGTGATATTTATCTGACGAACATGATTCATAACTTTGAGAATCTTGAGGTAGCAGCATGCTGCGCAGGCCATCTTGAACATGCGAAAAAGAAAGCAGAGCAGTATGGCATCAAGGGCTGTACCTACGAGGAAATTCTGGCAGACCCGTCGATTGAAATGGTAGTCATTCTGACACCGGCACCGACCCACGAGGGGCTGATCCGTCAGGCACTGGAAGCCGGAAAACACGTTTACACTGAAAAAACAATGACCCTCGCACCGGAAACGGCAGCGAAACTGATCGAGCTGGCAGAGGAGAAACATCTCTATCTCGGTTCCGCACCGGACACCTTCCTTGGATCGGCACTGCAGACCGCAAGAAAAGCGATCGACGACGGGCTGATCGGCGAGGTGACATCTTTCGAAGCATGCGCAAACCGCGATCTTGATTTACTGGCGAGCATCTTCCGTTTTCTGCGGATGCCGGGCGGCGGTATCTGCTACGATTTCGGTGTTTATTATCTGACCGCCATCGTCAGCCTTTTCGGCCCGGTGGACCGTGTCGTTTCCTCCGTGCGCAACCTTGCGCCGAAGCGCGTCAATGTCGTCCCGGACAGCCCGGAATACGGCCAGGAATTTGACTACAGCAACGAGAGCCAGGCTTTCACGATTCTGGAAATGAAAAACGGCGTGACCGGCACATTCTGTGTCAATGGCGACAGCACCATCAACGATCAGGCGGTATTCACAATTTACGGCAAAAAAGGTATTTTAAAGCTGGTGGACCCGAACAATTTCGGCGGCGATATCGTCTACATTCCGGGCGTGAAGGACTGGACACAGCAGGCAGTTCCGGAAGTGCTGGATTATGGCTTTGCCTACAGCGAAAACAGCCGCGGCCTCGGTCCGTCCGAGATGGCAGAAGCAATTGCAGAGGGCAGACTAAACCGTGCGAATGCCAAAATGGCATACCATGTACTGGATGTGATTGATCAGATTATGAAGAGCGCAAAATCGGGCGCATTTGAGAAGGTTCCGTCCACCTGCGAGAGACCGGCGGCACTGCCGGTACCGGAAAAAGAGCAGTAAAAATAAGGAGTATTTATGGAAATATATAAATTACAGCAATTGCTGTCGGAAATGTCTTTACAGGAAAAAATAGGACAAATGGTACAGCTGACCGGTGCATATTTTGATAAGGATGCGGTACTGACCGGTGTTGTCGGAGAACAATTACCGCCGGAATGGATAATCCGGTATGCGGGTTCTGTGCTGGGGGTGATTGGCAAAGAAAAAATATATGACATTCAGAGCAAATATATGGAACAACACCCACATCATATTCCTCTTATCTTTATGGCGGATGTGATCCATGGATGCCGGACAATTTTTCCGATTCCGTTGGGACAGGCCTGTTCCTTTCATCCGGAGCTGGTTTCCGAGGCTGCGTCGATAGCTGCCTCGGAAGCCTCTTCTGAAGGGCTTAAAGCAACATTTTCTCCTATGATTGATGTTTCAAGAGATCCGCGTTGGGGAAGAATGATGGAGTCTTTTGGAGAAGACCCGTATATGAACGGAATCATGGGAAAAGCAATGGTAGATGGCTATCAGCAGAAAAGCGATCAGGGAGTAGCAGCGTGCCTGAAGCATTTTGCAGGTTACGGAGCAGTGAATGCAGGGCGGGAATACAATGATGTTGAAATATCCCAACGGACATTTCTGGAGCAGTACGTAAAGCCTTTTTGTATGGCATTAAAGGCAAAGCCTGCTATGGTTATGACTGCATTTCATGCAATAGATAGAAAACCGATCAGTGGAAATAAAAAACTTCTCAGGGAGTTTTTGCGGGATAAAGAAGGTTTTGAGGGAACTGTTATTTCAGACTGGGGATCGATCGGACAGCTGGTGGAACAGGGAGTGGCAGCTGATCTGGAAGAAGCTGCGGTTCAGGCTGCAGAAGCCGGTGTGGATATTGATATGATGAGTCCTGCTTATATGTTTTGGCTGGAAAAACTGGTGGAAAACGGACAGATTCCGGAAGCCCTTATTGATGAGAGTGCATTCCGGGTTCTGATGATGAAAAACCAGCTGGGTCTTTTTGAAGATCCGTTTGCAGGACTTGGGAAGAGTGAAAAACTCACCCCGTATTACCGGGCAAAAGCATATGAACTGACCAGCGAAAGCTGCGTCCTTTTAAAAAATGAAAAAATATTGCCTCTGTGCCAGAAACAGAGGGTGATCTGGGCCGGACCTTATGTGACATCAAAAGAATTTTTGAGTCGCTGGTCAATTTTTGGTGAACACGAGGCAGTTGAAACCATAGAGGATATTCTTCAAAAGAAGCAGATAAAGGCGGAATGTATGCCGGGCTGCAGAATGCTTTCGGATGAAGAGTGTAAGATATGGCAGGTGGAACCGGAGCGGTTCGATGAGCCAGGGAATGAACGGTGGCTGGAAACGATAACCGGGGATGATACTGTTGTATGTGTGTTGGGGGAACATGAGTCTCAGTCGGGAGAGGCGGCCAGCAGAGCGTTTCTGACCCTGCCGGAAGAACAGCAGTTGTTTTTTGAGAGAATAGCAAAGCGCACCAGAAATATTGTAACTGTGGTAATCACAGGAAGACCGCTGGATCTGCGAAGAATATCCGAAAAATCCAGGGCTGTTATTATGGCATGGAGACCCGGAACTATGGGAGCGGAAGCAGTGGTAGACATTGTATACGGAAGAACCAATCCTTCCGGAAAACTGGCTGTAAGTATCCCATGGTGTGTGGGACAGGTGCCGGTGAGCTACTGGGATATAAAAACAGGACATATTTATGATGCCGATCATCCGGAGAACCGTTTCAGCAGCAGATATATGGACATTCCCAATACTCCGTTATATCCGTTTGGCTTTGGACTGTCTTATACAGAATTTAATATTTCGGATATTGAGGTACAGGCAGGACCGGATAAAAGAGTTCATGTACATTGTAAGGTAAGTAATACAGGTAAGGTTGCGGGGGCAGAGGTAGTGCAATGTTATTATGAAACGTTATGTTCATCTGTAGTACGTCCGAGAAAAGAGCTTGTTCGCTTTCAGAGGGTATTCCTGGAACCGGGAGAAAAGAAAACGGTAGATTTCTCTATAGATCGGGAAGAATTTTCTTATTACGATGAAAATATGGAAATCGTCTGCAGCCAGATGAAGCTTCGCATTAGCATTGGAAACAGCAGTGATCATGAATGGGGAAATAGTGTTATATTTGTTTAGCGGGGAGGACACGGCTGGAATGTGTGGAGACCATGCCGAATTCATAGCCTATTTCTGATAGGATTGCAGGTACATCTGACGGAAGTCGGTAGGGCTTACATTTTTTGATTTCAAAAAGACTCTGTTAAACGTAGAAATACTGTTAAAACCGGATTCGAGCGACACTTCGGTGATCGTGAGATCCGGTTTTTTTAACAGGTTTTCGGCGATATGGAGCCGTTCCCTGGTGACGAAATCCGTGAAGGAGAGGCCGGTGTATGCGCGGAACAGCTTGGAAAAATGGCAGCGGGAGAATCCGGCGACTTTTGATGCTTCTTCCAGGGAAACCGGTTCGGTGCAGTGACTTGAGATCCAGGTACATGCAGCAACCATCTGGCGGTGTACCTGTGCGGAATGGCCTGTTTTTTGCGGTGCGGCAGTTTCGGTCGGCACGGAGAGATTTTCGCCGAGCAGAATAAAAAACTGATATAGCAGAACGCATCCGCGCAGTTCAGAAAAACTGATACCGGAGAGGGAGAGCCTGCGCAGCTCTGTCAGAAATCCGCGAAGCTTTTCGATTTCCGGGAAGTTGTTCTGATTCAGAAGACGGATCTGATAAAAAAGATAAGCAACAGACTGGAAATCCACGCGTTTTTCCAGAAAATCTGCATCGAGCTGAAGCATGATCAGGCGATGTTCTTTGTTGGTTGTGGAAACAGCGTGCAGCTCGCCGGGCCAGATAAAAAGAAGATCACCGGGCTTCAGCGGAAAGGTTTCTCCATTTACTTCATAGATAATGCCGTTATCCTGTGCAAGCACAATTTCGATATAGTGATGCCAGTGCAGACCGAAATAGGCGGGGACATGCGAAATAGAGATATCGTAAACATAGCTGTTAGCAAAATGATTGTTTTCGAAAAAAGAAGTCGAATCGTTTTTCATGGCAAAAGAATCCTCCGTATCTGATAAACGGTATTATACAACAGAAGAGAGAAAAAATATAGAAAAAATCGAAACATCTGGGCAATGATCGGCAATATATAAGTAGTGTTTTACGAGGATCTGTATTATGGTTAAGATATGAAAATTGTGAAGAACGGCAGAAATCGGAAAAAGAGTGATGTGATTTTGGCGAAAATTCACAATAAAAGTTTATGAAAAGTGAAGAAGTGAGAGGTAAGCGAAAAATGCAGATTTATGTAGATGGAAATGCTGTGCGAAGCGGAAATGGGCAGAAGGAATATCCATTTCAGACGATTTCCGAGGCGGCAAAAATTGCAAGGCCCGGCGACGAGGTGCTTGTAGCGCCTGGCGTATATCGGGAATATGTAGATCCGGCGAATGCGGGATGTGAGGATGCAAGAATTGTGTACCGTTCTGTGGAACCGGGAAAAGCTGTGATTACCGGTGCGGAAATTGTGGATAACTGGGAGCATTTGGAAGGTGATGTGTGGACAGCGCGCGTTTCGAACGGATTGTTTGGGGATTACAATCCATATACGACACTGGTCAGCGGTGACTGGTTTATCGCATCCTACACGGCACACACCGGAGAAGTGTATCTGAATGGAAAATCCATGTATGAGGTGACAAGTCT
>OLXW01001188.1_pt1 | contig 14213 bp, 6 predicted proteins | sample 1673551 | NCBI WGS metagenome assembly OLXW01 (sample SAMEA103958114, study PRJEB25191) | human gut metagenome | reverse complement strand
TTTTTTTTTTTTCAAGCAGAAGACGGCATACGAGATCGGTCTGGCATTCCTGCTGAACCGCTCTTCCGATCTATTCCGTGTGATGTTGTCGGCAAGACCACCACCCCGACCGCCGTGGTGAAGAACATCGACAACATCACCCAGCTGCCGCAGACCGGCGCGACCACTATGGGCGTCATGCTGGTCGGCGCGTTCGCGATCATCCTCGTGGCCACCGCGTCCGGCTTCGCCGCCTACCGAGTCCGCCACGAGAACCTGGGCGACGGTCCGGCCATCGCCTGATTTTTCCGAATCGTCCCCGGCTTCGAAAGCGAAGGTCCGGGGATCCAGGAGCCGGGATCGTGCGGCCTTTTCTCCTGTCAGCCGCACGATCCCGGCCCTCTTCCAAAAAATACGGAACTCACATATGAATCACAAAGGATGAGGGAAATGGGATTCCTTACAAGACTTCTCGCCGGTCTCACGGCGGCCGCGGCGTTGGGAGCCGGCCTGACCGGCACCGCCAACGCGGTCGACGTGACCGGCGCGACCGGAACCACGAAAAGCGTCGTGAAGCTCACGGCCGATGACACGAACAACCTGCCGGACCATATCGTCAACGGCAGCTTCGACTATCCATCCGTGCCGTCATGGACGGGACTGGCGGGGTCGAGTTCGAACAAAAACAACAAGGGCAAGCGGTTCGCCACCATCAATCCCGGTACCGGCAAATACGGTTCGGGATGCGCCATGTCCACCACAGGCAGGGCCATTCCCAATTGGAATAGGTCGAGTTTCGCATGGAATTCCACCCAGGGAGACGCGCATTATCCCGGCATGAGCTGCGAGGCCGGCAATGTGGAACTCAATTACGATTCCGTCCACCACAACCAGTTCGCCGAACTGACCGCCGACCAGCAGGGCACCGCGATCTACCAGGACGTGAAGGTCACGCCGGGCACCATGATGACATGGAGCCTGAAGCATTCCAGCGCGACCAGCGCCTACGTGGACAAGATGCAGGTCATGATCGGCGAACCATACAAGGAGACCGCGCAGGAGGCCACCCGCATCGCGTCCGAGAACGGCAACAAGGTCGGCGAGAAGATGACCACCATCTCAACCCCGACCACGTCCGACCGCGCGGACAACAAGAAGTGGGATACGTACTCCGGCACGTATCTCGTGCCCGACGGGGTCACCACGGTACGTTTCACCTTCAAATCCGTCGCGTCCGCGGAATGGTATTCCGGCAATGATCTGGACGACATCGAATTCTCCCGTTCCTACAAGTTGACCTATGACAAGAACTCTTCGGATGCCGCCGGTCAGGTCCCGTCGAACCAGCGTGGCAAGGAGAACACCGTCCAGCCCGCCAAGACCAAGACCAACGGAACCGTGAAGACCGTCGCGGACGAGAACGTCCGGTACGGTTCCCTCGCTAATGGCGATTTCTCCTACCCCTCGTTCTCCGACATTCAGAAGAACGAGCAGGAAACCCCTGCCGATCTGCGCACGTTCCTCAAATCGGATGACGGCACGCTTTGGTACAACATGTCCGCCACTGATTTTTCCAAGTACGGAAAGATCGGGCAGATCCCCGGTTTCGACTCTTCCAGGTTCGCATGGTCCAGTACCGAGAACGGTTCAAGGGTCGAATTGCAGCAGGACCGCAACACCAAGAACACGTATGCGGAGATCGTCGCCCAACAGGACAACACCAGCATCTACCAGAGCGTGTCCACCGGCAACGGCGGTGTGCTGTACAAGATCCGGCTCAAGCACGCCAGCCGCCAATCCTCCCATGTCGACAGGATGCAGGTCCTCGTGGGATCCGACACGAACCACGCGACGCCTGTGGAGATGACCCGCGTCACCTCTAACGGCCATGGCGACAAGGTGGGCGGGAAGTCCACGACCATCACCACAAAGGTATCCAACACCGATCCCCGCGATCATGGCGCACAATGGGAGACGTACGAAGGCTATTACCAGGTGCCCGAAGGACAGAAGAACACGGTATTCATGTTCAAGAGCCTCGAAGGGTTCAAAGAGGTTGAGACCCTGCCCGGCAACAACGTCGGCAATCTCGTGGACGACATCGAGTTCTCCCGCTCTTACAAGTTGACCTATGACGCGAACTCTTCGGACGCTTCAGGCCAGGTTCCGTCGGATACGGCCGCGAACACCACCCAGCCCGCCAAGGACAAGACCTCCGGCACTGTGAGACTCGCGTCTGACGACGATGTGGTGGAATACGCCGCCAACGGCCTGCCGAAGCAGCTCGTCAACAGCGACTTCGACCATGATTGGCGGAACATCGTCGGCCAGTCCAAGATGAGCGAGAAGTACAACTTCGCCAACATCGACCCCGCGCACGGCGACGTGGAGATCAGCGGCGGCCTCAACAGCAAGGGCGAGGCGTCCAAGCACTGGGTCCACCTCAACGGGTTCGACGCGGCCAAGTTCGGCTGGAAGTCCAACCAGACCGACACCAGGGTCGACGGGCGCGGCGGCATCGTCGAGATCCAACGCTCCAAGGCGAACGACAACATGTACGCGGAGATCACCGCCTCGCAGGCCAACACGTACCTGTACCAGGACATCGACACCGCGCACAGCACGCCCACCGTGTACACCGTGAAGCTCCGGTACGCGCACCGGAACGGCACCATCAACTCCAATGAGAAGATCCAGATCCTCGTCGGAGCGCCCGGCCACGAGCAGCCGGTGGAGATGACCCGCATCGCATCCGACCGGGGCAACAGGCTGGGTGAGAAGTCCACCACGGTGAACGCTCCGAACACGTATGGCTGGCTCGGCTCGTGGGACACGTTCCAGGGTTCGGTCGTGGTTCCCGCCGGTCAGAACGTCAGCAGGTTCACGTTCAAGGCGTTGGGTTCCATCGACGGCATCTCCGGCAATCTGATCGACGACGTGCAGTTCAAGCTCGCCTACAAGCTCTCCTATGACAAGAACGCGAACGATGCGAGCGGCTCCGTCCCTTCCGACGAGACCGCGAACACCGTCAAGCAGGCCAAGGCCAGGACGACCGGCACTGTGAGGGCCGTGGCGGACAGGACCGCTTCCGGTCTGACGGTGCATGACTTGAAGAAGGGCGACATCGCTCCGGCCCAGTACGGCGATTTCAAGTTCTCCACAACCGACAGGTTCACCGCGGAACAGGTCACTGACGTGAACGACTTCACTGTCAAGCAGAACTGGGATCCCACGAAGGAGGACCAGGCATACGCCGACAAGAATCTGGCCACCATGTACCAGCCGAACAAGAATGGCGCGAACCTGATCCTGCACCATGTGGGACAGTGGCGCGACTCCTCCGGCACGCAACGGTGGCTCAATGCCAAGATCACCGTGAACGGCCAGAACCTCGGCTCCCTGGTGTACTACGAATCGCAGCATAAGTTCTTGGCGTCGTATGGCAAGTGGGACAGGCATACCTCGTCTCGTCCGTACATGGATGTGACCGTCGATTTCCTGCTGGATGACGGTTCCACGCCGCAGGGACTGCGTGGTGTGACCGGATTCACCGACCTTGACGGCGGCACCAGCGGATACAACGAGGGCATCGAACTCGTCAGCGGCTTCGACGGCGCGTACGTGCGCTCCGACGCACATCTCGCCCGGTTCGGCACGAACGGCTGGGCCGGCGCCACGGATGAGAACGAGAACAATGCCGACGCGCATGGAATGAAGCATTACGTCGGCGCCACATTCACCGGCTCGTCCTTCCGCGTCCGCTGGTCGGTCGCCTCGGGACAGGCCCGCGGGTCCGGCTTCCAACCGGTCGATTCGACCATCGCCTACCGTCTCACCTACAACAAGAACGCGCAGGATGCCACCGGTTCCATCCCGTCCGACACGGCCGCTAACACCACTCGGCCCGCGAAATCGGAGACCGACGGCAAGGTATCCGACCTCGTGCAGCGCACCACCACGCATGAGGACGGCAGCGTGACCGTCAAGACCATCGACACGAGCACGGACGTGGTGTCCGGCTGCCAGGTCTACTATCCGGCCGGCCAGCGCATCACCCTGGCGACCATGGCGAAGGACGACGACTGCTGGGATTCCAGCATGCTGTCGCGTCCGGGCCACACCCAGCTGGGTTGGAACCAGGACCGGAACGCGACCCAGGCGCAGGCCCAGGTCACGATGGTCGAGGGCGGCATGACCGTGTACGCGGTGTGGGTCGGCAACCCGGTCCTCACCTACGACACGAACAAGCCATCCACCTGGTTGGGCCAGATGCCGTCCACCCCGGCGTCCGTATCCGTGCCGTACAATGCGCCCGCGGCGGACGGCTCCGGCTGGAAGTCCGGCGACACGTCGAAGATTCGCGGCTACAGGTTCCTCGGCTGGTACACGGGACCGCAGGACAATGCGGGCCTGTACGACTGGACCAGGCCGTTGACGGGCAGCGTGACCGTGTACGCGCACTGGCAGCGGTTGCAGGCCAACGTGGTCTACAACGCGAACGGCGGCACCGGTTCGCATCCGAACACGACCGGCTGGCAGTATTCGGATGCGACCATTCCCGGTGACACGTCCAAGTCGTTCAAACACGACGGCCTGTACCTGTTCAAGCATTGGAACACCCAGCCGAACGACCAGGGCACCGTGTACACGGACGGGTCGCGAATCGCCCTGCAGGACAAGGACATCACCCTGTACGCGATCTGGGTGCCGTACCACGAGAACTTCGTGCCGACCGGCGGTATCGGCCTGCCGATCGCCATCGCGGGCGGCGTCCTGCTGCTCATGTTCGGCATCGGCTCGACCGTCATGCTCACCAGACGCATGAACGGCCACGGCATGCCGGACGACGAGTGACCGGAACCCGGTGACGGAAGGGCCGGCGGACGGCCATCCACCAACTCCATTCGGACGTGGGTGGAATGGTCCGGACGCCGGCCCTTCCCGTTGCCCATCCCCGTCGATATTCGTGGAACGGATCGTGGCAAAGGTATGGACGTTATGGATTGGGATTGGATCATCGAGGGCGAACGTGCTTCGGAGGGACGTCGCATGCGGCGCCTGCGCCGCATACGCGCACGGCATGCGAGACGCGTGTTCCGCGCGCTCATCGCCGTCACGGTCGTGTTCTGCCTGGCGGGCGTGGGCACGTTCGCTTGGCTTGGCGTGGAACAGGCCGGAGCGGCCCGCAGGGCGGCCGAATCGTCCGCCCTGGCCGCGAAGGACGACCATTCGGCCGAACATTACGCGCGCATGGTCGCCGCGGCCCGCGCGTACAACCGGAGGCTCGCCGCCACGCCGCATGTCATCGGAGAGACGTCCGGCAAGGACGGGACCATCGATGGTGATTTCGGTTTCAAATCGGACACGGAATACCAGAACCTGTTGGATTTCGGCGACGGGATCATGGCGACCATCGAGATCCCGTCGATCGGCGTGGACCTGCCCGTCCGGCACGGGGCCGACGCGTACGCGTTGGAGAACGGTGCGGGACACCTTCACGGCACCAGCCTGCCCGTCGGCGGGCAAAGCACCCACAGTGTGATCACCGGACATACGGGAGTGGCCGACAAGGCCCTGTTCACCCGGCTCACCGAATTGAGGAAGGGTGACGTGTTCTACGTGAGGGTCGCAGCCCAGACCCTCGCCTACAAGGTCGAACGCATCCGCAAGGTCGATCCGGACGATCTGCGCGACGTGCGCATCCAGCCGGGACGCGACCTGGTGACGCTGGTCACCTGCACTCCGATCTTCCTGAACACGTATCGGCTGCTCGTCACGGGCGAACGCGTGAGCATGCCGGACGACGCGCCCTATCCCGAGGACGCGCCCAGGACCACCGGCCGTGACACGCGCCCGCTGCTCGTGTCCGGTGTGGCATTGCTCGCGGGCATGCCCGTGGCGATGGTCGAGTCCAGGCCACGCGTCCGCCCGTACGGACGCCACGGCATGAAACGGTAGACGCCCACACGCCGGCACCGCCTCATGCGGGGGTAGACTGGTGGGTATGCGCGCCATATGCCTCCGCGACCGCGACACGCCGATGGCGCCGATATCGGATTGGGGGCACGTGGAATGGTTGTCGGAAACGTCGCAGGGATGTTTCCATTGGAGCCACGACCCCGATACGGGGCATGGCATTGGAGGGAGAATTATGAACAAGAAGGCTTTCGCAACGGCCGTCGCATCCGTGGCCGTCGCGGGCACCATCGCCGCGCCGGCAATGGCCGACGAGACCGCGACCACCCCGGTCGAACAGGCCCAGCAGGCCGTCGAGCAGGCCAAGCAGGCCGTCGACCAGGCCGCGGCCCAGCCGACCACGCAGCCCCAGCAGGACCAGGTCGCCGCCGCCCAGCAGGCCGTCACGGACGCGAAGACCAGCCTCGACCAGGCCACGGCCGGCACCCAGCAGGCCCAGCAGCAGGTCCAGCAGGCCCAGACCGGCGTGCAGCAGGCCCAACAGAACGTGCAGCAGGCGCAACAGCAGGTCGAGACCACCATCAACAACGACCCGAACGTGGCCGCCGCCCAGACGGGCGTCAACCAGGCCCAGACCAACCTCGACAAGGCCCACGACAGCCTCGCCGCCGCGAAGGACAAGGCCGACCAGAGCGCGAAGAACGCCGAGACCATCAAGAAGGCCATGAACGACAGCCAGTCCATCCGTGACGACGCCGCCAAGGCCAAGGAACAGGCCGAACAGGCCGTGAAGGACACGCAGCGGAAGGTCGACTCGACCGACAAGACCAAGCTCGACCAGACCACCGCCGCGAAGCAGGACGCGCTCGGCAAAGCCCAGACGAAGGCCGACCAGGCATCCGCCGCCGCGAAGCAGGCCCAGCAGAAGGCCGACCAGGCGAAGAGCCTGCTCGACGAGGCCACCCGCATCGCGGGCGACGCGAACGATCCCGCCAAGATCCAGGAGGCGCAGGACAAGGCCAAGCAGGCCGACCAGGCCGTGAAGGACGCTAAGACCGCGCAGGCCCAGGCCACCGTCACCGAGGCCACCGCGAAATCCGAGGCCGACAAGACCCGCACCCAGGCCGACCAGGCGAAGGCCGCGCTCGACAAGGCGAACGACATGAAGGACGCCGCCCAGGAGAAGGCCGACAAGACCTCCGCCGCCCTGGACAAGGCCACCGACGCGAAGAACACGGACGCGAAGGCCGTGAAGGACGCCCAGACCGCCAACGACAAGGCGAAGGCCGCGCTCGACAAGGCCGAACAGGCCGTGAAGGACGCGCAGGCGCAGGCCGACAGGACCAAGGACGAGTATGCGACCGCGAAGGACGCGTACGACAAGGCGCAGGCCGCCGCGGACGCCGCGAAGCAGGCCGCGGACGAGGCCGCGCAGGCGCAGGCCGAGGGCGCGGCCGGATGGTTCAAGACCAACAAGGCCGAACAGGCGTACAAGTATCTGACCGACGACAGCGTGTCCCAGTACCTGGAATACACGCACATCGGCGCGAAGGACGACGCGACCAGCCTCGACAACCTGCTCAAGGCCCTCGACATGATCGACGAATGCAACAAGCTGCGCGAGGAGAACGGCCTGGAACCGTTGAAGGTGTCCGAGACCGCTTTGGCCATGGCCATGGTCCAGGCCAACTACGCCGCACAGCCCGGTGAGGAACACCACAACCACAACTACCAGTACGACAACGTCGGCGAGAACCTCGCATGGGGAACTTCGGACTGGGACCCGTACATCGGCTGGTACACGAACGAGAAAGCGATCTACGACGCCGCCCTCAAGTCCGGCGACTATCCGGACCTCGCGGACCTGTCCCCGTACGACGTGTTCTCGAAGTATCCGGACCTGTACTACAAGGTCGGCCACTACCTCAACATCATCGACCCGGAATACAGCGTCACTGGCATGGCCTACAGCGGCTACGACACCGGCGATTACGGATACGGCGCATCCTCCCAGGAGTTCTATAACGACTGGAACTCCTACAACGCGAACGACACCACGTTCGATGCCAGCGTGTACCGCGCGAAGGTCGAAGCGTACGTCAACCAGATCAAATCCGCGCAATCCACGTACGAGGACGCGTTGAAGCAGGTCGAGGCCGCCAAGACCGCGCTCGACAAGGCCAACACGGCCCACGCGTCCGCCGTCCTCACGCTCGACAAGGCCACCTCCTACCTGCAGGACACGCAAGACGAATCCGCACGCACCACGCAGCTGCTCGCCGACGCGACCCGCAAGGCCGCAGAAACGCAGACCGCGTACGACCAGGCGAAATCCGCCGACGAGCAGGCGCAGGCCAGCCTCACCACCGCCGAAACCGACCGCCAGGCCAAGCAGACCGCGTACGACCAGGCGAAATCCGCCGACGAGCAGGCGCAGACGCGTCTCACCCAAGCCCAGGCCGCGCTCGACAAGGCCAACACGGACGTCAAGCAGGCCGAACAGGACAAGACCGCCGCCGACACGCGTCTCGACGTGCTGACCGACGCGAAGAACGCCCTCGCCAAGGCCCAGACCGCATACGACCAGGCCAAGAGCGAAGCCGACCAGGCCCAGCAGGCCAAGCAGACCGCGCAGGACGAACTCACCCAAGCCCAGACCGCGTACGAGCAGGCCAAGAAGGAAAGCGACAAGGCCGCCCAACAGGTCAAGGACCTCGAAAACGCCAAGACGGACCTCGCGGCCAGGACCCAGGCCCTCGCCGCCGCACAGGCCGACCTGGACGCGAAGACCCAGGCATACGACGCCGCCAGGAACGAGGCCGACAAGGCCAAGCAGGCCGAAACGGACGCCGAAACCGCGGTCAGGAACGCGCAGCAGGCGTTGACCGACGCGCAGGCACGCCTCGCCAAGGCCAAGAGCGACGCGAAGGACACGGAAGCCGTCAAGACCGCGCAGGCCAAGGTCAAGGAAGCACAGGACGCGCTCGACCAGGCCAAGACGATCCTCGCCAAGGCGCAGGCCGACCTCAAGCAGGCCCAGACGGTCGAAGCCCAGGCCAAGAGCGACTACGAGACCGCGAAGGCAGCGCTCAAGACGGCCCAGCAGGCCGCCAACCCGAAGCATGACGACAATGCCGGCCAGACCAGTCTGAACGCCGCCCAGCAGGCCACGGTCGAAGCGGCCGCCAAGGCCGACAAGGTCATGGCATCCACCGGCGCGGACACGAACGGCATCATCCTCGCCGTCGTCGCGTTCGCCGGCATGGGCGCCGCCACGCTCGACCTGAAACGCCGCCGCATGGACGTGACCGCACGCCACGGCATGCGCTGACCCAATCCCCCCCTCCAAACAAACAGGCGGCCGGAACAGGACGACGGAAACCCACATGACGGTTTCCCGACCCCGTTCCGGCCATTTCTCTTTCCCACGGTTCCGCATCATGGACTTTCCGCCGGGGGCATAAACATTTGTAATGTCGCGGATCCGCGGATATATGGGGGTACAGCTTTAACCCATGCCCTTCTTTCCGGTCGGAAGGCCGGGCCGAAGCTAAAGCCTAACGCGCCGGAATCCTCTGCCGTGACGTCCATGCCGCTTCATGATGGCGGCCACGTCAGGGACGTCCAGCCTTGGGAACGGGCGAAACGGTCGAAGGGCCGAGATTCCCGTAGACCCGTCGCGAGCCGGGCCGCCTAGCAGAGGGCAATACAAACATGGATTCCCAATGTGGGGCCGGAAAGGATGTCCGCACCCTTTCCGGCCGTCCGTTTCCCCTGGAACGTCCACATGAACGAAGGACATCCACGTTGCTACCATGGGAAACGGGAAGCAATGAATCCATCCACCATAATCGCGGGGTCCGATGCTATTTGAAATGAACCGTGTACTGATGTGCCGGAACCATCCGGTACTGGAATTCGCGTACTCATCGAACGCGGGTCTCATCCTCGAAGTGGGTGACGTGTTCGATCCGAGCCGTGTACCGGTCGGCATGTACGTGGATGGACAGCCCCGACCCGACAGTGATTCGGTGACCGCATGGTGGCGGTCCCGGGGAATCCCCGCCACAAGGGACGGCCTGCGCACGCTGCTCATGGCCACGGGCATCCCCTCCGGAAAAGAACTGCTCGACCGTTCCATGGGATTGAGCCTGTCCGACCAGTACTGGATCCGTCCCGCCGGCATGGACACGCTACGTTGGGAGGACCTCAACTTCTTCCACAACGATTTCGACGAACGGCTCGGCAAGGCGTTGTTCACCGGCGACTCATCCCGTATCGGCGACGTGAACACGCCGGACGTGACCAGCGCCGGAGACCTGCCCAAACGGTGGATCATCCGCGACGACGGCGTCAGGACCCTCATCAAGGCGGGACGGTCCGGCCAGGAGCCCGACAACGAGCGGATAGCGTGGAAAACGGCCCGCCTGCTTGGCATCGACCATGTCGAATACCGTGTGGGCAGGATCAACGGGGCCAGGGTGTCGGCATGCGACGAAATGCTTTCGGATACGGAGGAGCTCATTCCCGCCGGACAGATCATGCGGATCTTCCGGAAGGGAGGATACCGGGAACGGCGCGACATCTGGGTGGAGGCCTGCCAACGGCTCGGCGTCGACCGTGACGCGATCATGCACGCCACGGATGATTTCCTGTTCCTCGACTTCCTGCTACGCAACACGGACCGGCATTACAACAATTTCGGTCTGATCAGGGACGTGGAATCCTTCGCCATCCGTCCCGCCCCGATCTACGACAGCGGAGCGAGCCTGTGGAACGGCATGGATCCCGACGCCATGGACAACGGGGACTACCGGACGAAACCGTTCTGGACCGACCAATGGGGAGAGGAGGACAACGCGTACTGGCAATTGTCCCTCATCGACGATTGGGACAGATACGACCTCGGTGTTCTGGACGACGTGCCCGACATCGTCCACGAACAGCTTTCCACCAACCAGCGCCTCTCCCCCATGCTCATCGACCGGATCACGGGCCTGCTGCGTGGCCGGCTCCCGATCATCAGACGTCAAAGGAACACCACCGCCACCCGCCACATGATCGGCATGACTCCCATTCATGGATTGGACAATCCGTCCACGGGTCAAGGACTCCAACCGCCGGACCCGGCCGATATTCCGGACGATACGCGGCCGGACGATCCCGGCATCGGCCTGGTCTGACCCTCTTCGCAGGTCTTGACGGCTTCCGGCATGATCAAGCCAGCGAGACCGCATCCCGAACATAACCGAACATCCGATACCATCCTACAGACGGCCGGAACAGGACGACGGAAACCCATACAAGGGTTTCCCGAACCTGTTCCGGCCGTTTTTTCCTCCCTTTGCGCTCCTCATATCCCTGCGGCCCTCATGCCTCCCGTCCAACGACGTTCGGAAACGAAAAAGGAAAACCGGCTCCACACGCCACACGCCCTCACAATCACCCCCGTAACGGTATCGGACGTGATGCATGTGGAAAGAACGGCACAGGGAACGAGAATCCCCGATGCAAGGAGGGAACACGATGGGCGTAATCATCATCATCGCCGTCTTCTGGCTCCTCGGCCTGCTGATGGCATGGAGCATGTGCGTCGTCGCGGCACGCGCCGACCGGCATATGGAAGAAATCCGCCATACCCACACGGACACGGATATCAGCCGGCCCGCCGACACCGGCCACGTGGACTAGCGGGGACGCCTCCCCGGCCGACAAGGACCGTCGCAACCCCCGCTCCCAAAACCCAAGAAAGGATATCCAATGGAGAACACGAACCTGAAACGTCTCGCCGCGATGTGCGCGGCGGCCGCGAGCCTGTCCACACTCGGACTGGCCGGCACGGCCATGGCAGTGGAAACACCCACCACCGCCGACACCGCCACCGCGTCCATCACATTGAACGCCGCCCAAGGCAACACTTTGACCGGCCACACGTTCACGTTCTACCGCCTGGGCTCCTACGGCGACATCACCGCGGACGCCACGGACGTGAAATCCCTGACCGTGAGCAAGATCGACGACGCGTCCGACAAGTGGATCGCCGCCGCCAACACCAAGGCCGGCATCACCGACCTTCAGGGCTTCGACGCGGCCGGCGACCTGGCCCACGTCGGCAAGGACGGCGAGCCGACCGGCACCGTGCAGGGACAGCTGCGCGAGGCCGCCAAACAGCTCGCCGCATCCGCGTCCGCCAGCAAGATCCAAGCCGTGAAATCCGTGGCCGGCGAGGGCGGCACCATGACCGTGCCCGACCTGCCGAACGGCCTATACCTGATCGTCGACTCCGACGGCGTGCCCATGATCGTCGGCACGCCGATCCAGGGCACCAAGACCCTGAACGGCGTGACCCTCGGCACCCTGACCGTGAAGTCCAAGACCACCACGATCGACAAGACCGTGTCCAAGGACCGCAACAACAAGGGCACGTTCATCGACTCGAAGGCCGGCGACACGGAGGATTCCGCCTCGTTCACCGTGGGCGAGACCGTGGACTTCAAATACGTGTTCACCCTGCCGAACATGCAGGCCGCCACCCAGACCGTCGTCAAGGACACCATGAACGGCCTGACACTCGCAGGCGACCCCGCGTTCTCCATCGACGGCAAGACCGTAACCCCGACCGTCGCCAAGGGCGAGAACGGCGACGGGTTCACCGCCACGTTCGACCAGGCGTTCATCAAGGCCAACAGCGCCAAGCAGGTGACCGTCACCTACAAGGCTACCGTGACCAACGCGAAGCGCGCCGCCCAGGCGTCCAACACCGCGGCCATCTCGACCACGTTCTACGACGGCACGGCCGCCTCCAAGACCACCGTCGACTCGAACGACACCGCCACCGTGAGCGCCTACGACGTGAACATCAAAAAGACCAACTGGGACGGCAAGCAGGCATTGCAGGGCGCCGGCTTCAAGATCCAGAACAAGGACACCGGCAAGTGGATGAAGCAGGATCCCAAGACCGGCTCCTGGACCTACGTCGACACGCAGGGCGAAGCCTCGCAATTCCTTACCGGCGCGGACGGCCAGCTGAACATCGCGGGCCTCGGCGCGGGCAACTACCACGTCGTCGAATCCAAGGTCCCGGACAACATGACCAGCCTCGTGACCGTCGAGTTCGACATGACCATCACCGACGGCGGCAGGGTGTCCACCAGCGCCGACACGAACAAGCTCATCTCCGGCCAGCCCACCAACGACAACAAGTGGACCATCACCGTGAGGAACATCGACGCCCTGACCGAACTGCCGCAGACCGGCGGCCTGCTCGGCAACACCATGATCGGCGTGGTCGTCATCGCCATGGCCGGTGGCGTCGCCTACCTCACCGTCCAGTCCAAGCGCCGCCGCGAGGCCCACACCCTTTGACGGGAAGGCATTGACTCATGACGCGGGAAGACGACTACTGGACCATCGTGTCGGGCGGACGCGCCGAGCAACGGCGCCGCCGGCTCGAACACCGGGACCGGATCGTCTCCCGCGTCTACACGCTGCTCGCCGTGCTGCTCCTCCTCGGCGGACTCGCCATCATCTGCACTCCCCCATTGAACCAATGGGTGACGGACGGCAGGCTCACGGCCACCGCCCAGGCGGCCCAGGTATCGGCCTCCACGGCCACGGACATGGACGCGCGGCTCGAAGCCGCCGACGAGTACAACCGCCGGCTCGCCGCCCAACAGGTGCAGATCGGCGAGATCATCCGTGCGGACGGCACACGCGACGCGGACTTCAAAGACGACACGGAATACCAGAGCCTGCTGCGGTTGGACGCCACGGGCACCATGGGCGTGCTGTCCATCCCCGCGATCGGCGTGGAACTGCCCATCCGGCACGGCACCGGCGCGGACGTCCTGGACGACGGGCTCGGCCACGTGCACGGCACGTCACTGCCTGTAGGAGGGGAAAATACGCGCACCGTGGTCAGCGGGCACACGAACATGGAAGGCAGGACCCTGTTCACCCGGCTCGACGAGCTCGGGAAAGGCCAGACGTTCACGATCGGCGTGTACGGCCGCGTGCTGCACTACCGCATCACCAGCATCCGGATCACCAGTCCGAAAAACACGGACGCGCTGCGCATCCAACCGGGCAGGGACCTCGCCACGCTCGTGACCTGCACGGACACCGGCAACAGCCGCCGACTGCTCGTCACCGGCGAACGATACACGGCAACCCCAAGCGAAACCCGGGAAACGGACTCGAAAACCATACGGGACGGAGCCCTGGCATGCTGCGGCATCACATTCCTGGCCGGCCTGGCCGTGACGCGACGCGACACGGAACGCCTCTGCCGGCACACCGATGATGCTTTCCGCCCGAAG
>OLXW01001183.1_pt1 | contig 14256 bp, 14 predicted proteins | sample 1673551 | NCBI WGS metagenome assembly OLXW01 (sample SAMEA103958114, study PRJEB25191) | human gut metagenome | reverse complement strand
CCGAGATCTACACTCTTTCCCTACACGACGCTCTTCCGATCTATTCCGTGGTCAGCTGAAGCTCCGTCTCACCGGTGCGGATGATCCTTTTCAGATCCATTTCCCTGCCTCTGCAAAGGTTCACAAACCGCTGGCACTGCTGCCCCTTAACAGAAACCCGCACAAAACCTGGGATCATTACTTATTTCCCTCCTCCAGCGTGATGCTTTCGATCTGCCCGCGGATACATAGTTCAAGGGTTGTGTAGCAGGGGATCACAAGGTTTTTCCCACGGATCACAAGTCTGCCGGAAGGTGTCAGTATCAGGATCTCCTCCCTTGTATAGCTCTGGATATTCCGGTAATTTTCGATCACTGCCCGGCGTTTTCCCGTAAGTATCACCTGCACCTCCCGAAATGCCGGTTCCCCGGGAAGCTCCAGAAAAGCTGACATTTTTCTCATTAAAAAAATCCTCCGGCTTTTATCATTAATCTATGCCGGAGGATTTCTTCTTATGTATCTTTCACTGTATCTGCTTTTTGTCTTTTATCTGCGGATCAGCACCATGGAAAACCAGAGAATGGTATTTCCACCCAGATTATATTCCATAGCTTCCTTTTCTACGATCTCACTGACTACCACGCCATAGCTTTCCAGACATGGATGCATATGCTCCGGAAAACGGCATGGTTTTCCGTCCAGATAGGCACAGCGTTCACAGAAGTCACAGGATTCCGTGGAAAGTGTAAAGGTCTCATAGCCCTCTCCCTCCAGAAAATCACGTACCTTCTCTGTAAGCGCTTCGTGTTCCATTCTTGTGGAAAGCATCTCCTTCATGTTCATGATATCCGATACCTCCGCAACGCTGGAAAAGAAAACTGCTTTCGGATAGCTCCGGATCTTCTTTTCGCATTCTGACAGCTCTCCCACTGCCGGAGGACAGGCCCATGTGCTCCCATAACGTTCACATTCCTGTTTACAGATCGTACGCACACGTGACTGTACTTTAATATCCCCGGTATCCAGCACACGATACTCAAAAATGGGATACTGGGAAATAAACTCATCAAATTTTTCTTTTATACTGTTCATACCTTTAAGATCTCCTGTTCTCCAAAAAGGCTCATAACTGCTGCCTCATAGTCACCAAAATGCTGGGATTTTTTGATCTTTTTCAGATATCTGGCATAATTGGTAAAGCCCGGTGCCATATAACTCCACAATTCCTTCATGCGGAAAAGTACATTTCGTTCTCCTGAAAGATATTCCTGATAATCCCGGTAAAGACGGTCATGGAACTGCCGCAGCTTTTTCCGGTATTCTTCCCGGTGATCCTCTCCGTCTTCTTTTTGCATAATGGCATCCAGAAGATAGGGCCTTGCGATCAGGCCTCTTCCGTACATGACGCTGTCTGCATCCGGAAATTTCTCCCGGATTTCCTGATAAGCCTCCACTGAAAAAATATCCCCGTTATATCCCAGGGGAACCTTCAGCTTTTCCCTTGCCTCCTCATACAGTTCATATCTGGGAATCCCCTTATAATGATCCTTCAGAAGGCGTGGATGGATGATCAGCTCCTTCAGGGGATATCTGCCGTAAATCTCAAGAAGCCGTTCCCAGTCTTCCTCATAATCCGTTCCCACTCTCGTTTTTATGGAGATCTCCATCCCGGTTTTTTCGAAGATCTCATCCAGAAAACGTTCCAGCTTATCCGGCTCGCCCAGGAAACCGGCACCCTTTCCCTTGGCTGTGACAGTTCCCGAGGGGCATCCCAGGTTGAGATTCACTTCCCTGTGTCCGTATTCATCCCGGAAGATATGGGCTGTTTTCACAAAATCCTCCGCATTGTTGGTCAGGATCTGAGGAATCACCGGAAGATCTCCGTTGGTTTCCGGTGATACCTCTTTGATCTCCTTGCTGCTGAGACGTTTATTGGGCTTGGCAGTGATGAAGGGCGTAAAGTATTTATCCATGGGATAAAAACAGTCATGATATGCATTCCGGTAAACCCAGTTGGTTACGCCCTCCATAGGTGCCAGATAATTCTTCATTGTTTATCCTCCTTCATCCGGAAATAGATCTGCTTTCTCCCTCCGCTTCCTGTGGGGATCCGGCCTGTCTCATAATTTCCCAGAGATTTGATAAAGGGGGTCAGCTTGGAATATCCGTAATTACGCACATCAAAATCCGGAAGTCGTTTCCCAAGCTGATCGCCCAGCTGTCCGGAGGAAAGCCATCCCTCTTCGTCAGAAAATTTCTCGATGATGGCATTAATGGCCTTGCGCACCCGCTTGAGATCTTTGTTCTTCCTAGAGCCGGAGCTGCTCTGTTTACTGCTGTTTCCGGATTTTTTAGCTTCTGCTGCAGTAGCCAGATCTTCCTTCTTCTCTTCCTCCTGTTGGTTGCGATAGAGAAGATCCAGATATTTAAACTGGTTACATGCGGAAATAAACGGCTTCGGCGTCTTCTCCTCACCCATACCCAGGACCAGCATTCCGGATTCCCGGAGCCTTGCTGCCAGACGGGTGAAATCACTGTCCGAAGAAACAATACAATATCCATCCACATTTCCGGAATACAGAATATCCATAGCATCAATGATCATCGCCGAATCGGTGGCGTTTTTTCCAGTGGTATAGCTGTACTGCTGGATAGGAATGATGGAATCCTCCAGAAGAACCTTTTTCCAGGAGGAAAGCCGTGCACTGGTCCAGTCTCCATAGATCCGTTTGTAGGTGGCTATGCCGATGTTTGCCACTTCATCCACGATGATCTTGATGTATTTGTCTGATACATTATCTGCATCGATCAGTATTGCAATTCTTAATTCGTTGTCCATAAATCCAACCTTTTCTGTTTAATCTGTGCCCTCTCCGCTACGGATCAATGCTCCAGCATGATCTTGAGGATCTCTCTGTCTGTTTCCTTCATACCGTCTTTTCCGATCTGTCCCACACAGCTGATGGTCTCTGCGGTTTCTTCCTGGAGAATTCCTGTATAAGGTGCATAAGACTGCCCGTTCATGGCAAGATGATGCGCCAGAAAGGCTGCGTCAAGACAGGCTGCGATCTTGGCAGCACAGGAGATCTTGGCCCCATCACAGATGATTCCCGGAATATTGGCGAGGGTATTCTCGATCGTTTTTTTGATCAGGGAAATATCTCCGCCTACCATATAGGTAATGGCAGCTCCGGCTGCACAGGAGGCCGATACCGCACCGCAGAAGGCAGACAGCTTCCCTATATATTGCTTCTGATAAACTGTGAGGAGATTGGAAAACACCAGAGCCCTGTAGAGGCTGTAATCCGGCAGCTCCATCTCTCTTGCATAGACGATCAGCGGAACAGAGCATGCAATTCCCTGATTTCCGCTTCCGGAATTGATGACAACCGGCATATCACAGCCACCCATACGTGCCTCAGAAGCCGCTGCAGTAAGACTTCTCATTCTGGTGAGCATATCGTGAGAATAATTTTCACGGATCACGCGCCCGATACCCAGGCCGTATTTTCCGGTCATTCCCTCATGAGCAATGGCCATATTGCTTCTGATCTGCGCATCCAGAAGCTCCTTTACATCGGAAAGCTCTACGGTATCTGCAAATTCCCGAATATCCTCCAGATTTAACAGGCCGCGGTCCGTCTCTTCCTTTTCTTCCACTGCTTTATCTGCATCAAGGAGGATCTCTCCGTTTTTGCTGATCCTGGTCACGTTAATATGATCGTATTTGATCTCTAGGCTGACGGCATCTTCACCGGCATACATTTCGATGATAATGTGAAGGACTACCGGCGTGTCCAGAAGCTCCACCTTACAGATATCTGCCTCCAGAAGTTCCCGGCAGCGTGCCCTGCCCTTTTCATCGACTTTGGAAAGAACTTCCATATTCAGTGAGGCATCTCCTGCCACCGCCCCAAGGATCACACCTGCAGGAATCCCCTTTAAGCCTCCTGAATTGGGAATGATCACACAACGCACATTTTTGATGATATTTCCGGAACATTTTGCTACGATACGCTCCGGCTCTTTCCCAAGGATCTCTCTTGCTCTTGCCGCACCATAGGCCAGAGCGATCGGTTCTGTACATCCCATAGCCGGGATCATCTCCTCACGGAGGATCGCCAGATAGTTTTTATATATATTTTTGTCCACTTTTTTATTTACCTTCCCGTATTTTATGATTATTTCTTTTCCTGATATTTATGACATGCTACCATATGTCCCGGCTCCACCTGACGAAGTGCCGGGGTTTCCTGTCTACAGCGTTCCTCACACCACGGACAGCGGTTATGGAAGCGACAGCCCCCGATAGATCTGGACTGTACTCCGGTATCCGTAACGATCTGATCCAGAGTTTTGACTCTCGGGTCCGGAACCGGAATCGAGGAGATCAGCATTTTTGTATAAGGATGCAGCGGATTGGAATAGAGCTTATCTGCATCTGCGATCTCCATGAGATTTCCAAGATAAAGCACCCCGATCTCATCACAGATCTTCTGGACCACCTGCAGCTGATGGCTGATGAACAGATAGGTCAGCCCGTATTTTTCCTGAAGATCCTGAAGCATCTGAACGATCTGGGCCTGCAGGGAAACATCCAACGCAGAAATGGGCTCATCGCAGACTACAAATTCCGGCTGTACGGAAAGTGCTCTTGCAATGGAAATCCTCTGACGCTGTCCGCCGGAGAACTCATGAGGATACTTCAGAAGATCCTGTTCTTTGAGGCCAACCACGCGGATCAGTTCTTTTGCACGCTCCTTACGTTCTTTCTGCGTGTACATTTTATGGATCTCCATAGGCTCACAGATGATATCCTGCACTGTATGGCTTGGGTCCAGAGAGGAATAGGGATCCTGAAAAACGGACTGCATTTTTTTGCGGTATGGAAGCAGTTCTTTTTCCCCCATGGCTCCGATCTCTGTTCCTTCATAAAAGATCTCACCGCCTGTGGGTTTATGATAACGTAGGATTGCCTTTCCGATGGTAGATTTTCCGCTTCCGGATTCTCCTACCAGACCGAAGGTTTTCCCCTTTTCAATCGAAAAGCTTACCTGATCCACAGCCTTCAGTATGCCCGGCTTAAAGGACAGAAGCTTCGGAGATTTCTGTTTAAAATATACTTTCAGATCTTTTACTTCAATTAAGGGCTTGCTCATCTCTTCTCCTCCCTTCTGTGACAGAATATCCTGTGTCCCTCTGAAGCCTCATAATATTTCGGAAGACAGGCTTCACAGGTTTTGTCCGCATATTTACAGCGATTCAGGAAGGGACACAGATCACCGTTTCCGTCCGAAAGATCTCTCTCCAGAAACTGTTCAAAGGTACCTCCCACCCGCGGCATGCTTGCGATCAGTGCCTGTGTATAGGGATGTCCCGGATGAAGAAAGATCTCTTCTACAGTTCCCTCTTCCACCACGTAGCCACCACACATGACAGCTACCCGTTTACAGGTCTGCGCTACAACGCCCAGATCATGAGTGATCAGGATGATGCTCATATTGTTTTTTTTCTGAAGCTCCAGAAGCAGATGAAGGATCTGCGCCTGGATCGTAACATCCAGGGCTGTGGTGGGCTCATCTGCGATCAGAATCTTCGGATCACTGCTCATGGCCATGGCGATCATCACACGCTGGCGCATACCGCCGGAAAGCTCGTGGGGATAGCTGTTCATAGCCTTTTCCGGGTCTGTGATGCCAACGGCTGTGAGAAGCTCCAGCACCCGGGCCTTTGCTTCTTTTTTGTTCATATTGGTATGGCGCCGGATCAGCTCTACCATCTTATTGCCAACAGTGTAAACCGGATTCAGTGCGGAAAGAGAATCCTGAAAGATCATGGCGATCTCACCACCGCGAATCTCACGGAGCTCTGCTTCATTTTTCTTCAGGATATCTTCTCCCCGGAACAGGATCTCACCACCCATGATCTTACAGTTGGATGGTCCGAGACGGAGAATGGATTTGGTGGTCACGCTTTTTCCGCTTCCGGACTCTCCTACGATCCCGAAAAAATCCCCCTCACTGATGGCAAAGCCTGCACCTTTTACTGCCTGTGTCTCTCCAAGGTCTGTAAAGAAAGACACCTTCAGATCTTTTACTTCCAGTAATTTTTCCATATGTAAATGTCCTCCTTACTTGGGCTCGAATACTTTTCTTAATACTTCTCCCAGATAATTGAAGCTGACGACCGTGATCAGGATCAGGATTCCGGGGAAAATAGCCAGATACGGTGCCTGCTGGATATAGCGCTGTGCATTGCTCAGCATACTTCCCCAGGAAGCCGTAGGCGGCTGGATACCCAGGCCAAAAAAGCTCAGTGCAGATTCCATCAGGATGGCATTGGCAATGTTCATGGTTGCAGCCACGATAATGGTAGGCATGATGTTAGGCAGGATATGATGTACAATGGTGGAGAATTTCTTCTGTCCAGAGATCTTTGCATAGATGACATACTCTCTCTCGTTCAGGGAAATAGTCTCGCCACGGACGATCCTGGCAATATTCATCCAGGTCAGAAAGCCGATGATCAGGACAATGTTCTGAAGTCCCGGTTTCAGGAAGGCATTCATAACGATCATGATCAGGAATGTCGGAAGGCTCATCAGCGCATCCACCAGACGCATCAGCACTGCATCCACCGTTCCTCCCACAAAACCGCTGATGGAACCGATGATCACACCAAGGGCTGTCGAAAGCACCATGGAAAGGAAGCCCACCAGAAGGGATGCTCTTCCTCCGTAAATACAGCGGGCCAGATAATCCCGTCCCATATCATCCGTACCGAAAAGGTGTGCCATGGATGGAGCATTCAGTCGCTCTGTGGCGCTGATGGCATTGGGATCTACCGGATACAAAAAGGCAAAAATGGAGATCAGTGCCAGCAGGATGATCGCTGCTGCACCTGCCACTGCAAGTTTATTTGTCTTAAAACCAAGTTTGATATTTTTCCAGATATTTTCTCTCATGTCCCTTTACCTCCTAACATCCTGCTTTGCGGATCCTCGGATCAAAGACAGCATACAGGATATCTGCCAGAAGATTTCCGAGCACCACGAGAAGCGCGGTAAACATGGTGATTCCCATGATCAGGGGATAATCATACTGCATAACAGCGGTCACTGCCAGCTGACCGATTCCCGGCCATGCAAAAACCTGCTCGGTGATAATGGCACCGGAAACCAGAGACTGCAGGCTCATTCCGAGAACTGTGATCATAGGAAGCATGGCATTTTTCAGTACATGCCGGAAAAGGATTCCAGACTCTTTCATTCCATAAGCCTTCTGCACCATAACATAATCGGAGGACATTTCCGTAATGGTACTGCTTCTTAAATACCGGATGTATTGTGAAGCATTTGCAAATGTCAGAACTGCGCAGGGCATGACCATATGCAGGATCAGATCTCCTAAGGAACGGTTGCCGTCTGAATGCATACCGATACTTGGCAGGATATGGAGATGCACACTGAAGAGATAGATCAGCATGATACCGAACCAGAACGTAGGAATGGAGATACCTACATAACAGAACATGCTGGTGATCTTATCCAGAACACCATTTTTATTCTTTCCGGAATACAGGCCCAGTACAATGGCAATGAGAAAACCAAGCAGCATGCTGGTTCCCATTAGGATCACGGTTGCGGGAAGCCTCTCCAGCATCTGTGTCAGGATCGGTCGGTTATTCATCAGGGAATTTCCGAAATTCCCGTGAAAGATCCTTCCCAGCCACAGAAAGTACTGCTCATAGACAGGCTTTGTAAGTCCCAGGCTTTCTCTCAGGTTCTGGATATATTCTTCACTCATATTTGGTTCCACATAAGTCAGGACAGGATCTCCGGGCGCTGCTTTTGTCAGTGCAAAGCAGAGAACAGAGACAATAAACAGTGTCAGAATACACTGTATCAGACGGTTTACGATCTTCTTCAAAATGTACCTCCTTTATTTTCCCCGAAAACAGGAAATCGGCTGGCGCAAAAACGCGTCAGCCTCTTTCTGTTTCCGGTATTCATCCGCTATAAAATTATTTATTTCTCCAATGTGTAGATCTTGGAATAATCATAATAAATAGTTTTTAACAGACATTCATCAAAGCCTCCGAAATCTTTACTTACCGCATAGAAACCATTGGAATAAGCGATCGGATAGATATACATGTTATCATTGATCGTATTCTGGATCTCCTTATAAATCTCACCACGTTTTGTCTCATCTGCAGTGCTGTTGCCCTCTTCCCACAATGCATCCAGATCTGTATCCTTGATCCTGGAATAGTTGGAACGACTGTCGGAAGAACTCATGTCTGCATAAAGGCTCGGCTCTTCTCCCAGAGTGTAGAAGCTCAGCACCAGATCATAATCTGTGCACTCCGGATCCTTTGTCTTATTCTTGAAGGTAGACTCATCTGTAGGAAGAAGATTGATGGTGATTCCTACATTGGCAAGGGCAGACTGTACATACAGAGCCTCACTCTCCATTGTCTTATCTGTGGAGATATACATCAGGTTCAGAGAAAGACTTGTCTTTCCTGCTTCGGAAAGGAGCTCCTGTGCTTTAGCCGGATCATTGTCGTAGGTATTGTCCGGTTTTGTATAGTAGAGAGTATCCGGTGTAAAAATAGAATCTGCAGGCTCTGCATAATCCTCGGAAAGGAAAGCAAACTGACAGAACTCCTCTTTATTCAGTGCGTATGCGATCGCCTGACGTACCTTTACATCCTGAAGATCTTCGTTCAGCTCATTCATGAACATGGCGTTGACACGTCCGGAATTATAGGTATTGATGTTTACGTTATCGTAAGCACTGACGGTATCGTAATCATCTGCGCTGATCAGACGTGCATCCAGATCTCCGCTTGCAAGTGCCGCATTGGCGGAGCTGGAATCCTTTACGATCTTGAAGGTGATGGAATCCATATTTACATCATCAAAATAGTCATCGAATTTTGTTACTTTATAATACTCTCCGGATTTGTATTCCTCGAACTTAAAAGGACCACTTCCCACCGGTTCATTGTTGAGATCACTTTCTCCGATATTCTCCACGCCATCATAAATATGCTTCGGAATACAGTAAACCTGGCTCAGTCCGCCAAGAAATCCTGCGGAAGATGATCCAAGGGAAATCTTGACTGTAAGGTCATCAACCTTCTCTGCCTCTACTGCCTTGTTATTAACGTATCCGTAAGAAGAATACGGAACATTCTGCTTCTCATCTACCAGCACCTGCATGGTGAATACCACATCATCGGCTGTGATCGGCTGACCGTCATGCCATTTCAGTCCGTCTTTGAGCTTCAGTGTGAATTCGCTGGCATCATCATTGGCTGTTACACTTTCGCAAAGTCCGTTTCCGTAATACATCTCTCCGTTCACGATCTCAAAAAACGGGCTGTACAGTGCCTGCATCATATCGAAGCTTGTCTGATCCACAACATAAAGCGGATTGATGTTCTGCGGATCTGCTGTTTCTGCAATGGTAATATTTCCGCCTTCCGCCTTGGTTCCTTCTGTTTCTGCTGCAAAAGCAGTCATTCCTGACATAACAGTTGTTCCTGCCACTGCAGCTGCCAGAAGCGCTGCCAGTACTTTTTTTCTCATTTCCTGTTCCTCCTGTGTTTCAGTGAGTATTCCTCTTTTCCCACCAGTTTAATATGATATAGACAAGATAATACTATACCATATTACCTTTGTCAAGCTGTCCCTGGCTCTTCAGAGATTTTTTTACTGCATTTCGTTAAAGCTTGTATTTATTCTACATACAGATCACACAGGCGTCAAGATAAATTTTCTGTATCTTGCCTCTGATCTATATATATTTCCTTAATTCGTCATATTTTTGATCCAGTGTCCGTAATTGCACTTCAAAAATGCAGGCACGCATTTAAAGATCTGATCTGCATTCAGGCAGCACACCACCACTGCCGGGGATGCATTGACCACAAATGCCATAAACATGGACAGAGGGATCACGATCCCCCAGGTACTGATCAGGTCCACCTTCATGGAATAGGCGATGCTTCCGCTTCCCCGGATGATACCACCATTTGTCGGCATCTGATAGGACATTCCTACCATTACTACACTTAAGTCATTACCGAAAGCCCGAAGGCAACCCCTGCAATTTCCACACAGCGCAGTGTAGCAAGCAGGATCTGCGTCACCGCAAAGAAAAAGTAAGTAAACCGGATGATCGCCAGATAGGAAAGACCGGCTTCGATAATCGTCTGGTCTGTTGTAAAAAGCCCCAGCAGCTGTGTTGGAAAAAGGCTGGCCAGGATAAACAGCACAAGGGCAATAAAAAAGCCTGTGCGCATGGCCCAGGCACCGATCTTCCTTACCGGCTCTGTCTCTTTCTTTCCCCAGTACTGACTTCCGAATATGACAAGTCCGTCTCCCAGAGCCATAAGCAGCTGCTGAAAGACGAACTGTACCTGGTTTACGGTGGTCACACCGGATAATGCAGTTTCGCTGAAGGCTCCAAGCATAATGTTGTCCGCAAGATTGACACTTAAGGTCACTACATTCTGCAGCACCAGCATGGAGCATAATTTCAGAAAATTACGATAAAAATTCTTCATCAGTCTTTTACGATGGCAATGATATCATCTGCGTTGATCACCAGATATTTCTCACCCTCATATTTGATCTCGGTTCCTGTGTATTTTCCGTAGATCACACGGTCGCCCGGCTTTACCTGTACCGGTACTTCTTTACCGTCTACGACCTTACCGCCACCTACTGCGATAACCTCTGCCTGCTGGGTTTTCTCCTTGGAGCTTTCCGGAAGTACGATGCCGGATGCGGTTTTGTCTTCTGTCTCAAAATATTTTACGATAACTCTGTCTGCAACTGGTTTTAATGCCATATTCATTTCCTTCTTTCTGTGATTATTAGCACTCTTGAGCTTCGAGTGCTACTCTTTTTTTATCATACTACATATCCGAAAATTGTCAAGATATTTGCGGATATGTAGTATGATATTATTTATGATAGGGTTCTCCGCTGATGATACGATAGCTGCGGTAGATCTGTTCCAGAAGGATCACACGCATCAGCTGATGAGGAAATGTCATCTTCGAAAAGCTTAAAGCATAGTCTGATCTCTTCAGTACTTCTTTTCCAAGACCGATAGAGCCGCCGATCACAAACTGGATATGGCTAGTCCCACGTATTCCCAGCTCGTTGATCTTCCGAGCGAAGTTCTCAGAGGTCAGCTGTTCGCCTCCGATCTCCAGAGTGATCACAAACGCATCATCCCGGATATATTTAAGAAGACGCTCCCCTTCCTTGTTCCGAATGGCATCTTCTACTGTTTCGCTGGCATTATCCGGTGTTTTTTCGTCGGACACTTCTATGATCTCCAGCTTGCAGTAACGCCCGAGGCGCTTGGAATACTCCGCAATGGCATCCCGCAGATATTTTTCCTTGATCTTCCCTACTGTCAGGATACTTATTTTCATCCGCCGTTCTCCTCCAGATAATTCTCAAATTCTTCTGCTGACATCAAAACCTTCCTTGGCTTGGTTCCTTCCTCCGGACCTACCACTCCTGCGTCACAAAGCTGATCCATGATCCTTGCCGCACGGTTAAATCCGATCTTGAACATACGCTGGAGCATACCGATGGAGGCCTTTTCCTTCTCAATGATAAATTTACCGGCTTCTGTAAAATAGACATCTCTGTCACCGCCGCCGGCTCCTCCCGGGACACCGGCTGTATTGACCTGCTTCTCAATGGAGGTATCATAAACAGCACCCTGATTTTTGTCAGAAACATATTCTACGACTGCACTGACCTCCTCATCGGAAACAAAAGCGCCCTGCAGTCTGGCCGGCTTCTGATATCCCTGAGGATAAAACAACATATCGCCCTTGCCAAGAAGCTTCTCGGCACCGTTCATATCCAGGATCGTTCTGGAATCCACACCGGAGGATACGGAAAATGCGATCCTAGACGGCATATTGGCCTTGATCAGACCTGTGATGACATTCACCGAAGGCCGCTGTGTTGCAATGATCAGATGCAGTCCCGCCGCTCTGGCAAGCTGCGCCAGACGGCAGATCGCGCCTTCTACTTCCCCCGGCGCCACCATCATCAGATCCGCCAGCTCATCTACAATGATCACAATCTTCGGCAATTTTTTCGGAACTCCTTCTTCTGTCATCTGCGCAATCTTTTCATTGTATCCTTTCAGATCCCGGACATTCTGCTGGGCAAACAGCTGATACCGCTTCATCATCTCAGCGACTGCCCAGTTCAGAGCGCCTGCTGCTTTTTTCGGGTCCGTCACGACCGGGATCAGCAAGTGCGGAATTCCATTATAGACACTTAGTTCCACTACTTTGGGATCCACCATGATCAGTTTTACTTCTTCCGGATCTGCATGGTATAAAATACTCATGATCAGCGTATTGATACATACCGATTTACCGGAACCGGTCGCTCCGGCGATCAATAAATGCGGCATCTTGGCAATATCCGTCATAATGCGTTTACCGGCAATATCTTTACCAACCGCAAACGTAACCGGCGATTTTGCCTTACGGAAATCATCGCCCTCCAATAATTCTCGAAAATACACCGGACTTGGCTCCGGATTTGGCACTTCAATTCCAACCGCTGATTTTCCCGGGATCGGTGCTTCAATACGAACACTCGGTGCCGCCAAACTCAACTTAAGATCGTCGGTAAGATTAGTGATCTTATTTACTCGGACACCCTGTTCCGGAAGCACTTCAAAGCGGGTAACGGTTGGTCCACAGGTGACCGGTCCCATCGTCACGTTCACATTAAAGCTGCGCAGCGTATCCTGCAGCCTGGCTGCTGTCTCACGAAGCTCACTGTCGCTGACCCTTCCCGGTATCTCCTTTGGAACACTAAGCAATTCCACCGGAGGAAATTCATATGGTTTATGCTGTTCTTCACTCTGCTTTGCAGTCATTTTTTCCTTACCGGACGCAAAAGCATCTGCAATCTCCGCAGCGTTATAGGTAGAAACCGCGCCACTTCCTCCTCGCACCGTACTGCTCTCTGATTTTGTCGTTGAACGTTCTGCTTTATTCTGACTATTACGGTTTGTCCGACTTGTCTTTGCCGGTTTCTTCGGCTCTTCAGAAACCTTCTCTGTCATCGCCATTGCCTGTGTCATATTCTCCTTCGTTTCCTCAATGTAACTCTCAAGTGACTGCGTCGAAGGCTGCTCGTGTAACGGTGATGTGATCGTTTCCGACAACGGTTTATCAAACTTGCGTCGCAGTTCCTCACGATAGATCGGAATCTCCGAAGATGGCTCCACCGACATATGCTGTTCTTCCTGCTGCTCTTTTTGATGCTCTATCGACTCCTGTTCCTGCGCCTGCGTACGCACACTTTTCCCACTCGGTAATATCTCTTCCAGCTTTCCGGCTTTTTCTTTGGTTGTATTTGTATTTTTGCGATTTTCCTGTTCTTTTTCCTGCATCCGGTCTATCTGCTCATTCATCTGCTGCAAATTGACAGACTGCATTTGATGATCCGAGTATATCTTACGCCGTTTCGGTGGACGAACCTTGTAAGATGGCTCCGTATAATCTTCTTCTTGACGGATCACCTCATAGGCTTCTCCCATCTCCTGATAATAGGCATTTCGCTTGCGCAGCATTGCCATCCATTCAATTCCATAAAATATGTAAATGCTAACTAATAATAATGCGCCTAATACGCAATAACCACCCACTTCACCCAGTACACGGAATACTCCTAAGTCGATGTATTTGCCAACAATACCACTGCCCGTCAATCCCATTAACGCCAACACGATTACCGTACCACTGGCAATTCTGCGCGGTACGCGTTTGTCTCCCGGATTTACGATCGAAAAAATAACAGCAAGAACGATTGCCATCGGAATCATCCATGCCGTCCAGCCAAATAATTTCATAAAGATGTTTTTTATTACCGCTCCAAATTGTCCGGCAAGCCCAAAGAAACTCACATAGCATAGCACTAACACAGCACAATTGAGCAAAATCGTCATTCCCTGCTCAAATGCGATATGGTCCTGATACTCGTTCATTTCTTCAATCGTGCGTCGACGATATGTATTCGTCCCGGTGCGACTCGCTTTCGATGTACTGCCGCTTCCATTCTTCTTGTGAGCCGTCGTTTTAAACGTTGTCCTGCTAGACGGCTTGGTACTATGTACTGCCTTTACTCCGCTTGTCGTTTTTTTGGCACTTCGCCCTCCGCTGCCTGCCTTTTTCTTTGCCGCAGATGTCTTTGCTGCCATGACACTCCTC
>OLXW01001167.1_pt1 | contig 14531 bp, 9 predicted proteins | sample 1673551 | NCBI WGS metagenome assembly OLXW01 (sample SAMEA103958114, study PRJEB25191) | human gut metagenome | reverse complement strand
AAAGCCTTGTAGAGGCAACCAACTTCGTAAAAACCATGGAGCAGCATCAGCACCGCAAGATCGCATGCCTTGAGGAGATTGCTTACTTAAACGGCTGGATCACAAAGGAGGACGTGCTCAAGGTTTACGAAATCCTTAAGAAAAACCAGTATGGCCAGTATCTCAAGGATGTTCTGGACGGAAAATATCTGGACGCGCTTCACTAAGCCGATCTGTTTTCCGACACTGCATTTACCTGCGGACTCCGTTTCGACGGAATCCGCATAAGATCAATCATTTATTATAAAGGAGATTTTTTATGACAATCATCGTTACCGGCGGCGCCGGATTTATCGGAAGCAACTTTATTTTTCATATGATGGAGGCTCATCCGGATTACCGTATCGTATGCCTGGACTGCCTGACCTATGCCGGAAACCTTTCCACTCTTGCACCGGTCATGGACAAGCCGAACTTCCGCTTTGTAAAGGAAAGCATCACAGACCGTGACGCTGTTTACAAGCTTTTCGAGGAGGAGCATCCGGATATCGTGGTAAACTTCGCAGCTGAGAGCCACGTAGACCGTTCCATCGAAAACCCGGAGGTATTCCTTGACACCAACATCAAGGGTACTGCTGTTCTCATGGATGCCTGCCGTAAATACGGAATCCAGCGTTATCATCAGGTTTCCACAGACGAGGTTTACGGAGATCTTCCTCTTGACAGACCGGACCTCTTCTTCACAGAGGAAACTCCGATCCATACAAGCAGCCCGTACAGCTCCTCCAAAGCAGGTGCTGACCTTCTTGTTCTCGCATACCACAGAACCTACGGCCTGCCTGTGACCATCAGCCGCTGCTCCAACAACTACGGCCCGTATCACTTCCCGGAAAAGCTGATCCCGCTGATGATCGCCAACGCTCTGAACGACAAACCACTCCCGGTTTACGGAAAGGGCGAAAATGTCCGCGACTGGCTCTATGTTGAGGATCACTGCCGTGCCATCGACCTGATCATCCACAAAGGACGTGTAGGCGAGGTTTACAATGTAGGCGGACATAACGAGATGAAAAACATCGATATCGTAAAACTGATCTGCAAGGAGCTTGGCAAACCGGAAAGCCTGATCACACATGTAGCAGACCGTAAAGGCCATGACATGCGCTACGCTATCGACCCGACCAAGATCCACAACGAGCTTGGATGGCTTCCTGAAACAAAATTCGCAGACGGAATCAAAAAGACCATCAAATGGTACCTTGACAACAAGGAATGGTGGGAAACCATCATCTCCGGTGAGTATCAGAACTACTACGAAAAAATGTATGGAAACCGCGAGGAGGTTAAAGCATGAGATTTTTCGTAACAGGTGTTGGCGGCCAGCTTGGCCATGACGTAATGAATGAACTGTCCGGCCGTGGACATGAAGGCGTAGGAAGTGACATTGCTCCTTCCTACAGCGGCATCGCTGATGGTACTCCTGTTACCACCATGCCTTATGTGCAGCTTGATATCACAGATAAAGAAGCGGTAGCAAAAACCATCCGTGAGGTAAAGCCTGATGCAGTGGTACACTGTGCCGCATGGACAGCCGTAGACGCTGCAGAGGACGAGGAAAACCGTGAAAAGGTACGTCTTGTCAATGTTGTAGGAACACAGAACATTGCGGACATCTGCAAGGAGCTTGGCATCAAGATGATGTATATTTCCACAGACTACGTTTTTGACGGCCAGGGAACCACACCATGGGATCCGGACTGCAAGGACTACGCTCCACAGAACGTATACGGTCAGACCAAGCTTGACGGTGAACTGGCAGTATCCGGCACTGTAGATAAATTCTTTATCGTACGTATTGCATGGGTATTCGGCAAAAACGGCAAGAACTTTATCCGTACCATGGTAAATCTGGGAAAAACCCATGACAAGCTTACCGTAGTCAGTGACCAGATCGGAACTCCGACCTATACCTACGACCTTGCCCGTCTTCTGGTAGACATGGTCGAGACAGAGAAATACGGCTACTATCACGCAACCAACGAAGGCGGCTTCATCAGCTGGTATGATTTCACTAAAGAGATCTTCCGCCAGGCTGCTGCCCTCGGCCACAAGGAATACGAAAAAGTAGAGGTATCTCCTGTCACAACTGCAGAGTACGGCGTTTCCAAGGCTGTACGTCCATTCAACAGCCGCCTGGATAAATCCAAGCTTGTAAAAAACGGCTTCCAGCCACTTCCAACATGGCAGGATGCCCTGGAAAGATATCTGAAAGAGATCCTGTAAAAAAAATCCATCGGCGATTGCCGGTGGATTTTTTTCATTCTGTTTCTCATGAAAAAACAGCCGGTGGAAAGCTTTACGCTTCCCCGGCTGTTCTTATGCTAAAATTTTAATAAGTTTATCTTACTACTGTGCAACAGTTCCGTCTGCTGCCTGGGCATCTGCTGTGCCATCCTGTGTGGCATCTGCAGTCTCACCCTGCGCTTCTGCTGTACTTCCCTCTGCAGCTGCCTGTGCATCATTATCCGTAGCTGCTGCCACTGATGTTGCACTGTCTGCCTCCTCCTGGGAAACAGTCTCTCCGTCACGAACCTTCTTCATCATGGCCTCCGCCTTCTGAACGGTAGACTCATCCGGGATCATAACGTAAGCCTTCTGGCTCATGGAGTACGGCTTCTGTGTGTCACCGGTACCATTTACACTGTAGCTTACGATGTTCCAGTCACCGCCGTTGTTCAGCTGCTGCTGGAGCAGTCTGGCGATCTCCTCATAGGAGATATTGGTCTCAAAGCATCCCTGGATGCTGGAAAGAACAGAAGAATAATTCTTCAGAAGCTCCGGTGAAAGAGCCTTGTTGATCACACCCTTGATCACTGCCATCTGGTTCTTGCCACGCTGACGGTCGCCCTCTTTAAAGGCATAACGCTCACGGCTGAATACCAGAGCCTGCTCACCGTTCAGGTAGTTTTCTCCCTGATTGAAGTGATATCCTGTCTCATTCTTGGAATCAAAGTCATAGTCAGAATAAACAGTAACTCCGCCAAGCGCATTGATCAGCTGCTCAAATCCCGCAAAGTTGATACGGAAATAATAGTTGATATCCTCATTATAAAGCATACCCAGAGTATCCATACATACATTGATACCATAGATACCTGCATGTGTCAGCTTATCTCTCTGTCCGCCTGAAATAGAAAGCGGTACAAAATAATCACGAGGTGTGGAAACCAGAAGCACCTGTCTGGTAGCTGTATTTACCGTAGCAATGATATTGGAATCGCTTCGGCTCTTTGCAACAAGGCCGCTGCGGCTGTCGATACCACTGATAAAGATGGTATATATAGAACCGTCATTGGTATTCTCTTCAGCCTTCGCCTCTGTCTCCTGGGGCTCAATGGTCGTCTCCACCTTCTTCACGGTCAGCTCTTTGATCCTGGAAGAAATATCGGAATATCCATCCATCTCTTCAATAACGCTTAAATATGCGCTGTTCAGCACGATCGCACCTGTCTGTCCGTTCAGAAGACCGTCAACCAGCTCTGTAAGTCCTGCATACTCCTGGACCTGCACAGTCTTGCCTGTCTCGGAATCCACCTCCTGGATAGCCTTGTCCGAATTGGCTCTGTCAAGATCTGTCAGCACACCATACACATAATCTGCTGTAGCCTCTATGGAATCTGCAGAATCATCTGCACGGACATAAATGCCGACCTCCGTAACCTCTGTGTTCACACCGGAAATCCCTGCCAGTGTGGAATGTGTCTTATAAACATACATACTTCCGAGAATAAATACTGCTGCAAAAACTGCTGCCAGGATCACTCCCACTACAAATCTTATCTTACCATCCGTACTCCATACAAGCGCTCCGACGATCACGATCAGGACCAGCATTACCAGTCCGATCACTGCAATGAACTTCGTCGGGATCACCTTCATATTCAGAAGCATGACCGCAAATACGATTGCTGTGATCAGAACCACAAGCGTCACGATCAGCCCTGGGATATGTTTTCCCATTTTTCTCATATGCAATCCTCCATTTTTGATGGTACAGAGAATATTACATATGGACACTCTCTGTACAGATTCAAATATCCTAATCATTTTACGCTTTTTTACTGATAAAAGCAAGAAATATCGTAAATCGCCAAATGCAAAAACAGTTCCGTGATATCATGATCCTTTTATGCTCTCACGATGTCACGGAACTGCCTCTAAAATGTTCCTTCCATGAAACAGATATCCTTATTCCACGGTAACACTCTTAGCAAGATTTCTCGGCTTATCCACATCCAGACCTTTATTTACACTGACATAGTAACCCAGAAGCTGCAGCGGAATCACTGCCAGAGAAGTTGCAAAATGCGGATCTGTTTTCGGGATATAAACCGTAAAATCTGCAGTATCCTCGATATTATAGTTTCCAAACGTAGTAAGCCCCATCAGATACGCCCCACGGCTTCTGCACTCCACCATGTTGCTGACTGTTTTCTCATAAAGCTCCGGCTGTGTCAGGACACCGATCACAAGGGTGCCGTCCTCGATCAGGGAAATGGTGCCATGCTTCAGCTCGCCAGCCGCATACGCCTCAGAATGAATGTAGCTGATCTCCTTCATCTTAAGGCTGCCCTCAAGGCTGATGGCATAATCGATCCCTCTTCCGATAAAAAAGATATCCTTTGCATTGGCCTGCTTGGAGGCAAACCACTGAAGCCTTTCCTTATCCTCGATGATCCTGCCGATCTTGTCCGGAAGTGTCTTCAGTTCCTTAATGTAGGACTCACACTGCTCCTCTGAGATCTTTCCGCGGACCAGTGCCATCTGCAATGCCAGCACATAGGAAGCGATCAGCTGTGTACTGTACGCCTTGGTGGTAGCAACCGAGATCTCCGGTCCTGCAAGTGTGTAGAATACATGATCCGCCTCTCTTGCAATGGAAGAGCCGACCACATTGACAATAGCCAGCGTGCGGATCCCCTTCTCCTTACATTCCCGAAGCGCAGCCAGACTGTCCGCAGTCTCACCGGACTGACTGATGATCACTGCCAGGCCGTCAGGATCCAGAAGCGGCTTCCGGTAACGGAACTCCGAAGCAAGCTCCACACGCACCGGAATACCTGCAAGATCCTCAATCACATACTGTGCAGCCATTCCCACATGGTAAGCAGAGCCGCAGGCCACGATATAAACCTGGCTGATGCTGCGGATCCTCTCATCATCCAGACCGATCTCCGTCAGATCCAGCTTGCCCTCCCGGATAACGGAGTTCAGTGTATCTGCAACTGCTTTCGGCTGCTCATGGATCTCCTTCATCATGAAATGCTCAAAACCGGCTTTCTCCGCCGCCTCTGCATCCCACTCAATGATCTTAGGCTCCTTCTCGATCTCCTCACCATCCAGATTGTAAAAAGTGATCTCACCCGGTTTTACACATGCCAGCTCCAGATTTCCGATATAATAAACATTTCTTGTATACTTCAGGATCGCAGGAACATCCGATGCGATATAGGATTCTCCATTCTCCACCCCCAGGATCATAGGGCTGTCTTTTCTCGCTACAAAGATCTCTTCCGGATAATCACGGAACATCATTGCCAGCGCATAGGAACCACGGATACGCACCATGGCATGACGCACTGCCTCAACCGGAGATCCACCGTATTTCTGGTAGTAATAATCCACCAGCTTCACAGCAACCTCCGTATCTGTGGAAGAATAAAAAGAATATCCCCTGCGGAGAAGCTTCTCCTTCAGCTCCTGGTAATTCTCGATAATACCGTTATGCACAGCTGCCACATTTCCGTTATCACTGACATGAGGATGGGCATTGACCTCTGATGGTTCTCCGTGAGTTGCCCAGCGGGTATGACCGATCCCGCACATACCCGGAACAGATTCACCTGCGTTTGTTTTCTCTAGAAGGACCTTCAGACGGCCCTTCGCCTTAATGATCTCAATATCCTTTTCCCCGTCACGCACTGCGATGCCGGCGGAATCATATCCTCTGTATTCCAGTTTGGAAAGCCCGTCCAGAAGGATGGGTGCTGCCTGATGCCTGCCTGTAAAACCTACAATTCCACACATGATTTTTTTCTCCTCTTATTGCATTTTTATATTCTTCTGACTGCTCCGTTCTTCAAACACCTGCGGTCTGCATCCAGGACATCACTCTGCCACATGCCCCTTCCTACGGACGATCTCAACCACCTGGTCCACATATTTTCTGCAAAGCTCCTCACTCTCTGCCTCAACCATAACACGAAGCAGAGGTTCTGTGCCGGATTCTCTCACCAGGATCCTTCCGGTGTCTCCAAGCGCCTCAGCCACACTCTCTACTGCTGCCTGCACATCCACATCTGCCTGCGCTGCTGCCTTGTCATGGACACGCACATTCTCAAGAACCTGGGGATAGATTGCCAGATCAGCGGTAAGCTCACTGAGCTTTTTCTTCCTTGCCATTATAACTTCCATCATCTTCAGACTTGTAAGGATGCCATCCCCGGTAGATGCATACTTGGAAAAAATAATATGCCCGGACTGCTCACCACCAATACGGCAGCCATTCTGCATCATATATTCATAAACATATTTATCACCTACTGCTGTCTTCGCATACTCGATATCAAGAGCATCAAAAGCCTTGTAAAGGCCAAAATTGGACATTACCGTAGTTACAACCGTATTGGTGAGAAGCTTTCCTCGCTCCTTCATGTAACGGCCGTACACATAAAGGATCGCATCCCCGCTGACCACATTTCCCTTCTCATCCACACAGAGACAACGGTCCGCATCTCCGTCGTAGGCAAAGCCAACATCCAGCCCCTTCTCCACTACAAGCTTCTGGAGACCCTCGATATGGGTGGAACCGGCATTGTTATTGATATTGGTACCATCCGGCTCAGCATTGATCACATAAGTCTTCGCTCCCAGCGCATCAAAAACCGCCTTTGCGATATTCCATGCACTTCCGTTGGCACAGTCCAGACCAATCCGCATTCCCTTAAAGGAATATACTCCCAGGGAGATCAGATATCCTATGTAACGGTTCCGGCCTGCCGAATAATCCACCGTCCTGCCGATCTCACCGCCCTTTGTAAAAGGAATCTCATGCCATTTCTCTCCGAACAGCTGAAGACGGTCATCCAGATAATCCTCCACCAGAGCGATGATCTCCTCCTCCATCTTCTCACCCTGGCCGTTGATCAGCTTGATCCCGTTATCATAATAAGGATTATGGCTGGCAGAGATCATAATACCGCAGTCAAAGCCATCGGTACGGGCAACATAAGCCACAGACGGCGTTGTTGTCACGTGGAGAAGATAAGCATCCGCTCCGGACGCCACCAGTCCGCCAACCAGCGAATACTCAAACATATAGCTGGAACGTCGGGTATCCTTGCCGATCACGATCCTGGCCGCAGCCGTCTCCCCCGCTCTTCTGCGCAGCTCATTATAATACCATCCCAGAAAACGCCCGATCTTAAATGCATGATCCGCCGTCAAAGAAACACCCGCCTCCCCACGGAAACCATCTGTACCAAAATATTTTCCCATTTCTAGCTCTCCTTTGTGTGTTAATATTTATAACTTATCTTATATATTGATGTGTCATACAGATCGATCAGAATTGTTCTTATCTTTCTGTATGAACATCAATAATATTATCTATATTTCCAGCAGATTTACAGCCTCTGAACAGCCACTTTACATCGCTTCTTACAAAAAGCAACTCCATACGCCAGAATATTATTTCTTCCTTCATTACGTAACCGTTCATCGTACCGCTTTTCTCTGATCTGTGCCAGCGCTCTTTCACATGCATTTTGCAATCCTGAAAAAGTCTGAGAATATTTCAACTCGATAACGATCCCGGCATCCGGATCTTCCGGTTCTGCCAGAATATCTGCAAAACCATCTCCAGATTCCGCATTAGACTGAACAAGCCAGTTTGGATCACTACGCAAAAGCCCCAACAAAAGTCCATGATAAAAAATTTCTTTTTCTTCATTTCGTCCTTTTGTATCAAAAATACTAATCGTATTTCCCAGAATCTTTGTAAGGCGTTCCTCAATCTCACCTGCATTCCCTTCATTTATTGCTTTCAGCAGATTTTTCGTCGGCTCCGCCTCTTTCAGCACTGCGCGGTCAAACCATTCCTTTATCTGAAGCACATAAACTTCTCTTATCTCCCTGTTCGGAATGGTCAGACGATACACTCCCCGTTCGGTCTTCCCTGCCTGTGTAAGATATCCTGTAGTAAATAATACACTCCAGAGATTATCCAGACTGTTATCGATTTCATCATAGGTCAACTCCATACGGATCGTTTTCTCAATAGACTCACCTGCGATCAGACGCTCTATCTCATCTCTCGTAGTCTTATCTGCCCTGTCAATAAATCTCCTTACCAGTTCATTCCCACTGGTATTGATCCAATAAGACAGCGGCTCCGCATCCGGATTCCCACGCAGACAATCTACATGATTGATCACATCCCATGGACAGTACACATCCGTATTTCCAAAATGATATCCATCATACCATTCCTTTGTTTCGGAAAGATGATCCTCCATGCCATATGCTGTAAGCAATCTGCAGACCTCATCATCTGTGAAACCAAAATGCTCATCAAATCGATGATCCGTGATCGAAAGCACTTTGAAGTTATTAAGTCCTGTAAAAATACTCTCTTTAGACACGCGAAGACACCCTGTTAATACTGCAAAATACAGAGAATCGTTAGTCTTAAGTGCCTGTCCGAACACACCGCGTATCATGAGCACCATTTCTTTATAATATCCATGCTGAAAAGCCTTATCCAGAGGAACATCATATTCATCTATAAGAATGATCGTCTTCTGCCCATAATGCTTATGCAACAGCTGAGACAACATCTGCAACGCAGAAGAAAGAATATTTTCATCCATAGAATATCGGCCATTCTCCACAGAGATCAATGTACGATATATATCTTTATCCGTTTCTGTCAGTCTGTCACTCTCCAATAAAAACAGAAAACGACTGGCCTCTCTGCCTACCAGTTCTGTCAGCTGATAGCGTGCATTCTCAAAGGTAAGTCCATCAACATTCTTCAGCGACAAAAACACTACCGGAAATTTCCCCATATACTGTTCACACAGTTCTTGTTTCCGGGAAATATAAAGACCTTCAAACAGCGCTTCATCTGCCCCGATCTCGAAGAAACAACGAAGCATACTCATATTCAATGTTTTCCCAAAACGCCGAGGTCTTGTAAAAAGATTTACTTTCCCCCACTGATCGATCAGTTGTTCGATAAGCCTGGTCTTATCTACATAATAAAAATCCGCCTGACGAATTTCCTGAAAATTCTCAATTCCCACCGGTAGCTTCGGTCTCTTCATATTCCGCGTTCCACTCCCTTTCAATGCGAAAAATCACATACAAATATGCCAATCGCCACGTGATTCGTGCTTTCAGAGTAGCACAATACGCTCTTTTTGTCTATTGATTTATTTCGACTCCGTTCGACAAACATATCCGCCTTACCTGCGCAGCTCTGAAGCTTTTTCACAAAATCCTCTGTCCAAAAGCAATAAACTATGTTACCCTGAAAATGGATCAGATGATAAAATAACTCTGATCACATAACAAGATCGAAGGTGGTGAAACCTATGGGTACAAAGGATACCATCACCAAAGATTACATGGCTGACAACCCACAGAGAAGCAAAGCAATGGCCCTCCACATCCGGAGAATATCTCACCGGCTTCTACAAAGATGATCGGCTCATCCCTGTCATAACCATAGTCGTATACTTCGGTTCCGATACCTGGAACGCTCCCAGGAGTCTCCACGAAATGCTCTCTGTCCAGGACCCCGAGATTCTTTCTCTGGTCCCGGATTACCGGATCAATCTCTTCTCACCTGCCGAGATAAAGGATGAAGAACTTGACAAACTCGAAAGCAATCTCAAAGAAGTCATGCTCTTCATTAAATACTCCAAAGATAAACGGAAACTTCAGGAGCTCACATCACAGAGCCCCGGTTTCCGGTCACTCGAGCTCAAAGCAGCCCGGGTCATTGACTCCATAACCGGTATCCATTTACGTTTCACAGAAACAGAAGGGAGTGTTAATATGTGTCAGGCTGTTCAGGAAATGTGCGATGATGCACGTGCCGAAGGTCTATCCCAAGGTCTTCAGGACCATGCTTTACTTACTGCACAACGCATGCTGCAGGATCCCAGGTTCTCGCCTGAAGACATCAGCAGATTCTCAGGGGTGCCACTTGAGGATGTTTTGAAATTGCTGGAGAAATGATGCGTTTGAGAAAATGCTCAGGAAGCGTAGGTGCTTCCTGAGCATTTTATGTAAGTCCCTCAAAACAAGGCGTAGTGTAACATAACAGACTTTCTGCTATGTTATCCACATCATTATTTGAAGCGCTTACGATTTTTGACTTATTTTCAAATTTTAATATTTGATGTGCAATAGATTTTTATTTAGTTATACCAACAACCGGAGGTTAGCAAAATAATTCTGTGATGTAGACCGCAGAACCTTTCCAAAAGCTACTGATTCCTGATTGATTTTAGACATCAGATTTATCTCCTTGATACCATGTTTTTCTTAGTATACCAACAAGAAATCCATCAGTCACTACGTCATATTTTAATGTATTTACTACATTTTATTATACTTTCATAGCTGTAATAGAGTTTATCAATTTATTTCTAAACTTAAATACAATTAATATGATAATCAAGATTACTCCATATCTCACCCAAGTAAATTTATAAATTAAATTACATAACAAACAACTTATCGTCACTACTAAAACACTTAACAAACAGAATTTAAAATCATACACTTTTTCTTTTTCGATTTTTCTAGAATTTATATAATGCAATGCAGTTAATATTAAGTTTGAAGCTAATGTTGTATAACCAGCTGCAATATATCCACATTTCATGATAAAAACATAATTCATTATAACATTTGATATTGCAGCAATAACCGTAGCTATCATTATATTAAAAGATTTTTTATGAAAAAAAGAGATTGCTGTAAAATTATCATAAAGTGCTGTAGTATATATTCCTGCGGCAATAGGTGGTACAACGTATATTCCCTCATAATACTCTTTTGTTGCTAAAATTCCTATGATTTCTGGTGCAGCTAAAGCAGTCAAAATACAAAAAGCCGCAACCACTAACAATAATGGCTTAACTGCTTCTCGAATTGATAAAAAATCACGTTCTCCTAATTTACTATTAACAAATGGCGTATATGTCACGCTTAATGCCCGCCAAATTAAAACACCTATTGCTGATAAAATCGCAGCCAAGGAATAAATTCCTGTTTTATTTTGACTGATCATTTGACTAATCATTATTTTATCAATGCTACTTAAAACAACCGTTGATAAATAGTGGGGAATTAACGGTACTGCAACAAATAATGTCGACTTCCATAAAATACTATCTACATATTTCTTTCCTCGTCTACATATGTAAATATATAAAAAGATTGCAACAATGAGATTAACAATTCCAGCACTCCATAACCTAACTACGCCCATGTTGTGGTTTGAATTTTTAAGACATAAAACAGCAATTACAGACACTACTTGTGCCATTACAGCTGTTCCAACCGATACACAAAATGTTGATTTATATTTTATCTCATACCGTTGCTTTTGCGTCCAAAAAATTGTTGCCGGCTGAAAAAAACATGTAATGAGCATCAAAATTATTGTACTGACTGGAAGCTTAAAAAATTCATTCACACTTTGGTGAAATATACCATAAAACACAGAAATTACAACTGTTGAACAAGCAGTCATTCCCAGCATACTTGATAAATATTTCCAACGATTGTCACTATGTTCATACAATCCCACGTTTAAAATACCAGGAAAGATCAAAGTCACCGAAGCAAATACTCGTACTATTTCAAACCATGAATTATAAACAGAAATAAGTCCATATTCCGATGTACTAAGAATTCGTGTAAATATTGGAGTCGTAATATAATTAATTCCACTAGTTGCAAATGACGCAATAGCAAAAACAAGAGTCGCCTTTAAGTTTTCAGGCAATTTGCATACTTTATTTATTTTCACTTTTTAACCCTTCTTTATCTCCATCTGCTTTTGTTTCCCTAAATACATAAATTTCTTTGATCCACACATAAAAATAATTGATACACCATAGAATCCCCAAAAAACAGGTTTATAAAAAGCAGGATCTAATTGTGAAAGAACCAGAAAGAAAATTTGAATTCCAAGTGCAATTGAATCCAATTTATATGCATACTCATAATATCTATTTATGTTTACTCTTTTTTTAGTTATTGTTATCCTATGATATGCTTTACTAAATAAAAATATCATCGGAAGTAATATAATTACAGTTCCTAAAATTCCATTTTCACACAATAACTGTAATGTACAATTATGAACATCCATAACATCTTGTCCATGAATAGATCTAAATGTTCCTGAAATATGATAAGCAAATCCTCCAAATCCAATACCAAATATCGGATTTTCTTTAAATATATCCCATGCACTTTTCCATAACTCAGTACGCCCAGAAGTAATGTCACTTCCAATCATAATTCCTTCTATAGATTTTACGTATCTGCTAAAAAATGGAATTACTTTCATATATTCAAGTAAAACCTTATATGAAGTTGAAATTATCAAAACAAGCACTATTATAATTCCTATTTTTATAAAAAAATGAGTTGTATCTTTTGACAGTAAAAACAGAAAAAATAATGCAACTATTACTGCCAATAGCTCTCCTCTTCTTCCTTCTGCAATCATAGCTAATACTATCAGGATCATGCTTAATATATTTTTCTTGTATTTTTTACCAGTAAATATATTAGTAAACATAATTAAAATTCCAACTGTCATAATATAATATGCTATTGTAAAAGATCCTCCTAATGGAATTCCATATCCACGGGGTATATAATACTTTGCTAATTCTTTGCATGATATATCAATTACTTTATAAACGCTATTCCAATATAATCCAGGAAAGGCTTTAAAAAACAATATCCATATTGCAATAAAACATGACATAATTTCAAAAACTTTGCATGTCTTAGTAACTTCAGAAAATGAAGGGTCTGCCAACACAACTACAAATGCCATAATTAGCATTGCAATTATATAAAGTCTTTCATCTGCATCATGCCTAGATGACATTCTTAAAAAGAACAATCCTATTATTACTACTATAAATATATATGATATTTTTTCAACTGGTAAAATTACAGAAAATTTATATGACATTCTCAAAATAAAATTAATCATTGCAAAAACAAGAACCATTCCCCATCCGAGCAATGTACTTATTCCCAAATCTTTATATAAATAAAATGTTGTCAAAAATACCGCCATTAAAAAGAGCAATCCATTTCCATTATTTAAATGAATTTTTATTTTACTCTTCACATACATATGAACAATATCCTTTCTATTACATATTTTATTGGTAACGACACAATTTGACAATTTCTTTCCCAACTATTTCTGATGCCATTCCACTTTCGCATATTCCTAATTTGATATGATGATTTAGAATTCTCTTTTTAGCTATTTCGTGGTCATACTTTATAATCTTATCTTCCAAGTCTTCCATCGAAAAACTTGCCGGATATGGCCAGTCTTGTATAGGTGTATAAAATTCTCTTTCATCTATATATTCATTATAATCTGGCATAAACAAAAAACATGGTTTCTCCATCAACGAAAAATCCCATATGGATGAAGAATAATCTGTAATTAATACATCACTTATCAATAACAATTCCTGCATATCCGGATAATCAGAAACATTTTTAACTCTACTAGATTCAATTTTTTCAGATTGCAAATAATAATGTGTTCTAATTAACATAATCCATTCTTTTCCAAATCTATTTTTCAAAGCATTCAAAGTTTTTTCATAATCAAGCATATACTTATATTTCAAATCATGACGAAATGTTGGTGCATAAATCACAATTCCTGTTTTTTTATTAATTCCAAGTTTTTCTTTTATAATATTTTTCTTATTCTCATCATTTTTTATCAATAAATCGTTTCTTGGCATTCCGCATTCCATGATTTTTCCATTGTACTGAAAAGATTCTCTTAATGTCATCTGAGAAAATACTTTACTACTTGACAAATAAATAGAAATTCTTTCATTTTTCCTGAGCATATTTTTATCCAAAGTTTCAGATGTATCTTTTCTTTTTAACCCTACACCTTTATATGCGCCTCCTCCATGCCAAGTATTAATAACATATTGTCCTGTTCTTTTAGGCAAAATTGACCAACTTTCAACATTGTCTATTACTATCTTTGATGTTAATAAATAATATAAATATTTTATGCTCTTGAATTTAACACATTTTATATTTCTATTTTTCAAATAACTAAATGCGTCAGGTTCATTAAATGCCCATATTATTTCAAATTCATCTTTATAATTTTGTTCAATCCAATCTGATATGTATTTTGGATTACACGAATATTGTCTTCCACTATAAGCACTAAAAAAAAT
>OLXW01001157.1_pt1 | contig 14648 bp, 10 predicted proteins | sample 1673551 | NCBI WGS metagenome assembly OLXW01 (sample SAMEA103958114, study PRJEB25191) | human gut metagenome | reverse complement strand
AGCTCGCCCACCGCACCTCCAGCCGGGTGTCGCCGACAGCACGTCGCGGACGCCGTCACGCACAGGGCGATTTCGCCCTGTCGCTTGCTCCCCGATATTGGTATAGTGAGGTGATCTGGCCGCTTGACTGCTTCGAGCAGGCGGGGGGCGGGGTGGACATCGTACAGCCCGGTTCGCAGGGGGAGCTCGCATGGACGTAAGCCAAATCGTATCGATCGCGGTGTTCGTCATCGTCATGGTGGCCATCATGACGGAGAAGCTGCACCGCTCGCTTGCCGCCATCGTGGGCGCCATGCTGGTGCTGGCGCTGCACGTGCTGCCGTTCGACGCGGCCATGGAGCACATAGACTTCAACACGCTCGGCGTGCTCCTAGGCATGATGCTGTTCGTTTCGGTGGTGAAGCTGTCCGGCATGTTCGAGTTCCTGGCCATCAAGGCCGCGCGGCTCGCAAAAGGCGAGCCTTGGAAGGTCATGCTGCTGTTCGTGCTGCTCACCGCCGTGCTATCGGCGTTCTTGGACAACGTGACCACCGTGCTTCTCATCGGCCCCATGACGCTCACCGTGTGCAAGCTGCTCGACGTGAACCCCATACCGTTCTTCATGACCGAGATCCTCGCGTCCAACATCGGCGGCACCGCCACGCTCATCGGCGATCCGCCCAACATCATGATCGGCTCGGCCGCCGGATTCACGTTCTTCGATTTCATCCTGTACGACGCGCCGGCCGTCGTGGTCATCCTGGCCGCAGTGCTGGTGGTGTTCTATTTCCTGTACGGCCGGAAAATGCACGTGAACGAGGAGCATCGCGCACGCATCATGGAGCTGGACGAGCACGCCATGATCAAGAACAAGCGTCTGCTGAAGCAGAGCTACGTCATGATAGGCCTCGTGGTGGTGGGCTTCATGGCGCACGGCGCGCTGGGGCTGGAGTCGAGCGTCATCGCGCTCGGCGCGGCCGGCATCATCATGCTCATCTCGGGCGAGAGCATCGAGGAGGCGCTCGCGAATGTGGAGTGGACCACGCTCGCGTTCTTCGCCGGCCTGTTCGTCATCGTGGGCGCCATGGCCGAGACGGGCGTCATCGAGATGCTGGCGCATGCGCTCATCGACGCCACGGGCGGCAACGTGTTCGTCACCATGCTCGTGCTGCTGGTGGGCTCGGCTGTCATCTCCAGCTTCCTGGACAACATCCCGTTCGTGGCCACCATGATCCCCATCCTGCTGGCCATGGAGTCCACCGGCATGGACGTCACGCCGCTGTGGTGGGCCGTGTCGCTGGGCGCCTGCCTCGGCGGCAACGGCACCCTCATCGGCGCCAGCGCCAACGTGGTGCTGTCCGACATCAGCAAGAAGAACGGCCACGAGATCACGTTCGTGCAGTTCCTGAAGACCGGCTTCCCCATCATGCTGCTCACCGTGGTTATTGCGGGGCTGTACCTGGTGGTGAGGTTCCCGCCGGCGTAGGGCGGGCGCGAGGGGAGCCGCCTAGAGCGGCACGATGTCCTTGTGGAGGAAGCGGAGGCGGCCGACCTGCTTCTCGATGTGGAAGTGGCCGCAGTACCAGCGGCGGTAGTCGAGGCGCCGCTCGATGCGCTGCAGCCAGTCCTCCATGGAGGTATCAACCGTGGACTGGTCGATGGATGGCAGCAGGGCCTCCTGCGGGACGAACGCGGCGGGGCAGGTGTGGGAGAGAACGGTGTCGATGCGCCAGCGGCGGCGGTCGAGGACCTGCTCGACGTGCCGCTTCTCGGCTTCGGTGAGCTGCTCGTCAGGGAACCAGAGATGGCCGTTCGCCAGCCGGTGCCGCTTGTCCACGCTGTAGGCGCCGCCGATGGTGATGGCAGGGCGGCCCTCGAGGTCGAACACACTGCCGTCGCGCGCGAACAGGATTCGGGGATATGCCTCGTCGACGTACGCCTCGCCGCCGTGCCACGGTTGCAGGCGGTAGCCGGAGAGCGCCGCCGGGTTGCGGTCGTGATTGCCGCGGATGCAGAGGAAGGTGACGCCCGCCAGGGAGGCGCGAACCTTCACGGCGTCGTCGCGCTCGTCGAGGTCGGCCTTCATGAGCGCACGGGGATCGAAGTCGAGCGAGCCGCGGCTGCCGACGATCACGATGCGCCCGCGCACGGCGGCCACCTTCGCATCCTTCATGAGGTTGGCTTGCGCGGCCATGTCGATCACGACATCGACGCCGCGACCCTGGGTGGCCGCGAGAATCTCATCCAAGTAACCCTCGGCGTGGTGGTCGAAGGCGCGCCGGGCACCGAGGCGCTCCACGAGCTGCCGACCTCGGACGTCGCCGGCCGTGCCGTGCACGACGGCCCCGATGCGATGCGCAAGCTGCACCGCGAGGGTTCCCACCCCGCCGCTTGCACCGTGGACGAGCACCGTTTCGCCGGGACGCACCCGCGCACGCACGAACAACGCGTCGGCCGCCGCCAGTCCGGGAGTGCCGAGGCCCGCGCCCTGCTCGAACGGAACGGCGTCGGGAAGCGGGGCCACGGCGGATGCGTCGCAGACGACGAACTCGGCATAGGTGCCGGTGCAGCGGCGGGCACGCGCCGCCGCCACGAACACGCGTTCCCCCACGTGCGGAGCGCCCGAGGGAAGGTTCGCCCCGCACGCGTCGACGATGCCGGCGCCGTCGTTGCCTGGAACGTAGGGCAGCTCGGGGAGCTGGGCGTACTGGCCCGCGCGCAGATAGGTTTCCACCGGGTTGACACCGGCTGCGCACAGGCGTACGCGCACCTCGCCTGCATGCGGCTTGGGCATGGGAACGCACTGCTCCACCAACACATCTGGCCCGCCGAACGCGTTTACCACGATCGCCTGCATGTCTGGCCCTGCGCTCGATTTCACCATCGGACCGCTCCTTCCGCCTTCGTTAAAACCTCTTTGCCGTTCGCAGCCCGATCGTAGCGCGGCATGCGTGCGCTTCTCCGCGTCGTGCGGCCGGCTTGCGAAGGTCGTTACCGGCCTGGCAGCGAGCCGGAACGCCTCGACCGCGCCCTCTCGAGCCGCGCCCCCGTATCAGCTTCCAGATGCGCACGGGGGCAAACGACGTTCCAAGATAAATTTGAGGATTGCTCGCAACGGCCTATTGCAGGTCGGAGCACCTTTCGGTATACTGCGTATTCGCGCTTCGCAAAGAAGCCGTGACGCCAACGTGGCTCAGCTGGTAGAGCAACGCACTCGTAATGCGTAGGTCAGCGGTTCGAATCCGCTCGTTGGCTCCAGAAAAAGTGCAGGTCAGCTTGGGAAACTTGGCTGGCCTGTTTCTTTGTTCCCTCTTTCAATCTACTCGCGGGGAAAACTGCGGGAAAATTATTTTTGCCCATCGTCCTAATACGATCACTATCTTGCTATCATTTCCGAAAAGAAGCGTTCCGAGTCCATCACTATTGAGGCCGCTTTTCGTCTTCGTCGCGTATTCCCACGAACCCTTCTTTTCCTGCAGAAGCTCGTTATGCGAATACGACGATTCCGCTTGGAACAGGAAATGGCGCAGGATAAACTCGCTCTCATGATAGGCAGCTCAAAAGGAAAAGCGTATATATCACGCATCGAGCTTGGCAAGACCCATATCAGCATCAGCGCGATTCACCGTATCGCCATGGCTCTCGACGTCGAAGTTCGCGACCTGATAAGTTTCTCGGGCAAGAAGCCTACAGCGTGCAAGTTGAAGCCTTCAGCAACCTTAGCAGTCGTATAATGATCGCTATGAAACAACCTAGGGGAAAGATCATCATTGCACCAGACCTCAACGTCTGGCCGCACGAATACGAGACGGCCAAGTCGCTCGCGATGGCAGGCATGACCGTAGAGTTCATCCGCCGCAGCGAGGAGTACCGAACCACGTCTGCGGATGTGATCATTGACGGCGCAGCATGGGAGATCAAGGCTCCTAAAGCTATCAATCCAAAGGCGATTGAGCGCAACCTTCGCAAGGCAAGCCACCAAGCAGCGAACATCATCTTCGATTCCCGGCGCATGAAGGGTGCTTCCGATGGGATCATAGAACGCGAGCTGAGGAACGGCTGCGCGAAGGTCAAAGCGATCAAGCGTCTGATTTATGTGAACCGTAGCGGAACCGTGATTGACATTAGGTGATTCCGCTGTAATATGTACTTAGCAAAGCGCCCGAACGGTGAGTTATCACCTACCTCCGGCGCTTTCTTCGTTTCTTGGCTACGTCTATTTCTACGATAGCGCGTTCCGAAACGCTTCGCTTGCAATGCGGTCGTTTTCCTTCTCAAAATGCGTGTAGATGTTCATCGTCGTGTCGAAGTTCAAGTGGCCTAACTGCCTTGAGTCGTTTTCGCATCCACCACCTGCGTGCATAGGATAGCTGCCTGGCCGCGCCTCGGCATGTGGGGCTTGAGGCACCGATAGTCCTTGCCCCGCTGATGTTCGACGCCCAGCGAATCAGTGAAGGTTTTCATCACGGTTCCGTGCTCTCCGGGGCCGTGATCTACTGAGAGCATCTTGAACCATCGATCAGAGTTGGCGGGGTCGTACAGCCCCAGCGACAAATCGAACACGTTGTTTAGATTAAGCCGGGAACTTGTTCAGAGTCGCCCGGCTTTCTCTTTCTCTTCCACTGTTCACCGAGCAAAACAAAGGAACGGCCGACGTGGGAGGTGCCCCGACGTGGCCCGAACAGCCTCAGGCGCGACATACCCCCGAGCATCAGGTTGGTGCACGCCGTTTCGACGGCGGCTTTCAAAGCTTTCCGTAGGCGGAGAGCTTCTCGCCACGTCCCGCAACCTGTAGAAGGGCGGAAAGCCGCCCGTAGCTGGCATTACTAAAAAAGACTAGCGGAAGCTATCTTCCCGCCAATGCTCAAATTGCAATGAAAGGCATCATTCTCTATACGGCGCATTTTGATTGAGCTAATACAAACTCTTACATTCCCGGCTGAAGCGTGTCCGTTTTAGAAATCGGTGTGGATATCAGTGATCGCATATAAAGGAAACCGAGTTGCTTCATATCGTGGACGGATATGGATGTTCAATCTCGAAAGAACTTCTCGGGTCGCGAATAAGATAATATCGCGAAGCCGAGAATATCACCCAAGAACGCTTTGCCGACATGGTCGGCAAAGCTCGGTCGTACTTGTGAGCGGCATCGAGGCGGGACGCGTCAACGTGGGATTCGACTTGCTGTGTCGCATTGCCGAAGGTCTCGATGTGTCGCTCGGCGCTTTGGGCGATAGAGACCCGGACAAATGGCAGGAACGCGCTAAGTCTAAGTAGCCGATCCGGCGAGCATGGCCCGCCGGATCATTATCCCGTTACCTCTTTCTGCCGAGATAGAACACGTAGCCGTAGTGTTGCTTGTACTCCTGGTAGAGCTCGACCTCGTGGCGGTTGTCGGCGACGAAGGCCTCCACGGTCTCGTTGCCGGGGTATTTCCGCAGCAGGCCTTCGAGCGCCGCCTCGCGCGGGGTGAAGTACTCGTCCATCCAGCACGTCTCCGGCAGGGCGAACGCGGCGACGAACTGGTAGCCGCATCGCTGGAGCGCCTCGATGTTGTAGGCCACCGAATCCAACCTACTTCCGGCATCGGCCCAGAACCGCTCGATGACGGCAGGATGCTCGTCCGTGAGCCAGGAGGGGCAGGTAACCGCGACATAACCTCCCTGTTTGAGGAAGCCGTGCCAATACGCCAGACCCCTCTCGAAACCTATGTTGTCGATAGCACCTTCCGACCAGATCAGGTCAAGCGACTCCCTCTGGAATGGCAGGTCATCCATCGAGCCGACGACGCCCCGCACCCGGTGGGCAACGCCTTGCTCGCGTGCCTGCCCATTCAGGACATCGACGAAGGCTGGAAACAAGTCCAGGCCGACAACCGATCCCTTCAGGTGCTGCGCGAGCAGCAGCGTCTGGGCCCCGGTTCCGCAGCCCAAGTCAGCCGCGTTCGCAATAAGGTCGAGATCGCCGAGGAAGGCGAGAGCCCTACCTGTCTCCTTAGCGCAGCCGGGGCCCTGCCTCTCCAGCCCGGCGTGCGCTTCCACCAGAAGGTCGATCGGGGACGGTTGCTTGCTCTCCATGTTGAACGCCTTTCCCCACGCCGGGAACATATTGACTGCCGGCCGGCTTTGACCCGCCGGCAGCATGCTCGTCGAAAGCGGCGACCTCAGAACCTGCCGCCGCGACCCACCTTACCACACCGGCATTCCTTGCGGCGTATCCCGCAGCGGGGGCCACCCCTTCCGTAACCTGCCTGCGTGCAAGCTGCGCTACCTCCGATGATCGTGATGGTGCTTGCGGGAACGCAGCGTGCTCACGGCAATGACCGCGGCGGCAACGGACACGACCGCGAGGGAGCCGATGCCTGCCTGCAAGTTCGCCAGATGAAGAGCGGGCACTCCCTGCAGAATGCCCAGCGTGTAGGGCATGAGCCAGAACAGCCAGACCACGATGCTGAACGTGTGGAACCGCTGCTTTGAGCGCTCGCTGCCGCGCAGATAGGTGAAGGTAGCCCAGGTGGCATGGGCCGCCATGAGCACGATGGCCAGCACGCCGGAGGCGGCGTGCATTCCCAACGCGGCGTTTCCGCCGCTTTGAGCCATGAGCGTCATGATGGTAGTGCCGGTGGTGTCGAAGACGAAACCCGTCCAGAACAGCACGAGGTTGCGCTTCGTCAGCGAGTGGCGGCGCTCGTCGAAAACACCGATGGTGTAGAACACGAGGGCGAGGCTGATAGTGGTTGTCGCCAAGATAAGTTGTAATGACATGGCACGCTCCGTTTCTCCAAAATGAACACTGTTCATATTTCTGAACGGCGTTCATTATAGACGCGATAGCGAAAAGCGCAAGTATTTGTGAACGTTGTTCACTATTGTCACTGTCCGACGCCTCCCCGCCTGGGCGACCGCGCTTCACCTCTTCCGTCGCAGCCTCGATCACGCCCCCCCCCCGCATCCCGTGCGTTTTTAGCGCATCGTGAAGAACCGCTCCTCGGCCTGTTCGTCCCAGAGCTTGCCAGCGCGGCATTCCTTTCGGTCATCGCTTCGCGAACGGGGGCGTGACGGCTTCGCGACTGCGGCGGAGGCGATGATATCATCGTCGCTCCCCGATGCCGATGCGAGGAGCGCGCATGAGACCGTACTACGAAGGCTGGTACATGAAGCAGCAGCAGGGCGGCGACATCCTAGCCGTCATCCCCGGCCACGCCCAAGACGAGGCGTTCATCCAAGTGGTCACGGCGGACGGCGCCCATTACCTCCCCTTCCCACTGGAGGACTTCCGCCAAACGGGAACCCGCAGCATGCGCGTGGGCCGCAGCCTGTTCTCGCCCATCGGCATGATGCTGGACGTGCAGGCACCCGACCTGGAGCTGGTCGGCCGCCTGCGCTACCGCGAGCTCACGCCGCTGCGCTCCGACATCATGGGGCCGTTCGCCTACCTGCCCCTGGAGACGAAGCACACGGTGTTCAGCATGCGCCACCGCGTGGATGGCGAGGTGGAGCTGAACGGCCGCACGCTACACTTCGAGAACGCCAAAGGCTACATGGAAGGCGACCGCGGGCACAGCTTTCCCCGCGGCTACACTTGGATACAGAGCACCGACTTCGGCTGCGCGGCATCCGTCATGCTCGCCCTGGCCGAGATCCCGCTCGCCGGCCTGCGCTTCACCGGCTGCATCGGCGTGGTGTGGATAGCGGGCGTGGAGCACCGCTTCGCCACGTACCGCGGGGTGCGCATCCGCGAGGCCAGCGACAGGGCCGTGGAGGTGCGCCAAGGCGATATGACGCTGCGGGTGGAGCTGCCGGAGGCGGGCGGTCACCGTCTGCAGGCGCCCGCGCAAGGATCTATGGCGCGCCCGATCCGCGAGAGCCCCGCCGTGCCTGCGCGCTTCCGCTTCGTGAAAGGCGGCCGCACGTTGCTGGACAGCCCCGACGTCTGCACGAGCTTCGAGCTCGTGGCGCCGTAGCCGCAAGCCCGCCCGCGCCTGCGCACCACCTGTCCCGTCAGGCAGGCGTAAAAGCCGGACCGCCCAACCCGAACCGCCACTCCGCATCTCGCTCCGCCGGACTGCGCCGTTGCCGCAAGCCCGCGTCAAGTGCTCGATCGGCTCGAGCCCGCCCGAAGCCCGGAGGCGCCGGCCCGGCGAAGTTGTGGGCAGCTTGTGTCGAGTGCGGCCCCGTCCCCCTTCCCTTTGTAAGATTCTCGCAAAATCCCCCGGTCTTTCGCCCTCCGCCCGTTATCCTGCACCAGACGCAGCGATCGCGTTGCGCCGCCACGCCGCGGCGCCCACGACACGGCGCGAAAGGCCCCCATGCGCAAGGCGAAAGAGCTTCTCATCAACTTCATCCGCGGATTCTGCATGGCGCTGGCCGACAGCGTGCCCGGCGTGTCGGGCGGCACCATCGCATTCCTGCTGGGATTCTACGACCGCTTCATCGGCTCGCTCGACGACCTGTTCCACGGCAAGGGGCCGGCAAGGGTCGCGGCGCTCTCCTTCCTGGTGAAGCTTGCGTTCGGCTGGATCGTCGGGTTCGGCCTGTCGGCGGCGGCCCTGACCAGCTTCTTCGACTCGCACATCTACGAGGTCAGCTCGCTGTTCATGGGATTCATCGTGTTCGCCATCCCCATTGTGGCGCTGGAGGAGAAGCGCGTGCTGAAGGGACGTGCGCGCAATCTTGCGTTCGCGGTGCTGGGCGCGGCGTTCGTCGTGGCCGTCACGCTGCTGAACCCCACGGCGGGCAGCGGCATGAGCGTGGCGGTAGAGCATCTTGACCTGGGACTCGCCGTTTACGTGTTCTTCGCGGCCATGGTGGCCATCACCGCCATGGTGCTGCCGGGAATCTCCGGCTCCACGCTGCTGCTGATATTCGGCCTGTACGTTCCTGTCATGGGGGCGGTGCGCGCCGTGATGGGCCTCGATATGGCGTACCTGCCCGTACTTCTGGTGTTCGCCGCGGGCGTTGCAACCGGCGTGCTGGTGTTCGTGCGGCTCATTCGGCGCTGCCTGGAGCGGTTCCGCTCGCAGACCGTGTACGCCGTCCTCGGCATGATGGCGGGCTCGCTGTATTCCATCGCACAGGGCCCTCTCACGCTGGCGGTGCCGCAACCGGCCATGGAGCTGGCTACGTTCAGCCCACTCTTCTTCGTGGCAGGAGGCCTGGTGGTGGGCGGCCTGCAACTGCTGCGAAGGCGGCTGGAGGACCCGGCCGATGCCGCGGGCGCGGCGCCGGAAACGAAGTCGCCCGCATGCGAGCCGAACCGCCAGCCCGACCTTCCTTAAGGCGGGTTTGCCGTGTAGGATAGGGGCAACGCTCTCCCTTCGGGAAGGAATGCCCATGATCACGCCGCCGAAAAGCCTGCTCGCCCGCCTTGGCCGCATCGGGCGAGCGGCCCTTGCCCTCGCGTTCGCCTGTGCGCTCATGCCGCTCATCGCCCATGCGGAACCCGCTACGTCGACGAAACACCCCGCCGGCACCGTGATGCAGACGGAACGGGGGCCGGAGTTCGTACCGTTCGACGGCTCGGCGTACAACCCGAACGCGGGCGTCACGCTTCTGTCCGACCCGCACGCGCTGCCGGAGAAGTTCGACCTGCGCGACGTGAACGGCTCCTCGTTCGTCACGAGCGTGAAGGACCAGGGGGACTACAGCGACTGCTGGGCGTTCAGCGCCTTGGCATCGATGGAATCTGGCCTGCTCATGCGCGGCAACGCCGCCGATGTCGACCTCGCCGAGCGTCATCTCGCCTGGTTCACCTACAACGGCGTGGACGACGACGCCGACGACAGCAATTGGGCGGCCGGCGACACGTTCCTCGCCGATGGCGGCAAAAACGCCTTCGAAAACGGCGGCAACCGCTCGAAATCGGCCGCCACGCTCATGCGCTGGTACGGCGCCATAAACGAGAAGGCGGCTCCGCACCAGGCGGAGGCCGGCATGGGCGCGCCCGACGCCGCCATGCGCACGCGCTCGGACGTGCACGCGCAGAACGTCTACTTCCTGCCAGAGCCCAACGTCTTCACGTACGACGCTGCGACCGGCGCATACGGCTACAACCACGACGCCACCGCTGTCGATGCGATCAAAGCCTGCCTCATGGAGCGGGGCGCCGTCGGCATCGCGTACAACAGCATGCTCCAATTCGACGGCTCACCATACTGGAACGACGCCGAAAGCGCACGCTACTCCGACCTTCCGCTCTTGCTCGGCCAGCCCGCCGCCCAACTCACCGACCACTTGGTGACGATCGTCGGCTGGGACGATGCGTTTTCCAGGGACAATCTCCCGCAGGGCAAGCAGATACCGCCCGAAGGCAACGGCGCCTGGATCGTCAAGAACAGCTGGGGGACGGACTCCGGCAACGAAGGCTACTTCTATCTGTCCTATTACGACACCACGTACTGCAACCCCACGTTCTTCGATGCCGAGGATGCGATGTATGCCGCCGAGAGCACCGAGCACGTCTACGACGGCATCTACCAGTACGACGGCGCGGGCATGGGCGACGGATGGTGGTACAGCAGCACGCCCATGCAGTTCGCCAACGTGTTCGAAGCGCGCGGTTTTGAAACGGTGAGCGCGGTGAGCGCCCTCGTGAACGAGGCCGGCAGCACGATCGACCTGACCGTGTACAAGAACCCCTCCGCCATCGTCACCGAGACGGGAAGGCTCGACCCCGCAAGCGGCGAGCTCATGTGGAGCACGACCCAGGCCCTGGATTACGCCGGGTATCGCACCTTCGAGCTGGGCAATGCGGCGTTCGAGGTAGAGCCCGGCGACACATTCTCGGTCGTGTCCTCCATCCGTTTTTCCGATGGGACGTACCAGATATCCGCCGAGTGCGACGACGGTTCGTACGACGTCGCATACACGGAGTGCGCGCCCGGTCAGAGCTACTACACCGACGAGCCCACCGGCATCGACAACTGGTACGACCTCGCCCTTGACGACATGGGCGGAGAGGGCGCGAGCGATGATTTCTGGTTCAACAACGCCACGCTGAAGGCCTACACCGTGCAGACACCCGAGCGCGCCTTCGCCATCCTGCACACCAACGACGTGCACTGCGGCGTGGACGAGACCTTCGACAAGGAAGGCAACGCCACGAGCATCGGCTACGCGGGCCTCTCGGCGATCAAGAAGGAGGCCGAGGCCGCGTTCGGTGCGGGCAACGTCGCGCTCGTGGACGCGGGCGACGCCGTGCAGGGCAAGCCCATTGGCACGCTCTCCGAAGGGTCGTATCTGGTGGACATCATGAACCAGGTGGGCTACGACGTGGCCGTGCCCGGAAACCACGAGTTCGACTACGGCATGGACCGGCTGCGCTACCTCGTCAACCGGTCGAACGCGGCGTACACGTCGTGCAACTTCGACAACCTGTCAGCCGGCAAAACCGAGTTCACTCCCTATGTGATGGAAGCCTACGGCCCCACGAAGGTTGCCTACGTGGGCATCACCACGCCCGAGACGCTCACCGCATCGAATCCCGCCCACTTCAAGGACGCCGACGGAAACCTGGCCTACGGATTCTGCCAGGATGAAACGGGACAGGAGCTCTACGACCGCGTGCAGCAGACCGTCGACGACGCGCGCGCCGCCGGGGCCGACTACGTGGTGGCGCTCGCGCACCTGGGCGAGAGGGGCGTCGCCGCGCAGTGGCGCGCAAGCACGGTGATCGCGAACACTTCCGGCATCGACGTCGTGATCGACGGCCATTCCCATGAGCAGTACGAGAGGCGCGTTGCGAACGAGGACGGCGAGGAGGTGGTGCTCGCACAGACCGGCACGCAGCTGCAAACCTGCGGGAGGATCGTCATCGACCCCGCCACCGACACGATCTCGGCCGAGCTCGTGAAGCCGCCCGTGGCGCAGGACGCCGGAACCGCCGCCTTCATCAAGGACATCGAGGACGAGCTGGGCAAAACGCTCGATGCGGTAGTGGCCCGTTCCGAGGTGAAGCTGCGGGCATACGAGGACGACGGCTTCACTTGGGCCGTTCGCGCGCGCGAGACGAACCTGGGCGACCTCGTGGCCGACGCGTTCCGCGCCGAGCTCGGCGCCGACATAGGGCTCGCGAACGGCGGCGGCATCCGCTCGGACGTGGCGCCGGGCGAGGTCACCTACGGCGACGCCATCGCGGTGCTGCCGTTCGCCAACGCGCTCTGCATGGTGGAGGCCACGGGCCAGGCCATCGTCGACGCGCTGGAAATGGGCGTGCGCAACCTGCCCGAGCCGAGCGGCTCCTTCCTGCAAACCTCGGGGCTCTCCTTCGAGGTGCGCACCGACGTCCCCTCGCCCGTGAAGCTGGATGCCGAGGGCGCCTTCGCGGGCGCGGACGGCCCGCGCCGCGTGCAAAATGTACGGGTGAACGGCCAGTCCATCGACCTGGGCGCCACCTACACCGTCGCGTCCATCACCTACCTGCTGCGCGACGGCGGAGACGGGTTCTCCATGTTCGAAAACGCGAACGTGCTGGTGGCGGAACAGGGACTCGATTACGAGGCGCTCATCTCGTTCATCCAGAACGACCTGGGCGGCATGGTGGCCGCAGACTCCGCCTACGCGAACGAGAACGGCGCCGGTCGCATCACGGTGAAGGGCGGGGCGAATCCTGCTCCCCTGCCCGCGCCCAAGCCCGGCGACGCGCAAAAGCTCGCCCCCACCGGCGACGCCGCCGCAACTACGGCGGTTCTCTGCGCCGCGGCCCTTTCGGCCCTCGCCTGCGCTTGCGGATCGGGCCTTGCGGCGCGGCGTCGCGAACGCGTGGAAAACCCGGCACGGCTGCGGGAGAACCTGCAATAGCCGCCCTGCTATACTGGAGCTAACGTGATCGCGCCCACGACGGGCGCCCGGCGAGAGGAGCGGCCATGCTCTACGACAACATCATGGTTCCCTACGACGGATCGGAATCGGCGCGGGCCGCGCTGGCCGAGGCCGTGCGCTACGCCCGCGAGGACCCGGGAGCCGCGTTGCGCATCGTGCAGATAGTCGACACGGAGCAGTTGGTCATAGAGAAACTGGAGAAGGAAGGCCGCAACACCCCCGACGAGCTGTCGTCCGTGCTGCTGCACGCCCACTACGACGAGGCGCTCGCCGAAGCGGACGCGGCGCTCCACCGACAGATCGACGGCCTGTTGAAGGGCCTGATGAACGAGATAACGGTCGAGCTTCTGGACGAGACGGTGCCCGGCGAACAGATCGTGGCCTACGCCGACGAGCACGCCTGCGACCTCATCGTCATGGGCTCGCGCGGCCTGGGCGCCCTGCGCGGCATCTTGGGCAGCGTGAGCAGCCACGTGCTGCGCGAGGCCGCCGTGCCCGTGCTCATCGTGAAGCAGCGCACAGACCGGTAGGGCCTTCGCCCGAATTGCGCGAAGCGGGGTGCGGAACGATGGAGGAAGCACGGCCGTTGATGGTTTGTCGACATTCTCGTGCTATGCTCGGCCTTCGAGCGCTCCAACGTGAGCGGCCGACCGACATCCCGAAGGAGAACCTGCCATGACCGAGTGCGAGCGCCAGGCAACGTTGCTGGTCGCCGACGACGAGCCCGAGATAGTGGAGATGCTGCAGGAATACTTCGTCGGCCGGGGCTTCCGCGTGCTCACGGCCGGAAGCGGCCAGGAAGCGCTCGAGCAGGCCGCGCACGGGCCCGACCTCGTGCTGCTGGACGTGGGCATGCCGCGCCTGGACGGGTTCGAGGCGTGCCGCCGCCTGCGCGAGCACCTGACCTGCCCCATCCTGTTTCTCACGGCGCGCGTGGAGGACGTGGACGCGCTCGAGGGCTTCGCCTGCGGGGCCGACGACTACGTGCTGAAGCCGTTCTCGCTCGCCGTGCTGGGCGCGCGGGTGGACGCCCACCTCGCGCGCGACCAGCGCCAGCAGGTGAAGACGGAGGTACGCTTCGACGGCGACCTTGCCGTGGACTACCGGACCCGCACGGTAGCGGTGGCGGGAGCTCCCGTCGAGCTCACCCGGCGCGAGTTCGACATCGTGGCGTTCCTGTCGAAGCATCCCGGGCAGGTGTTCGACCGCGACCGCATCCACGAGCGCGTGGGCGGTTGGGAGAGCGAGAGCGATTCGCAGGTGGTCACGGAGCACATCCGGCGCATCCGCAAGAAGCTGGCTGCTGCCGGCGCCGAGCACGATCCCGTGGAGACGGTATGGGGCATGGGTTACCGATGGCGCGCATGAGAAAGCGGCGCGCCAGAGGAGGAAGACAGGGCGCGGAGACGGCCGGCGGCGCCCCGGTCGCCAACATGCCGACGCATCCGGGCGGACCGTCGGGTGCGGCCTCCCCGGCACGTTCCGGACGCATCGCCCGCCTGCGCGAGCGGTGGCGCAACGCATCGCTCAAGACCTCGTTCATGGGCTACATGCTGGTGTTCCTGGTGGCGGCCCTCGTCCTTTCCTCCGTCACCGCATCGGTGTTCGCCGCGCTGCAGAACGAAGTGACCGCCGACGCTTACGAGACGTCGGGGCTCTACCTGTACGACACCGGGACGAACGCGCTCGTGCCCGCTCGCTCGCTTGCCATCGACCAGGAGGGCAACGAGCTGTTCGTGCAGCGTGCCGACGACGGGCGTGAGCCGTTGCCCATCGACAACCCTCCGGCAAGCCTGCTGGTGGAAAGCGCCCAGAGCTACCCGTATGCGTACCGGGTGGAAACCGGCGAAA
>OLXW01001146.1_pt1 | contig 14773 bp, 14 predicted proteins | sample 1673551 | NCBI WGS metagenome assembly OLXW01 (sample SAMEA103958114, study PRJEB25191) | human gut metagenome | reverse complement strand
TGCTTGCCTTATTCAGTTCATTCTGCTGACTGTTGATAAGAGCATCCTTATCCTGGTTCTCCTTGACTAGACGCTCCCTGACTTCCTCGTCATCTTTGGAAGTTTCTATTTCAGAAAGCTTCTTATTCAGGGCATCATACCTTTCATTCTGATGATTGATCTTTGCAACCACTTCATCCATCTGAGCTACAAGACTTTTCACATACTCTAAATCCTGTGGCATCTGCTCTTTGGCTTTATTAAGCTTATCTAATACCACATCAAACATCCTGCGCATGTTTACTGCTGTATCATCTTTTTGGACTACCTCTCTGATTGCATCAATCGGCACACCTTTTTCATAGTAATCCAATGCTGTCTGCATCTTAGGTGCTGCCATCCTGCTATCTTTCAGCAGCGTTAACAACGCTTCTGATACACCCTTATGCAGACATTTTGATAACACCTTCATCTGCTCAATGTCATAACTTTTGTTAAGATACAGACCGATTTCATCATCAGTCAGTCCATATTCATAATCGCTTTTGACAAGAGCAATAACCTCACTGTCCATATGCTTATTACGAAGAATCTGTATCTTTCTCTCAATCGCCATTTCACTTAATGGCTCTCTTTTTTCTTCCATATATGCCTCCTAACCACTAAAAAAACAGCCTAACGTATCGGCTGTTCTTTTCTGTCTCTTATTGTTTCTTTGTCATACTGCTTCTCTTCTGCCGAAGCTGATACAGTAAGTTCCTTCCATATTGATCTTCCAAGGCTAAGTTCCTTTGATACCGCCCGTTCTGCCTTACAGTCCTGTGCATACTTGCTCTCATATTTCTTTCTAAGACTCTCGACCTCTTCCACACTGTATCCCTGTGCTAAAAGTTCAGTGTTAAGCCTTTCCCATGCATTGTGCTCATCTTCAAAGAAGGTATCCCCACTCTGATAACACGATTCCGCATCATTAAGCTCCCGGATCTGTTCAGCCTTGTCAAAAATATCTTTGAATCTTTCCTTAGCCTTATAGGTCTTACTCTTTTCCTTTGATGCTTCTTTCTTCTTATCCGTCAGATTATCAAGTACCGAAACAAGTTCTTCCGCACTCTCAATCTTATGCCTTACCAGAAATAGATACTGCTCCTGCAGCTTATGCATCTTTCGGATATCATCCCTATACTTCCATACCTGACTGTATGGCTTCTTTTTCAGCTTTCCAATCCGGTAAAGCTTTGCATAATATCTTTTCTGCAAGCCTGACATCTTCGCCCTGCGGTATCTTTTGACATAGCACTTTACTATCGCTGCCTGTTTTTCCTCATTCTGTGACTGGTAAAAAGATAAATCTTCCTTAGCAATACGCTCCACAATAGCTTCCTGTGAATAATTCTCGCCAAGAGTCTTACATCTTCTGAATCTTGTCATCCCCTGTGGTCTGACTGCCAGATACTTTCCCTGCTTGACCTCATATCCTTTTTCCGACAGCAGTTCCAGAAATCCTCTGAAATCATTTGCCTGTAAAATGCAGGCATCCAAATCTCTTTTTATCATATCTGCCCACACAAAGCTGCCTTCACGATATTCGCTCCAATCCTTATAATTCTCGTGCTGTTTCTCTTTGCTGCCATCCTCCACATCTATAATGGAAAGACCATACTCCTGACACAGCTTATTGGTAATCGGCTGGATATACTTTGCCCAGTCACCTTTCTCGTAGCGATACTTTTTCCCATCCACAAAGCTTACACTGTTAAATACAATGTGTGAATGAACATGGTCTGTATTATCATGAACCACAAATACCGCTTCATAGGCATCGCCAAGATATTCTGCTACAAACTTCTGTGTTATCTCAAAAGCCCTGTCCGGTTCCACCTCATCCTCTTTGAAGGAAAGAATGATGTGATACCCCTGTCGCTTGTCTGTTTTTCCAAACTGCTTCTTTGTATCCATCATCTGTTCAAAAGCCATATCTGCCTGACAGTTAACAGCTCCCACAAGTCTTCCTCTCTGAGTTTTCTCAGGATTCATCACATAATCCAGTGCCCGTTTCAAATGCCTTGCATGAAAAGAATTCCCGCTGTCCTTCATGTGAAGTATCTTACTGATTGCCAATCTTTACCACCGCCTCGCTGACAGACTGATTCAGCTTTTTCATATATGTCACAAGCCGTTCCTTATCTTTCTTGGAATACAGCTGTGCATTGCTGTTAAATACAATCTGATTGATGTTAATGCCGATTCGGTTTATCTCATTGATAAGCTCTTTAAGAAGTTTCCTTACTTCCGGATAATCATTTGGTTTCTGACTGATTAGAAGCCTGATATATTCGGCTTCATTCATTCCATTTGCCTTTGCCTTATCAGAAAGTACCTTCGCTTCCTGTGGCATAAGTCTTAGTGTTTTCCTTATACAATGAACTTTATCCGCCATAGAATCACCTTCCTCTCTTACCCGTACTGTATTCTCTTACTCCTTCTGCTACTGTTACAGCAACTTTTTCCAGTTCTTTATTACCCAGCTGGGCAATAACCCTGTCTGCAAGCTCTGTGGCAACTTCTATAAGTTCCTTACCATAACTGGTTTTATCAAACAATCTGTCCAGTCTCTTTTCATCTGCTTTCAGACTTTCATACTTGCTCTGATACTCGTTATAGTCGTTAAAATCCTTTGGATCACTCCTGTGTGCTTCCGCATCAAGTATCAGTTCATAGTTCCATTCACAGACAATATCTATAACATCATCTATCGGGTATGGTTCAATTTCACCATTCTCCTCAGCTACATCCTGCCTGTACATCTTCCCATCTGAATCTATGCCAATGGCATAATCATGTCCTTCCATATAGTTAAGCAGAATTGCAGCATCTTCTATCGAAGGGTTTAGTAAGATATCAAATGTGTCTGCCCAGGCAATAAGTTCCTCTGGTTCTGCGATTATTGTAAGTTCTTTATCCATTGCTTTCCTGCACCTCCCTTATCCGTGTTTTGTATATCTCTTCCACCCACACGCCTGTCTGAATCTCTTAGGTTTACGGCTAGATACGCATTAGAGACATCTCTGTCCTAATGCCATCTAGTTAGGGAGAAAATCTCCCTAAAACCCTCTGTTTATGAAAGTGGGGGCGCTTTTTGCCCCCACTTTGCTACTTTGGGGGCGCTTTCTGCCCCCATTTTGTTATTTTGGGGGCGCTTTCTGCCCCCACTTTTATTTTTACTTCAGTCCGGATTTTGTCGTGTCCAAATTGCGGGGGCACTTTTTGCCCCCACTTTGACATTTTGGGGGCGCTTTCTGCCCCCACTTTGCTGTTTTGGGGGCGCTTTCTGCCCCCACACATCAAAATCCGGTTTCTCATGCCCTGACTGGTTCATCTGCTCGCTTATTCATCCTGTTCAGATTAAGCTTTGCCGCTACAAGCCACTCGTTGTAATCCTTATATCCGGCTGGAGGCGGGCAGTCTTCTACCTCATATCCAAGCTCATAATACTTTCTCATAAGTTCAGCTGCCGCCTTCCGTCCCGGCTCATCTCCATCAAGGCAGAACCGGATGGAAGTAATCTGCGGATGTTCCCGAAGAAATGTCTCAAGCGGGGCATCTGCAAGCATTCCAAGTGCCAGCTTATTTGATTCATAATCCGTGAAGATATCAACATAACTCATAAGGTCGATTGCTGCCTCAAATACTACAAGCTCTGTACTGTTTTCATTTACCACATTAAATCCATAGTTCTTATCATTTCCTGTGACATCACACTTGAATGGCTTGCCCTGCTTATCAAACACTCCCCGCATACTTGCAAATCTTGTCACTCCATTTTTATCATTTCCTTTGAAAACAACATTGTGGTAATGCCTGCTCTCATAAATCAGTCCTTCTTTTAAAAACAGATCTATGACTGCTCTGCTGATTCCTCTCTCCTGATTCAGATAGGAAATAAGATAGGAATTATCTCCTGCCGGTTCCGGTAGGACAAATGGCTTTCTCTCCTCTGCCTGCTTCTGCGATACCTGATGAACAAGAGGCTGCTTTACAGGCTTCTCAATTCTTTTGTATCCTGCGAAATCTAAAAGCCAGAACACAGCCTCTTTTACACTCATTCCACAAAATACCCGTAAGAAATCTATCTGTGAGCCGCCATTGTTGCCTTTGTCAAACTGCCTTGACCATCTGTACCAATGGCTTCTGTTATAGATACGGATGGAATCCATCTCCTTTAAAGTGTGGTATTTGCCAATCCTCTTTACTGTATACCCAAGGCTTTCAGCAACTGCACACAGGTCAACACTCTTTGCTATGGCAAGCTCTTCATCCGTAAATCTTCCATCCATGCTTTCACCTTGCCTTTCCCTGCTCTGCTACAAGCGGTGACTTGATATCAAGTGTCCGGTAATCTGTGCTTAGGGTAATCTTAGGATTATCAATCATGCCTTTTTCCCTGAAACTGAAAAATTCACGATTGTCTCCACCGACTATGATATGGTCAATGAGCGGTATTCCCATCAGTTCACACAGCTTGTTCATGCGGTCTGTCATCATCGTGTCTGCCTTGCTTGGGAATACATTCCCGGATGGATGACAATGGATTAACATCATGCTTGCAGCATTGCTTAAGATACTTGATTTAAACAGCTCTCTCGGATGTGCCATTGCCTCATTTAAAGAACCAACACTTGCAAAATGCACATTGATAGGTTTTAAATCTGACCTTAGATTGACCACACACACTACTTCCCTGTCAAACTGGCACATACAGTCTCCCATGACAGCAGCTATATCCGCCGGATTGTTAAAGGTGTGCTCCGAATAAATCGGAGCATCCTTTACAAGTCTTACCGAAACCACATCAAGCTTGAAGTCATTCTTCTTTGGCATCAGACACCGCCTCCTCTCCAAACTCGACACGGATAACAAAGTCACCTTTCTGGCTGTTTATGAGAGCAATGAGTTCTTCCATTGTAAGTTCCTGCTCCATAACTGCCTCCTATCTGGACTTTTCCTTCGCATCATATACAAGGGGAGGTTCTGCAACGATACCATCAAGTCTCTTGTTAGGTGTATCAGTTGCAAGGGTGAGTTTTCTTAAATCCTTATCATAGTGATATACCTGATTGGAAAGTCTCTCGTCCAAAGACACCTCCTGCATATTTACCTCGACTACCATCTGTGCAAGCATCTCAGGGCTTCCCATATCTGAAGATACTGCAATAACCTCATGCACGCTCGAAGGGAGAATATAAAGGTCACTCTCTAAACTCTCTGCCAGCTCATGAAGCTCATTCTCATAAAGCATGGATGCTGCACCATTGATACCCTTTTCATTGGAAATCACCCACATCGTCTGCTCCGGTGGAATCTCAGCTATCATCATCTCTGCGATCTCCTGTGGCATCCCATCCCTTGCGAACATTTCTTTCATAATGTCATTCATGCTACGAACGACAGGTGGGAAGAGTCTTCTTGTGTTTTCCGCTGCACACTTAAAGAGCTGTTCCTCGCTCATTCCAAGTCTTTTCGCAAATTCATTTGTAATTTTTGAACTCTGCACCGCATCCTTATCTGCACTGATTATTACCTTATACACAATAGAAAGATCCTGGAACTCTCTGTGCGGCACCTGTTCCAAAAATGTCTTATTCTGCTCTGTATTGATGAGCTGGAATACAATCTTCTCGTTAGCATCCCTCATAATGCTGTCCACATCAACAACCAGAGCCTGCTCATATGCCCTTTCCATGAAGTCACATGCAGCCATAAGTGTTTCCTCAAGATCGCCACAGTCCTGATACTTCTTATACATGTCATTGATATAAATCGTAGGCGAAATATTCCTGCCTTCCTCTCTTAAGATGATGCCATCAAGAGTCACATTCACCTTTTCCACGGGTTCTACCACAAGCTCCATTCCTTTGAACTTCTCTGGCATATAATCCATAAACTTTTCTTTTACTACTTCCTTAAAAATCTCGTAATTCATCATATTACGGTTCCTCCTTAATCTAAATTGTCATACAAAATCCCTTCATCCTCGGGATTTTTGTGTTCTCTGTAACTGTTGTCTTCTTCGATTCCCATATCAAAAGTGGTATGAGATTTTCTTTTCTTTCTGTAATAATTCTTGAGAAACATGCACTTTCTACAGTCCTCACAGAATAATTCTTCCGGCGGAATGCCAAGTGCCTTTGCAATCCTGTTCAACGTTCCCGTCCTTGGAACTCTTGAACCATTTTCGTATTGGGCAATTCTTACATCACCTCTATTTTCAAAACCACTTTTCTCGCCCAGTTCCCTGAGTGTCATTTTTTGTCGTTTTCTGTAATATCTGATTCTTTCTCCTACCACTATTTGTCCTCCAAATCAAAAAAAGCAGGGAACATAAGTCACTGGCTTACATTCCCCGCAAGGTTAATTGTTACTGTTTATTCTTTTTCTTTCTTCCACGAAGTCCTACTCCAACACCTGTAATAAGTGCAAGTGCACCAATTCCAAGATAAAGAAGCGGATTTGCATTGTCGCCTGTCTGTGGAAGCTTAGGCTCTGTCGGTACATTGACAAGCTTAAGAGTTGCTACAACAACATCCGGTGCATTGTCATCATATCGAAGAGTTACATCATGAGCTGTTTCATCAAGGATATATCCGTCAGCTGCTTTTGTCTCAACTACTGTATAATGGATATCTTCCTTGAATGATCCATCCTCGTTGTAAGTACAGATAGGAAGCTCCTTGCTCTCTGCATGACCATTCTTGTCAGTAGTGAGTGTGTCAAGCACCTTTCCGTCCTTGCCTGTTACTGTTCTCTCAATCTGTGTATCAGCTTTTACGATTACCTTGCCATCTTTGTTCACGATATCTTCTTTCGCAAATAAGCCGAATACTGCTCCTTCAAGTGCTTCCTTAGTCTCTGAATCAGTCTTGGTTACAGTAATCTGCACTTTCTGACGCTCATTTGTCACATCCATTCCTGCAAATACAACCTTTGTGTTCTGGTCGATATAAGAAAGGTCTGCCTCAATCGGTGTATCATCTAATACAAATCCATCAATTGTCTTTGTCTCAACAAGATAATACTTGCCAAGTGGAAGGTCATCAATTCTTGCGATACCCTTATCATTTGTCACGATGGTTGCCACCTTGTCTCCTGCCTTATGATATACAGTATCAAGTCCGTCGGCACTTACGATATCCTCTTTTGCATATACATCAAAAGTTACTCCTGCAAGGCTGTCCTTGAAGAAATTGAAGATAAAGTCGTACCAGTAACCCTTCATAAGAGTAGTATCTGTTACAAATTCGCCGTCCTTATTGATGACAATGGAACCTGTAGGAACTTCATCCTTCATCTCTACATGCTGCACTTTGCCTGTGTCCTCAACTGTAAACTGGATATCTGCTGCCTTGAGATATCCGTAAGGAGCAAATTCCTCACGAAGAGTGTAAGTCTCTCCAACTACAAGTCTCTTGATCACATGTGCTTCCTTAGCATCAGATGTCCATGTGTCTACCACATTTCCATCCTTATCAAGTACAGTAAGTGTTGCACCTGTAAGCTCTGCACCGCTTGTGATATCTGTCTTTGTAAACTCAAAGGTTGTTGGAGTGTTTTTATACTCGCTGTTATATACAGCAGCCTTAACATCCTGTCCCTGATATTTTGTATCAAAGTTTACTGCTTCCTCATTTGTCACATATCCGGCAGGCTTTACAAGCTCCCTTGCAACATATTTTGCAAATGGATAATCCTTAACAAAAGCAATCTTTCCATTCTCATCAGATGTTGCCTTCTCAAGAAGTGTGCCTTTCTCGATAATTACCTTGCCAGCAACATTCTTGATATCCTCGTCTGCATAAAGACCAAATACTGCACCTGCAATCGGTGTGTTATCTTCTGCATCAAGCTTAGTCACTGACATATCAAGCTTCTGTCTGTCATCTGAGAAAGTAAGACTTTCCTTGATAACAGGTGTCTTATCATCCACATATGTGAATGTCACTTTCTGCTCATTCGGATTTAATACATATCCGTATGGAGCTTCCACTTCCACAACTCTGTACTGTCCAAGAGGAAGATTCTTAGCTGTTGCCTTTCCATCCTTGCCAGTTGTAAGAGTTGTCACAAGGTCTCCCTTGCTGTAATACTTAATGCGGTTTCCGTCTGCATCCTTCTGGTTGTCTGCTGTGTAAATATCCTCGGCAGCATAAACTTTGAATTTTGCTCCGGCAAGTGAGCCTTCCTTATAAACAAACTCTTTCTCATATGAGCTTGCAAGAAGTCCTCCCTTGAATCCGTCAAGTACCTCTCCCTTCTTTTCTACAGTCAGCTCTCCGACTGCAGGGGCATCGGAATATTCCACAGTAATGATTGCATCATTTGTATCACCATCTGTTTCAAATGCTGTGTCAGTATCAACAGAGATGTTGACATACTTATCATTTACAACATATCCAAATGGTGCAGACACTTCCTCAATACGGTAGTTACCGATTTTCAGTGCCTCCGGTAAGATTAAATCTCCGTCCTCATCAGTAAAGAATGAAGTATGCTCTACCTTTGACGGATAAGTTGTGTACTGCTTCACATATTCGTTCTTATCAATATTGAAGATCTTAAACTCTGCATTTGGTACAAGTACTGTCTGCTTTGTATCGGAATCCTTCTTGATTACACGAAGCTTTGCAGTAAATTCCCTGTCAAGAAATACTCTCCATGTCTGAGGCTTGTCAGGATGATTCTCGCTGATTTTTACCTCAAATGGCTTGATTGTCTTCATGTTATGCGGAGTCTTTGACTCTACTACCACATAGGTTCCATAAGGAAGTTCTGGACTCTTTAAATATCCTTTCTTATCTGTAAACAGCTCTGGTACCGTAATCTTTTTACCATTCTCCCAATAAGAAGCGGTTTCGTCTTTGCTGTAATCATAGGTGATAAAATCTTCCGGGGTATAATAAGAACCATTTCCCGGCTTCAAACTTCCATCTTTTACACCAGACAGCTCACTGATGAGGAATACCTTAAATCCAGCTCCTTCTACCAGTTCTGTTTCTGTCTGCTCCCCGTCTTCTGAGATCTTGATAAGCTGAAAGGCCTGTTTCTTTACAGTTTCCTTTACAGTTACTTCCCGGTGTACAATCTGTACCTCCTGTCCTTCATACGAAACCTCTACGGGATACTCTGTTTCATCTAACAGATACCCTTCTGCCGGCTCTATTTCTTTCACGAAATAATTTCCAAGATACAGGTTTTTGAAATCTACAGTTCCTTCACTGGAAATCGTACCCTGCGCTACAAGTTCCCCTTTTTTATGGACAATCCCATCTTTCTTATTGGGGTGTTCAATATCTTCTGCAGCATATAATCCGTATTTTGCCCCTACTAAGGTTGCGTCACCCTGGGAAATAAATCCCTGGGAATCCTGATCAATCTTACTTACATGAACTTCTCCCCGTACTTCCTCATTTTTAAAATCATGAGAAAAAGTATATGTGTAGGTGCTGTCGTCTTTATATTCATAGAAGAAACGATACACCTCATCTGTCATATAATACTTATCCGGTGCCTGGATTTCTTTTACGCTGTAATGGAAATTCAAAGGAATATCCGCATGGAACACAGCCATTCCTTCCCTGTCGGAAACAGCACGTTCCACCAGGCTTCCCTTTTCTACAAGAACCTTTCCGTCTGCCGCTGTCAGGTCTTCTTCTGCATACAATCCAAACGTCGCACCCTCCAGGGTAACGTCATCATGTTTCGATTTTTTCACTACATTTACGGAAATCTCCGGTCTTGCATTGGTAAAAGTGGTTTCCCCCTGGGATAACTCTACATTCTGTCCTGCATAGGACAAGGTTACAAACTGGGTACGTTCCTGTTCTGTTTTTCCAATCACCAGATTTTCCGGTGCTTTCTGTTCTACAACCTTATATTTTCCAAGATACAATTCTTTGGAAACAGCACTTCCATCTTCCCCGGTTGTCAGACTTTCTACCAGATCCCCTGCTTTATGCACCTTCGTCACTTTATCCTGGCTGTAAATATCCTCTGCCGCATAAATGTTATATTCTGCCCCTGCAAAGTCCGCATTTCCATATACAAAAGTCAGGTTCCCCTCTTCTCCGGTTACTCCAGTCAGAACCTCACCTTTTTTACGGATTGTGATTTTTCCTTTCTGTTCCTCATTCGTCACTGCAACAGAAGTTGTTTTTCCTGTTTCCAGCTTCACATTAAAAGACTCTGTATTCAGCTTATATCCTTCTGGAACAGAAATTTCTTTTAAATATACCGTATCCTGGGTTTTCGGAAGCTCCACCTCAGAAGTACCGTTGCTGTCTGTGGCCGGCATCTGCACAAGAAGATTTTTACATGCACTGTCTGAATAAATACCAAAAACAGCGCCGGACAGATTTACTTTACTGTTCTTATCTTTTTTTGTTACCTTTACCCTTGCCAGGTCCAGCCACTTCACCGTAATTTCCACAGAAGCACTTTCTTCTTCAAAAAATGCCCCATACCCAATGTCCTGGGAACCAGAACCCGTAGACAATACTAAGGTCTTCCACTGGGTTCCCATTTGTCCTTTCAGCTTACCGCTGTTCCATGTACCCGTTACAGTTTTGGGAGCGCTGAAATAGAATGTGGTATTCCCATTGATCTTTACGGTTCCTGTCTGTTTTGTACTTCCACTGTGATAAGTCACATTCTCTGGCATTTTTAAAGTAATATAGTTTCTATGGTCACCTTTTAAAGTAAACTCCCCGGTACGCTGTTCCTTTCCACTTTCATAAGCCTTTGCTTCCTTTGGGGACAACGTGATTGCTGCTGTCGGAGGTGCTTCCAGGCTGTAAATATGCTGGATATATCCCCACACACCGCTTGCCTTAATATCTTCAAAGGTACAGCCATAAAAACCGTCCATGCCACAATAAGAATAAGCGGCAGCTAAATGCGTAAAAATATACTTTGTCTTCCAGTCAAAAGAGGGCATATACTCCCCGGTAATGTCCCCAGGACCGCCATATCCATAATAAAGGACTTTCTGCAATTCCGGGTTGCTTTCAAATTCATTTGCTACATAATCCGAGGTCGGCGGGGAAGCCTTCATAGACTCCAGACAATATGCTACATGGCCATTTACAGTGAAATAGGAAGTAGAATAGTTCCCCACGTTAGAAGGGTATGGGATTTTTTCTCCCTGTACCAGATGTACATTGCTTCCTTTTTGCTGCTCCATTGCTGCCGGAACAACCGATAAGAACATTCCCTTATCCTCTTTTGGTGTCAGATCAATCAACTCTGCCCCTGCATCTGGCATTTCCGGTTCTTCCGTCAGTACCTCCGGTATCTCCGGGTCAGGGTCCGCCTCACCGTCCTCACCGGAGTCATCTTCGGTATGCTGGCTTACTTCTCCCTGGGGTTCCTGTGTGCTGTTTTCCCTTGCTTCTACCACAATTCTTCTCATAATCTGATAGGAAGGGCTTCCGCTTAACGGATCAACACAATAAAATGCCTGGTAAGAACCTGGGGTATTGAAATCAAAAGAATTGCCGGAGTCCCCTTCTGCTTTCAGAAACGTTACCTTTACTTTTTCATCATTTTTCTGAAAACCCCTGTAATCTGTTTCCAGGTCAAAGGGCTCTCCTGCTTTTATGGTAAGGTCCTCTGCATACACCAGTTCTTCTTCTGTCAGTTGCTCCTTTACCTCTTCCAACTCCGGTAATGTTTCCGAAGCAGCCTCCTCCTGTTTTACTTCCTGTATCTGTGCATGTTCCTCAGACTGTTCAGAAGCCAGTGCGGTGATCCCTGTATTGAGTAACGTAGAACAACTAAGAAGAAGTGCCAGCGTCCCAGCCAGCAGCCTTTTCTTTTTTCCTTTCATCATAGCTTTGCTCCTTTTCATTTTTTCGTCAAAAAAAGCAGGCCACACAAGCCTGCTTTCCATTTTCTATCTTCTTTTTTCTATCATTTGTATACGGTCTGTCCCGTATCCAATGCACCTGTCAATCCCCTTTCTATTCCCTGCTCCCTGCATGGAACACTGCCAAAACAAGCTGCAGAACCAGCAGAAACAAACATATTACCAGTTTCCCTGTCAGATACAGCAGTTTCCCCACTGCAATGAAAATCCCTTTTACAACTTCCCATACACTTCTTCCTACTGCCATATCTTTTTCCTCCTTATTCTTCAAATGCCCCATAAAATTCCGCAAACCGTAAATCTTTTTCCATACAGGCTTCTTCCTTTTCCCTGTCCTCTGCTATCGCTCCACCGTCAGAAAGTTCTCCCTGAACTGCCTTTTCCAGCACACCTAGCTTCTCAAAGGCTTCTTCCTGTGCCATTGAAACCGCTTCTTTTACGATTTTACAAAATTGTTCTTTCTGGTTCTCCAGAAGGGTATTTAATAGTTTCATCTGCTGTACTTCTTCTTCCTGCTGTAGATACTTGGCAAAATAAACGATTGCTTCTGCTATAAAGTCGTCTTTTGTCTTGAAAATATCTTTGTTATACTCCTTCAGATACCGATAAGCCTGATGATGTACCGGTCTGCTTTTATACAGCCGCAGTGAAGTTGTATATACTTTTTCCGTATCCATAAGTTTTCACTTCCTATCATGCTGTCCGCATTTTCCTCTGTTTTGCCCGGATAATACTTTTCACTGCTTCTTCACAGCCCCTTGCATTGGCATGTATATCTGTTACAAACTGTACATCTTTTCCCTCATTGGCTCCAAAATGCTCCACAATGGAAGAACCGCCGCCCATAAACACCATTTTGGTCAGATCCAGATTATAATGGTTTGCCTGTATGATACCATAAATTTCCTCTGCGTAGGACTTCAAACAGTTTTTTATGACGTCCTGATACTGCTTCGGGCAGTCATAGCTTCCTGTCCTCATAAATGCTTCTGTAATATATGCCGGTACCCCTGCCCCTGTTTTGGCAATGGCTTCCTCATTGACTTTTCCGATACAGTACAAAGCTGCCTTATCTGAAATCGAATACTTCCCGTCCGGCATTCCGTCAACAAACTCTACCAGGTCGGTAGTTCCTCCACCAATATCTACTAAAAGGCAATAACCGGGAACCGCTTCTAAAAGCGTATGGATCACCACATGCCCCTGCATAAAAACAAACACATTTTCCAACGACACATGATAATGTACCCCTTCATAACGGAAATGCAGTTCCTTTGTCTTTAACAGATATTTCTTGAAACTTTCTTTCTGCTGCTGAAATCTTCTGGGCGGCAGGGCAGCTCCCATTTTTACGGAAGCGTCTGTCAATCCCCGGAAACGCATTTCCTGCGCCAGTGCTGCAAGGGTAAGAAGATAATAATTTTCATTCTCTGTCTTATCCACACACTCCTTTTCCGGCACTTTCCCTCCCACATAATAAAACTGGTTCTGGTATTCCAAAATGTGCTCCAGGCTGTCCGGCCTTGCCTGCAAAGGCTGGATTGCTGCTGAGAATACCGTATTTGCAGTTTTCATGTTACGGTTTCCATGATCAATTCCAATAATCATTTTAGTTTCCACGTTCTTATCCTCCTGAAAGTTATAGTTTGTATTTTATCTTGTTCTCTTTGGTTCTTGACCTGTTTCTTTCTTTTCTTTGTCTATCACAGGAAGTTTTTCAAACAGTTCCCCCATCACAGCTTCCATTTCCTGAAACTTCATTTCATCTGGCATACACAGAAAAACAATCACTGCATCAGTCAGACGTTCCCCATTCTCTTTCCGGTAAAGTTCCGTATAGGAACCCCAACAACCGTCCTCACCCGCATAAAACTTTTTTGTCTTCTCATTTACTTTTATGAGGTATTCCTCGGTATCAACAAAAATTTTCCGAATGGATACTTTTTGTAGGTCGTATTTCATGCTGTCCATATAAACCGGAAGGTGTTCCTCCGGGGCAAAATAGACATACATTGTGCAATAGGTATATCTCCCTCCGTCCCCATCTCCTGTAAGACAATCCCGGCTTCAAACATTTCCGGTGGAGCATAATCTACTACAAAATCCGAATCCTTACCCTGTGGAGATTTTTCAAAACGCCCTGAATCTCCAACCAGAAAATGTTTGGGGCACTGAATACGAAACCTTTCTTCCCTCATTCTGTATATTCCTCCATAATCTCACTAATATCTTTTTGAAATAACCGCTGAAGTCGGACAACTACATAGACATTGGGCTTTTGCTGTCCGTATTCAATCCTCTGATACGTCCGAAGACTGATACCCAAGACAGCCGCAAGTTCTATCTGTGTATATCCATGAGCTGTCCTGAATTTTCTTAATTTTGTTACTTTCTATCACGCTCCTTACGTCTGAGGGATAGCTTCCTGATAAGCAAACAGATTGGATATATAGCTGTTTGCTGTCAATGTGGCATTGTATAAAGCGGTAAGCAGCACTGCCCGGATATTATTGGCTTTCCTTGTACACTGCTTAATTGAGTCTATCACATACTCTACGGTAAACTTATCCAGCTTTTTATACATTCCCTGTACAATGCCAAGAGGTCGTTCTTCCTGATTTACCCTTATGGTCTTTGCATTGGACGTCAAAACATCTACTGCAAGCCCTACAATCTCATTGAGCAGTTTTCTGTCAAAAGGTCTGTCTATCCATATCGCATCATAATCAATCTGATCTTTGAACTGTTCTTCTGCTGCCTGATAGGATAAGATAGGATTATCTCTATACCCATTCCCTATTTCTGTTGTATTCTTTTGGGTACTTTCTGCTGTAGTCTTTGTAGTAATCTCTGTATTTGTCTGCCCGCTATCAGTCT
>OLXW01001139.1_pt1 | contig 14829 bp, 14 predicted proteins | sample 1673551 | NCBI WGS metagenome assembly OLXW01 (sample SAMEA103958114, study PRJEB25191) | human gut metagenome | reverse complement strand
TTGCGAACACAAGAAGCATATCTCCACAGGAAAAAGAAGATGTTTTAAATGAGTTCTATCAGGTATGTCTTGCACAGCAGTATATTGCAGAGGGTGGTATCGGATATGCAAAAGAACTTTTAGAAAAAGCACTCGGCGAACAGAAGGCACAGGATGTTATCACAAAACTGACGGCCTCCCTTCAGGTGCGTCCGTTCGAATTTATCCGAAAGACAGATCCGAGTCAGGTGCTGAACTTTATCCAGGACGAGCATCCACAGACTATTGCGATGATCTTGTCCTATCTGTCGCCGGCACAGTCTGCAATGATCTTAGGTGCATTGACACCGGAAAAACAGGCGGATGTTGCAAAGAGAATCGCAATGATGGATCGTACATCTCCGGATGTTATCAAAGAGGTGGAGCGTGTGTTAGAACGAAAGCTGGCATCCTTATTAAATCAGGATTACACAATCGTCGGTGGCGTCGATGCGATCGTAGATATTTTGAATACGGTAGACCGCGGAACAGAAAAGCATATCATGGAATCTCTCGAAATCGAGCAGCCTGAACTTGCTGATGAGATCCGTAAGAAAATGTTCGTATTCGAAGATATCCTTCTTCTCGACGACCGTGCGATCCAGCGTGTGTTGCGTGACGTTGATAACAATGACCTTGGTATCGCACTTAAGGGTGCCAATGAAGAAGTACAGAATGTTATCTTTAAGAACCTGTCCAAGCGTCTGTCTGCTATGATCAAGGAAGACATGGAATTCATGGGTCCGGTTCGTATGAAAGATGTAGAAGAAGCACAGCAGAAGATTGTTGGTATTATCCGTAAGTTAGAAGATTCGGCAGAGATTGTAATTTCCAGAGGCGGAGGTGACGAGATTATTGTCTAATCTTTATAAACAGTGGGGCGTAGCGCCTAAACAGGAAGGTGCTCGCATCATCAATTCCAATGCCATTGTTGCACAGAAAATAGAAGAAATGGCAAAAAAGATGCGCGAGCAGGCTGGAACAGAAGTGGATTTTACCGATGGATTCAGTCAGGGACTTGGTGCAGAGAACGTCGAAGCCATTCTTGAGGAACCACAGGCAGATCCAATCGAGGAAGCAAAAGAAGAGGCAGAGCGTATCTTAAGTGAAGCAAAAGCAAAGGCGGATGCAATTTTAAATGATGCACAGACGCGGAAAGCAGAACTTTTAGAACAGGCAAAAGAAGAAGGCAGAACGCGCGGCTATGACGAAGGTAAAGCAAAAGCAGATGCCGAAGAGCAGGAGATGCAAAGACACCTGCAACAGTTAGAAGAATCTTTGAATACAGATTACCGGAATAAACTGCAGCATATGGAACAACAGGTCGTTGAAGTTGTAGTACATGTGTTTGAAAAAGTATTCCATATTCAGTTTGACGATAAGACCGAGATTTTGCTTTCTTTAGTATCCGATGCGATCATGGGGATTGAAGGAAGTAAGGATTTCCGTATCCGTGTGGCAGAAGTGAATTTTGAGTTTATGGAGAACCATCGTCACGAGCTTGAAGAACGTGTCGGAGAGGATATTTCATTAGAAATGATCGCAGACCCGATGTTAGAAGAAAACCAGTGCATGATCGAGACGGATTCCGGAATCTTTAATTGCAGTCTGGGTGTCCAGTTAGAAAATCTGATCAAAGATTTAAAGAGTTTGAGTATAAATTAGGTGAGTTCAGTGGCTTTTAATGCAGAGAAATATTTACAGCTAACAGAAAAGACATATTTTAAACAATTAGGAAAAGTTGTTAAGATTGTAGGACTTACGATCGAATCTGTTGGTCCGGATGCGAAGATCAATGATCTGTGCCGCATCGTGATCGACCAGTCGAAAGGAATCTATACGATGGCAGAAGTTGTCGGATTCCGTGATAAACGCCTGCTGTTAATGCCATTTGAAGGGATTGAGGGACTTGGAGTCGGATGTATCGTGGAAAATACCGGACATCCCCTGACTGTTCCGGTTGGAGATGAACTTCTCGGACATATGGTGGATGGAATTGGAAGACCGACCGATGCAGAAGGCTTGACGTTTGATAAGGAATATCCGGTAGAGGCGTTACCACCTGACCCGATGACAAGAGAGATTATTAATACGGTTCTGCCGTTAGGTGTCAAAGCGGTGGACGGACTGATCACGGTAGGAAAAGGTCAGCGTATTGGAATTTTTGCAGGTTCCGGTGTGGGAAAAAGTACACTGATGGGAATGTTTGCAAGAAACACCAAAGCAGATATCAATGTCATAGCACTGATCGGAGAGCGAGGCAGAGAGGTGCGCGAATTCGTGGAGCGGGATCTTGGTGAAGAGGGAATGAAACGCTCTGTGGTAGTTGTTGCGACTTCCGACAAACCGGCATTGATCCGTAATAAGGCAGCAAAGACAGCAACAGCCATAGCAGAATATTTCAGAGATCAGGGTAAAGATGTACTGTTAATGATGGATTCCCTGACACGTTTTTCCATGGCACAGCGTGAGATCGGATTAGCATCAGGAGAGCCGCCGGTAACGCGTGGTTATCCGCCAAGTGTTTATTCAGAAATGCCCAAAATCTTAGAGCGTGCGGGAAATTCAGATAAAGGTTCGATCACCGGACTTTATACGGTATTGGTAGACGGAGATGATTTTAATGAACCGATCACTGATACGGCACGAAGCATTTTAGACGGACATATCATGCTGAACCGTAAACTTGCACATAAGAACCATTATCCGGCAATTGATGTTATGCAGAGTATTTCCCGTGTTATGAGTGCAATCGTGGATGATGAACACAAGGCAGCTTCCGGAAAATTAAAGAATGTGTTAGCAACCTATGCAGAGGCAGAAGATCTGATCAACATCGGAGCCTATAAGCAGGGATCTAATAAAAATATAGATTATGCAATTTCAAAAATAGAAGCAGTCAACGAATTTTTAAGACAGAGAACCGATGAAAAATTTATGTTTGACGAAGAAGTACAGCTTTTAGAACAGCTTTTTGAAGGGTAGTGGCATGTATGGCAAAGTTCGTATACCGGATGCAGAATATCCTGGATTTAAAAATAAAGATGGAAGAGCAGAGAAAAGCGGAGTACGGCTTGGCAAATGCAAGACTGCGTAAAGAAGAGGATAAACTAAGGGAACTGATCATCAGAAAAGCAGGATATGAGAAACAGGCAAGGGAACTGGTACAGGGAACCATTGATGTACATAAGATTCATACCTGTAAGCATGCAATCGATGCAATGAAATCTGCGATCCGTACACAGATGATAGAAGTACATGTGGCGGAAAAGAATGTAGAACTTGCAAGAAGCAAGCTCAATCAGGTAATGATCGAGAGAAAGACTTATGAAAAGCTAAGAGAAAAGGCATTTGAGGAGTTTAAACAGGAAGTGGCTTATGAGGAAAACAGGATGGTGGATGAGCTTGTAAGCTATAATTACCACAAAGAATCCTGATATGAGGTGGAAATATGGCAGAAGAGAATTTAGGCCCGGCGGCAGGCATGGATAAAAAAGCCGCAAAGAAGGCAGAGAAAGCCAGAAGAAAAGAAGAAAAACGGAATCGAAAACTTGCGAAAAAGGAAGCGAAGAAAAACGGTACGGCAGATGAGTTCGAAGAAGAATCCGGTGGCGGCAAGGCGGCAGTCGTTTTTGTTACACTGATGATTATTGTCATCTGGATTGCTATTTTAGCAGTTCTGATACATTTTGATGTCGGAGGATTTGGCTCAACCGTTATGCAGCCGATCTTAAAGGATGTTCCGTATGTCAATAAGATCCTTCCAAAGACAGAGGAAGAAGAGACAAAAACCAAAGAGGACAGTAAATATCCATATAAGACCGTAGATGAAGCAGTTGCATACATAAAAGAACTCGAAAAAGAATTAGCAGATGCAAAAGAGAGTAATTCCGAGAATGATGCATATGTGGCAGATTTAGAGGCACAGGCGGCTCAGTGGAAAGAATATAAAGATAACGAGCAAAAGTTTGAGAAAGAAAAGGCAAAATTCTATAAGGAGGTTGTTTTTTCTGACCAGGCACCCGATATAAATGAATATAAGAAATATTACGAGAGTATAGATCCGCAGAATGCAGAGAATCTGTATAAACAGGTAGTAGAACAGCAGGAAAAAGACGATGATATGTCAGATTATGTAAAGGCATATTCGCAGATGAAACCGAAACAGGCAGCAGCAATTTTTGATACCATGACAGACAACTTAGAACTTGTTGCAAAAATTTTAAGTGCCATGAAGGCAGATGCCAGAGGTGATATTCTCGGTAACATGAAGACGGATACAGCAGCAAAAGTAACCAAACTCATGGAGCCTTAGAATATATAAAAGCACATTGAAAATCAAAGAAAGGAGGAGAAACAGATGACCAGTGCAAATGTTTCAAAAGTGACCGCAGGAATGACGGTTCCGACATCTGCATCGAAAAAATCGGGAAAAGATGAGCAGGAAGCTGTTGATTTTATGTCAATGTTAGGAAATTTTGCAGTGAATCATTCACAGCAGAACAATCCGGTAACATTTCAGGTTTCTGACAGCACATCGAATAAAACGGTGGAATACGAGAAACTTTCCACAAAGGATGACCGGATTCCAAAAGTAACCGGTAAGACAGACGATGCGGATATGCAAAAGGTCGATCAGGCGGTAGAAGAATTTGCGAAGGAAGTCCAACAGGAAGTAAAGGAACTCTTAGGCGTGGATGATGCACAGCTAGAAGCAGCAATGAAAGAGTTAGGACTGACCTATCAGGATTTAATGGACCCTGTAAACTTAGCAAATCTTGTGATGAATCTGACCGGAGAGGAAGACCAGTTAGGACTTTTGATGAATGCGGATTTTCAGGAACTGATGCAGAATGTGGAAGTTTTAAGTAAGAACTTATTACAGGAACTTGGAATGACACCACAGGAAGCAGCGGAGGTATTCGCACAGCTTGAGCAGAATGCAGCGCAGATCACAGAAGAAGTACCACAGCAGATGCAGGAGGTTACAGATACTCAGGCAGATGTATTAAAAGTACAGCAGACAGATGACGTTCAGATCACGGAGCAGAAGTCACAGGTGACAGGACTTACAGAAACCAATGCAGCAGCAACAGAATCCGTAGAAAGTGATGGCAATGTACAGAATGTGGAAGAAACGGTTTCGCAGGAAGTGCGTGTGGAAAATGATCAGACAGCTTCACAGCAGGAAGGTCAGCAGGAAGAAGCACCTGAAAACAGTATGACGACAGAGGATGACGCTTCCTTGTTACAGCAGAACGATACAACAGAGAAGAGCATTTTTACGGAGCATACGTTCCAGCAGACCGTTCAGACGATCAGAACTGACAATATTACGGCAGCACCGACAACGGCAGTGCCACAGAATGTTGTGTTTAATACGTTAGATGTCATCCGACAGGTCAGTGAATTTACCAGAGTGATGTATCAGGGAGATACTACTTCCATGGAGATGCAGCTCAATCCGGAGAACTTAGGTAAGATCTATGTACAGGTTACAGCTAAAGAAGGTGTGGTTACAGCACATCTTGCCGTACAGAATGAGATTGTAAAAGAAGCCTTAGAAAATCAGACCATCCAGCTACGAGAAAACATGAACCAGCAGGGAATCAAGGTTGAGGCGGTAGAAGTTACGATCGCCAGTCATGAATTTGAAAGAAACCTTGAGCAGAACCAGCAGGGAAGTGCACAGGATGAGCAAAGAGAACAGGCATCTAAGAGTCCAAGAAGAAATATTTCCATGAATCAGTTAGATGAGCTATCCGGACTGATGAGTGAAGAGGAAATGTTAGTTGCAAAGATCATGAGAGACAACGGAAACAGCGTGGACTTTACAGCCTAGAATCTAGAAAGGAGAATGTAAATGGCAATTATTCAACAGATTGAAAACGGAAAGCTTGTAGATTCTTCTGCATCGAATACATCATTGTCAACAGAGAATAAGAGTGATGCCGCAGGCGGAGCTTTAGACAAGGATGCGTTTTTACAGCTTTTAGTAGCGCAGATGCAGTATCAGGATCCATTAGAGCCTACCGATAACACAGAGTACATATCACAGCTTGCTACATTTTCACAGTTAGAAGAGATGCAGAACCTGAATCAGAGTCTGACCGAGGGAAGTGCATACAACTTAGTTGGAAAATATGTATTTGTAAAAGTAACCAATAACCAGACAGGAGAGACATCCTACGATCACGGTATGGTAGAGTATGTGATGAGAGAGAACGGAAAAGTATATATTTCTGTTAATGACAGTCTTTATAATATTGACGATTTAGATACCGTATCAGACCCGGATTACTACACAGCAACAACCGTTGCAAAATCCTTTACCAATATGGTGCAGGCATTACCTTCCGAAAAGAATCTGACGATCTATGATGAAGAGAAGATTAAATCTGCAAGAACTGTATATGACAGCCTGACAGACTATCAGAAATCTTTTATTTCACCGGACACAGTGAAGACACTAGAGCAGTTAGAGGCAAAATTAAAAACCTTGAAGGGCAATACAGAGGATTCGTCTAAGGGTGAGTAGGAGAGAAGTAAGGAGATGGTTTTATGAACCGTGTCAATCATACGTTTTCTTCCATTGAGCAGGTTACAGACCAGTTTCTGACAACGAAAAACCAAAAGAATCTGGAAAAGAGTTCAGAGATTTCGTTTGCAGAGATATTAAAAGAAAAACAGGGATTGAAGTTTTCAAAACATGCAGCAATGCGTTTGGAAAACCGAAATATCAATCTGACAGATGAACAGAATAACCGGCTCAGATCGGGAGTTCAAAAAGCGAGTGAAAAGGGGATCAATGAGTCATTAGTCATCGTGGATTCTTTAGCATTTATCGTAAATGTACCAAATAAGACAGTGGTAACAGCGATGGATCAAAAAGAAGCAGCAGACAACATATTTACAAATATCGACGGTGCCGTAATTATTTAGCCGGACCTTAACGGAAGCTAATGTCTTTGACTGACAGATAAGACAGTATACGGCAAAAAGTATAGGAGGTCATTCATTATGATGAGATCAATGTATTCTGGTGTATCAGGATTAAAAACACACCAGACGAAGATGGACGTTATCGGTAACAATATTGCAAACGTAAATACCGTAGGATTTAAATCATCTTCCGTAACATTCAGTGAGATTATGTATCAGAATTTATCAGGAGCATCCGGACCAAATGCACTGACCGGTACCGGTGGTGTGAACGCAAAACAGATCGGTCTTGGTGTTACTACCGGTTCTACATCTGTTAATATTACCGGTCCAGGAGCATCCCAGACAACCGGTAGAGCTTTTGATATCAAGCTCAATGATACCAATTCCGCAACCAGTTTCTTTATTGTAAGTAACGGTTCCGGCACGCAGTTTACAAGAGCTGGTTCCTTTTATGTAGATGGAGCAGGAAACCTCTGTATGACATCTACCGGATATAACGTTATGGGATGGCAGGTAGATCCGACCACCGGAGATATCCGAAAAGATACGGTATCTGCACTTCGCGTTATGAGTGAAAAGAATATGACATCCGCACCGGAAGCAACGGTGAACGGCAGATGTGAAGGTGTCTTAGATAAAAACAGTACCGATGTTACCAGTGAAGCAGGACAGGCGATGAACTTAAGCTTCTACGATGCTCTTGGATATTCTTATGTTGCAAAATTTGCGATCAAAGAAACGAACAGAGACACCGGAGAATATACAGTAGAGCTGACAGACATCTTAGATTCCACAAACAAGTCTATCTTAGACCAGACAAAATATGACAGTGTTACAGGCACTTATGATCCGGATTACTTAGGAGATATTTTTGGTGCCGTAAAATCACAGACTAAGACTTACACACCGCGTGCAGGCTGGACAACAGTAGATGCAGCAAATAACATTTTTGAATACAATGCAACTTATTACCGTTATGATGCAGCTGCAGGCAATTTAGTAGAAGTGGCCGATAACGGCGGCGGTAACTATGTTCAGGTACCGGGTGGAACAACCAAGACATTAGCAGAGGCGTTTGGTGTATCACCTTATGCAACAGGTATTACTATGACAAACGGTGTGGTAACTGCCAATGTATCCAGTGCAAACTATACACTGAAGTTCAATCCGGATGACGGTGTTTTTGATTACATCGGTGCAACCGGTCAGGACAATGTATTTTTGAATTTAAAAGACACCTTAGGTGGTAATTTTGAGAACATTGACATTGATTTCACCGGAACTAAATGGTTCGATAATGGTGGAAGCTCTACCATTGGAATGGATAAAGGTGATGTGGATGGAAAGACCGGAACGGGTAAGAAAGTAGGAGATATGATCGGAGTCTTTGTAGATACTAACGGTAAGATCTATGGTTCTTATGACAATGGTAATACCATTCTCTTAGGACAGATTGCCGTAGCCCAGTTTGCAAATGCAATGGGTCTTGAGAAGGTCGGAGACAACTGTTACACTACAACATTGAACTCCGGTGAGTTCGATGGTATCGGTGTAGATATTACAGCAGGCGGTGGAACTATGTCTACCGGTATGTTAGAAATGTCCAACGTAGATCTGTCTTCAGAGTTTACGGAGATGATCACAACACAGAGAGGATTCCAGGCAAACTCCAGAATTATTACAGTATCCGACACACTGTTAGAGGAATTGATCAATCTGAAACGATAACTGAGAATCCCTGAGTGAGATGCTCAGATAGTAAAAAACAGATATAGGGGAACGGAAATGAACCGTTCCCCTATATCTTGTATAAGATCAGTGGAATAAAGATAATGCTAAATTTTGACAAAGTCTGCGGTATTTTAACAAAATATTTTATAAATAGCAAAAAATTCTTTTAAATATCGTAGACAAGAAACAAAAAATCTAGTAATATGATTATAAAGGTTTTCATGGCAATTTTGAGGAAAATATATCCTGTAAAATATGCCATAAATTATGGGAATAGGTAGGTGGACAGATTGAATATTTCATCATTGGCAGGACTAATTTTAGGTTTTGGAATGTTTGTCGTCGGCGTGTTAACCAGCGGTGGCGTGCAAATGTTTGGAAACTTCTGGGATGTCCCGTCTCTTTTTATTACCATTGGAGGATCGTTAGCAGGTGTTATGATGTCAAATCAGATGCCGGACTTCATCAATGGATTGAAGGGTTTTAAACTGATTTTTAAGAATGAGACAGCAGATACCGGAGAAGTAATCCGAAATATCATCAATCTGTCAAATATAGCCCGTAAGGAAGGACTGCTTGCATTAGAGGAAGCAGCATCCGATATAGAAGATGATTTCCTGAAAAAAGGAATTATGTTAGTTGTAGACGGTACGGATCCGGAACTGGTAAGAGGAATCTTAGAGACAGATTTAAACTGTATCGAGGACCGGCACAAAGGAGTTATCAGTGTCTGGGAAAAATGGGCAGAGTTAGGTCCTGCCTGGGGTATGATCGGTACCTTGGTTGGTCTGATCAACATGTTACAGAAAATGGATGACCCGTCCACGATCGGACCGCAGATGGCAGTTGCACTTGTTACAACATTCTATGGTTCTATGATTGCAAACTGGCTTTGTACACCTACTGCAACAAAGTTAACACAGATGAATGCAACAGAGATCAGACTGAAAGAGGTTACAGTCGAGGGACTGCTTTCCATACAGGCAGGTGAAAACCCTCGTGTAATAGAAGAAAAACTGAAATCGTTCTTATCTCCTGGAGTCAGAGAGAGCTTCTCAACTGATGGAAGGGAAGCCGGAGGTGAAGAATAGTGGCAAGACAGAAAAAAGAAGATCCACCGAAGGGTTCAGCACCATGGATGAATACGTTTGCTGATCTGATGAATCTTCTGCTTTGCTTTTTCGTATTGCTGTTTTCAATGTCTACAGTGGATGCGGAAAAATTCGAAATGGTAATCGCTTCACTGCAAAGCAGCTTTAGTATATTACCATCGGGAGGAGCATCTATCGGTGACGGACAGATGATATCAGCCGGTGTCAGTCAGTTAGAACTTTTAGATGAGTATTATAAAAAGCAGGCAAATTCCACGGACACGGAAGAAAGTGAAGAGAATATCAAAGAGGCTTACGAACAGGAAGCGTTAGATGAGTCTGAAAAGATGGCAGAACAGGTGGAACAACAGGCACAGGAAGAAGGAATACAGAATCAGGTAGAGGTAGACTTTAATGCCCAATATGTTCTGATCACTCTGAATGGAGCGCTGCTATTTGATTCCGGTTCGGCAGATATCCGTGAAGATGCATATCCGTTAGTGGATAAGATTAGTAAAATCTTAAGTCAATATGACAAAAATATGATTGATATAGAAGGACACACAGACAATGTGCCAATCCATAATCAAAAATATGAAGACAATGATGTGTTGTCAATGTATCGTGCGTTGACAGTGGCAGATTATATTCGTGAAAAGACGGATTTGAATCCGGGATTGATAAAATCCTCAGGAAGAGGAGATTATGTTCCGGTTGCAGATAACTCCACGCCGGAAGGAAGAGCAATCAACAGACGTGTGGAGGTTAAGATTTACAATTCTTATAACTCTCCGGCACAGGGAGAGTAGAAAGGAAGAACAATGAAGAAAAATTTAATGTCAGTCCTGATACTGGCGCTGGTGTTGGTAAATACAATATTGACAGCAATTTTAGCAATTGGGATTATACCATCCGTAAAGAAATCCAATCAGCTTGTGGAGACAGTTGCCTCTGCAATCAATCTTGAGTTAAATGGTGCAAATGGCGAGAGTGCTGCAAGCGTGCCGATGGCGCAGATCGAGACTTATGATTTAGAGAATGAGATGACCATCAACTTTAAAAAAGGTGAAGATGGAAAAGACCATTATGTGGTATTAAAAGCATCTATTTCCATGGATACGAAGAACAAAGGATACAAGAGCTATGGAAAAGAAATTTCCACAAAAGCAAGTGTGATCCAGAATGAGATCAACAGTGTCGTGTCCAGCCATACATATGAAGAGTTCAGAGATGACCAGCAGGCAGTTCAGGATGAGATTTTAAAGAATCTCAGAACGATGTTTGATTCCGACTTTATTGTCAGTGTCGGATTCTCCAGCGTGACATGCCAGTAAAGAATAGGAAACAAAAGACGGACAGGTGGTGAGATTTACATGGGCGACGTCTTATCGCAAAATGAGATTGATAATCTTCTGCAGGCATTAAGCAGTGGAGAACTGGATGCAGAAGAAATAAAAGACAGTGACGAAAAACAGATTAAAAATTATGATTTTGCACGACCGGCAAAATTCTCCAAAGAACATCTGAGGACGTTGGAAATTATTTTTGAGCATTATGGACGGCTTTTGTCAACAAACCTTCCGGTTTATCTGCGAAAGGCAATACAGGTAGAAGTAATGAACTCAGAGGCAGTATCGTATTCAGAGTTCTCCAATGCACTATCAAATCCGGTTTTATTGGGAATCATTAATTTTGCACCTTTAAAAGGAAATATCATATTGGAAATTGCCTCTAATTTGGGTTATGCTATGGTTGATCGAATGTTAGGTGGCGAAGGGGAACCGTTAGAAAAGACCAGGGAATTCTCGGAAATTGAGCTTCTGATCATAGAGAGGATTCTGACCGTCTGTGTTAATCTGCTTCATGAACCATGGGAGAATGTTGTAGATATTCATCCGAGGTTAGAGAGGATTGAGACAAATTCACAGTTTGCTCAGATTATTTCACCGAGTGAAATGATAGCAATTGTGACGATCAATATAAAAATCGGAGATGTGGAAGGACTAATGAATGTCTGTCTGCCATATCTTACATTAGAAGACATTATGGATAAGCTGAATACGAAGTATTGGTATTCCACAATGCAGGATAAAGATGAACAGCAATATGTAGATGCGATCGAGACATTGATCTCGAAAGCGCCGATACCAATGAAAGCAGTTCTTGGAAACAGCACGATCTCGGTCAGTGATTTTTCCGGTCTGCAGGTTGGAGATATTATCAGGCTTGATACAAAAGTAAATCAGGAACTGGATGTCTTTGTTGGAAATATCAAAAAATTTACTGCACTACCGGGTTCCTCGGGAGATAAATATGCGGTAAGAATTACATCAGTAATAAGAGAGGAGCAGTGAAGTAATGGATGGAATATTGTCACAGGAAGAAATCAGCGCATTACTGAATGATACGGATTCTGAAAATGCAACACAGAATACTTCATTGACAGACAATGAAAAAGATGCGATTGGAGAAATAGCCAATATCAGCATGGGAACCGCGGCAACTACATTATTTTCGCTGGTAAACCGTAAAGTAGAGATTTCAACCCCGGTTGTAAGTTTGGCAACATGGGATGATATCGTAGAGGCTTATGAGAGACCGTGTGTATTTATCAGAATTGCATATACGGTAGGTCTCGATGGCAACAATCTTTTGATTTTAAAAGAAAATGATGTTAAGATTATTACCGACCTGATGATGGGCGGTGATGGAACAAATACAGATGGAGAATTAGGAGAATTGCACCTGAGTGCAATTTGTGAGGCAATGAACCAGATGATGGGTTCGGCAGCCACTTCACTATCTTCCATGCTGAACAAGACGATTGATATCAGCCCGCCACATGCGGATTTAATAGATTTACAGGAAAATGTGGATGAAGGAACTATTGATGAGTTCCTAAAGAATCCATTTGTTAAGATTTCTTTTAAAATGGAAATCGGCGATCTGGTAAACAGTACGATCATGCAGTTGTATCCAATCTCTTTTGCAAAAGAGATGTGTGCAAGTATTACACAGAACATGGAACAGGATGCAGCAGCAAATGCATCTGTAACACCACAGCCGAAGGCAAAACCGGAACCACAGCCGACACCGCAGCCTGCTCCACAGCAGACAATGCAGAGTCAGCCGATGATGGATCAGGGGATGATGGGTCAGGCAATGCAAGGTCAGCCAATGATGGGTCAACCGATGCAGGGACAGCCGATGATGGGTCAACCAATGATGAGCCAGCCAATGATGGGTCAGCCGGTCAATGTACAGCCGGCACAGTTCCAGCCATTTATGGGGGATTTGTCCGCTGCATTCCAGAAAGAGAACATTGATCTGATCATGGATGTTCCACTGGAGGTTACGGTAGAGTTAGGAAGGACCAGCAAGTCCATTCAGGAAATTTTAGATTTTGCACCGGGAACTATTATCGAGTTAAATAAGATTGCCGGTGAGCCGATTGATGTATTAGTCAATGGCAAATATGTAGCTAAAGGCGAAGTTGTTGTAATTGAAGAAAGTTTTGGAGTAAGAATTACAGAAATTATCAAATAGAATGAAAAATAAGGAGATTAAACTATGGCAAAGAGTATTTTAATTTGTGACGATGCAGCATTTATGCGAATGATGATCAAGGACATTCTCACAAAAAACGGGTATGCAATTGCAGGAGAAGCAGAAAATGGAGCAAAAGCGGTTGAAAAGTATAATGAGACAAAACCGGATTTAGTTCTTATGGATATCACAATGCCGGAAATGGATGGAATCCAGGCATTAAAGAAGATTAAAGAGGCTGATGCAAACGCTGCCGTTATCATGTGTTCAGCAATGGGCCAGCAGGCAATGGTTATTGAAGCGATCCAGTCAGGAGCAAAAGACTTTATTGTAAAACCGTTCCAGGCAGAACGTGTATTAGAGGCTGTTAAAAAAGTAGTTGGTTAAAGGATGATTTTATTACAGATGAAGACTTCCGGTTTTGACAGTTTTATACAGTTGTTGGGAGTCCTGCTGATTTTCATTTTTGTTCTGGCAATTACATATTTTACAACGAAATGGATTGCAGGGTATCAGAAGAGCAGATCTTTTAATAAGAATCTGCGGATCATTGAGACTTTGCGTCTGACACAGAACAAATATATTCAGATTATTGAAGCCGGTGAGGTTTATTTGGTCATTGGTGTTGGAAAAGATGAGATTACCATGCTGACAACGCTGACAAAAGAGCAGCTTCATGATCTGGATACTTATGAAGTGATAAAACAGACAGAGGCAGGAGAAAACTTTCAGGAGATTCTGAAAAAAATCAAAGAACGCCTGCCAAAGAAATAGGCAGAAAAGATGAAGAAATTTAAGAAGTGGTATTGTATCGCTTCCGTTGTGTTTGCGACCGTTGTACTGGTGTTGACACTTTCTATGTGTACAACACAGACGGCATATGCAACTTCAGCGGGGAGCAGTACGAAGACAACGAGTGAAAAAAAGTCGGTACCTGATGCCGCAGAAGATGTAAACAATGGTTTTTCCATTGCATACAACAATGATGGTGGAAGCCTTTCAGCTCCGATTAAGATCCTGCTATTCTTAACAGTGATCACATTAGCACCATCGATTCTGATCATGCTGACCTCGTTTACGAGGATCATCGTAGTGCTTCATTTTTTAAGGAGTGCGATTGGTACGCAGACATCTCCACCGAACCAGGTTCTGATAGGACTTGCACTGTTTTTGACATTGTTTATCATGTCACCGGTGTTTACGCAGATCAATGAACAAGCGATCAAACCATTAGATGCCGGGGAGATTACGCAGGAAGAAGCATTAGAGATAGGAATGGAACCGCTTCGGGAGTTTATGTTTGGTCAGACACAGGTAAAAGATATTAACCTGTTTTGTGAAATTGCAAACGTAACCTATGAAGACAAGGAAGAAATTACAAACACCGTCTTAATACCGGCGTTTATTATCAGTGAACTCCGTCAGGCGTTTATTATAGGATTTATCATTTATATTCCGTTCATTGTCATTGATATGGTGGTATCATCCGTATTGATGT
>OLXW01001136.1_pt1 | contig 14859 bp, 16 predicted proteins | sample 1673551 | NCBI WGS metagenome assembly OLXW01 (sample SAMEA103958114, study PRJEB25191) | human gut metagenome | reverse complement strand
GGCCGTAGGCCGACGGAATCTCTTAGTGGTAGTTGACGTCGATGGAGTTGGGATCGTACGACACTTCGCCGCGGGCGATTTCGTTGAAAGCCAGCGACAGCGGCTTCTTGTCGGCCGCGCGCGCGATCTCGACCGCCGTCTGCAGCTGGATGGCGCGGTCGCGCTGGCCGCGCATCATGTCGTTGATGTCGTGCGCGCGCTTGGAAGCGAGCGCGCACAGCAGGAAACGATCGTTGTCAGTCTCGTTCAACAGGACGTCGATCTTCGGTTCGATAATGCTCATATGCGTGTTAACCTCGTATTTTCTCGGCTTGTTCGTTGACGTAGCCCGCTAATGCGCGGACAGCTTCGTCCAAATCGTCGTTTACCAGCCGTATATCATACTCCATTTTACGGGAAAGCTCCACCCGCGCCGTCTCCATCCGCGTGGCGATGGCCTCCTCCGTCTCTGTTCCGCGGCCGCGAAGGCGCGCTTCCAGCACGTCAAGCGACGGCGGCTCGATGAAGACGAGATGCGCCGAAGGGAACTTGTCGCGCACCTGGAATCCTCCCTGAACGTCGATTTCCAGGATAACCTGATCGCCGCACGCGATGTGCTCCTCGACGGTAGCGCGGGGCGTGCCGTAGCAGTTGCCGCCGTACGTCGCCCATTCCAGCAGGCCGTCCTCGTCGACGAGCTCCTGGAATTCCTCAGGGGACGCGAAGCGGTAGTGGACGCCATCCACTTCTCCCTCGCGCGGCTTGCGCGTGGTAACCGACATGGACACCCAAGCATCGGGGATCTCGCGCAAAAGACGGGCCACCAGCGTGCCCTTGCCAGCACCCGATGGCCCCGAGATGACGAACAGATTGCCGTGGCGCATAGGTGCGGTTAGCCCAAGCGCTCCAGCAGGGCGGTCTGCTGACGCTCGCCCAGACCGCGCAGACGGCGGCTCTCGGCAATCTGGAGCTCCTTCATGATCTTCTCAGCCTTGGCCTTGCCGTAGCCGGGAAGCGTCTCGATGAGGGTGGAAACCTTCATACGGCCCACGACCGGATCGTTCTTCATTTCAAGAACCTTCTCGAGCGTGAGCTTGCCGGACTTCAGGTCATCGCGAACCTCGGCGCGCTTGATGCGGGCCGCTTTCGCCTTCTCCAAAGCTGCCTGACGCTCTTCAGGGCTGAGTTGAGGAATAGCCATCGTGTTATCTCCTTCTGTTCCAAAACGATTCCGTGATACTATCACGCATTCGCCCACTTCACCTTGTCTTTTCCTACAAATCCTAAAAATTTCAGTGCGTGGTCACACATTCTAGAAGCAGTTGGCTCCTTTGTCGACCATTCGTCGCCCAACCGTCATTTTCCCAGACCGCACGCAAGTTCGACGGGGCGCCTACAGCTCGGCCGCGATGGACTCGAATGCAGCCGCCGGATCGGCCGCCTGCGTGATGGGACGCCCGATGACGATGTGCGACGCACCGTTGGCGAACGCCTGGGCAGGCGTGGCCACGCGGCTCTGATCGCCGCGATCGCTGCCCGCAGGGCGCACGCCCGGCGTGACGATGTAGGCGTCCGGACCCAGGATCTCGCGCAGACGCGCAGCCTCCTTCGGAGACGCCACCACGCCGGAGATGCCGGCGCGCTTGGCCTGCTCGGCCAGCACGACCACCTGGTCGGCCATGGCGCGGCTTACGCCCGTTTCGGCCAGAGCCGCATCGTTCATGCTGGTGAGAACCGTAATTCCCAGCGTCGCCGGCGCATCGTGACCGTACTCGGACGCTGCGCGCTCGGCGCCCTTCTGCGCCGCAGCCATCATGTCGACGCCGCCCACCGTGTGCATGGTGAGCATGTCGGCCCCGCTGCCGGCTGCGGCGAAGGCGGCGCCCTCCACCTGGTGCGGGATGTCGTGGAACTTGAGGTCGAGGAACACCTTGAAGCCGCGCTCCTTGAGCGCGTACACGATGGCCGGGCCGTTCGCGTAGAACAGCGTCATGCCCACCTTCATCCACGTGGCCTTGCCCTGCAGCTGGTCGGCAAGGTCGAAGGCCTCCTCGATGCCGCAGTCGAGCGCCACGATCACGCGGTCGCGCGCGGGGATCTCCTCGAACGAATTCACCATTCCAACGCTCCTATCAGCTCCTGCACGTCTTCCACTCCATGCCTCTCGCAATACTGCGCCATTCCGTCGATGATTTCAACCGTGGCGTGCGGATTCACGAAATTCGCGGTGCCGACGGCCACCGCCGTGGCCCCGGCCAGCATGAACTCCACGGCGTCGGTCGCGCACGAGATGCCGCCCATGCCGAGCAGCGGCACGTCCACGGCCTTGTGCACCTCCCACACCATGCGCAGCGCCACGGGCTTGACGGCCGGGCCGGAGAGCCCGCCCACGCCGCGCGCGAGCACCGGGCGGCGGCGCTCCGCGTCGACGGCCATGCCGAGCAGCGTGTTGATGAGCGAGAGGGCGTCGGCCCCGGCGGACACGGCCGCGCGGGCGATCTCGGTCACGTCGGTGACGTTGGGCGTGAGCTTCACGATGAGCGGCCGCTTCGTGGCGGCGCGGCAGCGGGACACGACGGCCTCGACGCTGCCCGTCTGGCAGCCGATGGTCATGCCGCCCGCGTCCACGTTCGGGCACGAGATGTTCACCTCGTAGGCGTCCACCGGCGCGTCCTCGAGCGCCTCTATCACCTGCACGTACTCGTCGAAGCTGTGGCCCGACACGTTCACGATCGTCGTCGCGCCGCGCTCGGCGAGCCACGGCAGGTCGTGCGCTTTCAGGTGCGCGACGCCGGGGTTCTGCAGGCCGATGGAGTTGAGCATGCCCGAGGGCGTCTCGGCGATGCGCGGCGTCGCGTTGCCCTCCCAGCCGTTCAGGGACACGCCCTTCGTGGTGACCGCGCCCAGGCTGGCCACGTCCACGAAGTCGCCGTACTCGCGCCCGGCGGCGAACGTGCCCGACGCCACCGTGACCGGGTTCTTCATCTCCAGGCCGCCCAGGTTCACGGCCATGCGCACGCTTGCGGGGACCGTCGTGCGCGGACCCGCGCCCATCGTCGCCATCTACCACACCACCTTCCGCGCATCGAACACCGGGCCGTCGACGCAGGCCCGCTTCTTGCCGTCCACCGTGTCCACCACGCACGACAGGCAGGCGCCCACGCCGCACGCCATGCGCTTCTCCAAAGACACCTCGCAGAACACGCCCGCGTCCGCCGCCATGCGCGCCACGATCCTCATGAGCGGCTCGGGGCCGCACACGGCCACGTAGTCGTAGGGCTCGCCCGCCTCGGCAGCCTCGGCGAGCGCCTCTTCAACGAGCGGAGTGCAGAAGCCCGCGCGGCCGAAGCTGCCGTCGTCGGTGGCGCAGCGCGGCGGCTCGTCCAGCAGCGCCTCGTAGCGGCCGCGACACGTGAGCGCCGCCTCGGTCTGCGCGCCCAGCACCACGTCAGTGCGCACGCCGGCGCTAATCAGACTCTCGCACAGCATGAAAAGCGGCGCAGCACCCACGCCGCCGCCCACGAGGAGGGCGCGACGCGCGTTCGCGGGAGGCTGCCACCCGCGGCCCACCGGCCCGATGAGCTCGGCGCCGGAGAGGTGCTCGGCTCGCTCGGGCTCGATGCGCGTCATATGGTCGGTGCCGAAGCCCACCGATTGGTAGAGCACCTCGAGCGTGCCGGCCGCCGCATCGCGCGCGTACACCGAGAACGGGCGGCGCAGGATGTGCGCCTCCATGTTCGGCACCTTCATGTGCACGAACTGCCCCGGCTCGATGCTGGCCGCGATGCGCGGAGCCGCGAGCTCCATGAGGTAGAGGTTGGGGCCGACTTCCCCGTTGGCGAGGATGCGCGCCCGCTCGTTGACGAGTGCCACGTTCGTCCTTTCGGTTGTGCGCCGCCGCGGTTGTGCCCGACGGCGCGCGTTCTTCGTCTCCCGATGGCCGATTGTAGCATCTGCGCGGCCGGGCACGCATCTGACAGGCCGAAATGCCAAGGAAAAGACCACGGGAGCCCAGCCCATTTCGCAGCCTCAGTTCGAAGACGGCGATGCGGCGAGGCGGCAGAAAAGCTGTTCCACCTCGTCGCGGCTCCTCACGACGGCCACTTTTTCCGCATAGTCGCGGCGGATCTCCTCGAAGCGCTTTCGACGCGAGCGCGTGCGACCTTTCCAAACCAGCCAACGAACGAACTCCGCGTCGAGCCGCTCAATGCAGCCGTCGGCCATGTCGGGGCGAACGCGATGCGCATAGCGGCGGGAGCGACGCCACGCTTGAGCCAAGCAGGTGCGACGCGGGAAAGCGAAGATCACGATGACGTCCGCCGCCTCCAGCCGGCGCGCAAGAGAGAGTCTATGATAAGTCCCATCAACGACCCAGGCGTCGTTGGCGTCGAGGAACGCCTCGGCAAGGTTCCGCGCCTCCCCTTTGTCACGCTCCTGCCAATTTGAAGTGTAGAACACCTGGTCGAGATGCTGCACCGGAATGCAGAGCGCATCGCCCAGCCTGCGGGCGAACGTGGATTTTCCAGAACCAGCGTATCCGACGACGGCGACCTTCACGTGTTCGGCCCCCTTTCCGCTTCCCCCTGCCGCACTCTGCGAACCTCGCATAGTATACTGCAATAAGCATAATCGGGGGAGGGGGACGAGCCCCTTCGGCAGGGAAAGGACTCTTCGTGGAAGAGGCGAGCGCCGAGCAGGTGCGGGATTTCCGGCTGCAGGCGCCATCTGGATAGTGCGCAACCAGCAGAGGACGCGCCGCACTCGTCGGGCCGCGCGGCGTGCAGAACCCCTTGAGGCGTGGGAGACTGCGCTCGCGGACCGCGTGCCGTCGATCCCTGCGGACAGACGGGGGGATGGCGCGAGCACGGCCCCTATCTCAACCAGCGCGACCGCACCGTGCCGCTGACGGCCGACACGGCCTCGCGGCGCTCGTCGATCAGGGGGAAGCGCGCATCACGACGTCTCCCGCTTCGACACGGCCGTGCGCGACACGTACAGCTTGGCCGCGAGCTGCTCCTGCGTCAGGCCGCGCTCGGTGCGCAGCGCTTTCAGCTTCTCTCCGAGTTCCGTGAGGGCACGCCTCCTTTCACGCCCAGCTTGGACGACGAGGCGCGCGGCGGCAAGACACGATCCGTGTCATCGCGCGTCGTCGCAGGTCGAAAGCATGCGCCCCATCACGACCATCGTGGGGGCTCGCGTCGTCGAAGGGCTCCGGTCGAGGCGGTGCCCTTCCCTCTCGTCGGGCGAATCGGCTTGCCAATCTACCATCGGCTTGGCCGGATCGCTAAGCCGAGGGGTATACTGCCATCGACAGGCGACGCGAGAACGGGAGCGATAATGGAGAAGATGCCGCCTTTGGCGAAGGTATTCGAGGCGTGGAGCGCGCTGGCAGACGGGCGCGTGTCGCTCGACGGCGAGGATCGGCGCGCGACGGTGACTTCGTCGAACGGCCTGAAAGCCTACACGGTGGCATGGAGCGAGGACGGCGGAACCTACTCCTCGAACGACAACGCCACCTACTGGCAGGGCTACGCGGGCTATCCCGTCATCGCCGCGCTCATGGCGCAGGGCCGGCTGCCCTTCGATCGCGCCGCAGCCGAGGGATTCGCGCACGTGGACTGGACCGAGCTGAACGAGCGGCACAAGCGCGACTACGCGGCGGCCGCGCGCGAGGTCGTGGACGAGCGCGGCCTGGACGCAGCCCAGGCAGACGCCGCCGCCCATGAAGTGCTGGACGCGCTCGCAGCGCTGGACATCGCCGTCAAGCGTGGGGCCGCCCGCCCTCCGAGGGCTAAGTCGAAGGAGTCGTGAGCGCCGTGAAATCCCTCTACAAGAGCGCCGAGGGCAAGCGCGCGATTCTCGACCTGTACGACGAGCAGCTCTCCCGCATCGGCTGCCCGTTCGAGGATGTCTACGTGGACACGGCGTTCGGTCGCACGCACGTGGTGGTCGCCGGCGACCCGGAGGCGGTCCCGCTGCTCTCGTTTCACGGAGGCAACTCGACGACGGCGCACAACCTCATCACGTCCCCGTTCCTGCTGCGCGGCGACTTCCGCGTGTTCGCGGTGGACACGATCGGACATCCCGGCAAGAGCGACGAGGCGTGCCTGCCGCCTTCCGGCTACGCGTACGGCGAATGGGCCGCGCAGGTGATCGACGCCTTGGGGTTCGCGCGCATGCGCTGCATCGGCGGATCGTTCGGCGCGGGCATCTTGGCGAAGCTCATGTGCGCGGCGCCCGGGAAGGTGGAGCGCGCGGTGCTGTTCGTTCCCTCCGGCATCAAGAACGCGCCGGTGTGGCACTCGATGAGCATGATGGGGCCGATGGTCATGTATCTGCTCACGCGCCGGGAGGAGTGGTTCGTGAAGACGCTTCTGCCCATGGCCGGCGCGCCCGACGTCATCGACGCCGAGACGCTGGCCACGGCGAAGGCCACCATCGACCATGCGAAGGTGAAGGCCGGCATGCCCACCGACGTCGACCCTGAGCGCATGGCCGCCTGCACGGCGCCGACGCTCGTGATGGCGGGCGACGCCGACCGCCTCTTCCCCGCCGCGCGCGTCCTCCCGCAGGCCGAGGCCATCATCCCGAACGTCACGTGCCGCCTCATGAGGGGCCGCGCCCACATGGGCGCCTTCACCGCCGAGCAGGAGTGCGAGATCGTGGATTTCTTGAAGGAGGACGCGTAATGAAGGCGCGGCCCTGCTACATGGGCTTCAGGTTGCGGTCGAGGCGATCGAGCATCCAGGCGAGGCGCTTCTCGCGACCGGCGTCGGTCTTGGCATCGAAGTACGCGCGTGTGTAGGTGCGCCGCACCGACGGCGACATGGCGCGGAAGTTCGAGGCCGCAGGCTCGTGGCCGGCTATGATCGCCTCGAGGGCCGCCGTGTCCTCCTCGGTGACATCCGGGGCCTTCTTCGCGTCCCAGCTGCCGTTGCGCTTAGCCGCCTCGATGGCGCGCTTGCCCGCGTCGGCCATGAGGCCGCGCCGCTCGAGCTCGCGCGCAAGCGCTTTGTTCTTTTCAGACCACACGCTCTTCGCGCGGCGCGGGGCGAAGTACTTGCGATAGGACGCGTCGTCGATGCGCTGCATGCGCCCGTCGACCCAGCCGAAGCAGAGCGCCTCCTCCAGCGCCTCGGACGCCTTGAGCGTCTTCGGGCCGCCGGACTTGCCGAACACGAGCCACACGCCGCCGCTCGCCTCGCCGTTATCGCCTAACCACGCCCTGAACTCGTCGCGGGTTGAGAACGTCAGCTCGTCGTCCATAAGGCGAATCTCCTCGCTCGTCGTGGTGTGGCACGCCTTTCGCTTCAGTATAAAGGAGGATGCCCGCGCAGGGACGGGAATGCGGAGGATCGCCCGATGTCATCCCGCGTCGTGAACGAGCTTCAGACCGACGACGCACGCGATGAGGCCTGCTATGAGCAGCACCTTCGCCACCGATACGGGCTCGGTTCCCGAGAGCATGCCGTAGACAACCGTGAGCGAGGCGCCGATGCCCACCCAGACGGCGTACGCCGTGCCCGTGGGCAGCGATTTGACCGCGTACGACAACCCCGCCATGCTCATGACGAGCGCGACGAGGAACACGAGGGACGGGACGAGTTTGGTGAACCCCTCCGCCCGTCCGAGCGCGGTGGCCCACACCGCCTCCAAGACGCCCGACGCCACCAGAACGATCCATGCCATGAGAAAACTCCCTTCCGTGAAGCAACGCGCCGTCTTTGCGATCCTGGTACGGCTGCCCTCGTCAGGGAATCATATGAAACAATGAGACGAACCAAGTGTAGCAAGCCCCGTCGTCCGCTGCGTATGTCCGCATTCGAATTCAAATATTATGCACAAACATATGTTCCCTTATCGTTCGAATCGTATTACAATACGTACATAAGTTCTATTGGTGGCTGGAGCGACCTCCTAACCCTCTCGGGGACAGCCGTGCTTCGACAGGGAGGTGGCGACATGCCCAGCCCTCTTGCAATTCGCGTGCCCGTTCCGTATACTGCAGATGGTAGCAAGGTGCTACCATGAAAGGGAAGGAGCCGCGCTACGACCTCGCAGAGGTGAAACGGTTGGTCCGGGAGGGCCGGTACAGCGCTTCGAAGAAGAGCACGTCCTAGCTGCGAAACCACGGTTTCAGCCCAATCCTCGCGCAACGCATAATCCTTTCCCTTCAGGAAAAAGAGTTCGTGAAATCGCTCAAGCCGAGACGCGACGACGGCTCTTGGGCGGACGTGTATTGCTGCAACTACAATGAAGATGGCGTCTCCGTCTGCTTATACGTGAAGTTCATCGTCGAAGGCGACGTAGCTACCGTCATGCTCATGTCGTGCAAGGAATGGGGTTGCGCATGGTAATGATGACAAAGTGCCCAGTGTGTGGCGGCAAGATCATGGATATCCATGGACCGATCGAGTGGGACGTCAAAGGCGAGCAGATCGTCGTAGACGATGCCGACTACTGCCTGTGCGCCAGCTGCGGCGAAATCTACCTCGAAGGAGGGATGGATGGCATCATCCACCGGCGCGCGGTCGACCAGTACAAGCGCGACAACGGGCTGCTCTCGGGCGACGAGGTGAGGGAGCTCCGGCAGGCCCTGGGACTCTCGCAGGCCAAGTTCGAGAAGCTCATCGGAGCGGGGCCAAAGACGGTCGTGCGCTGGGAGAGGGGCTCGGTGTTCCAGAACCGCACCGCCGACACGCTCATGCGCGTCGTGCGCGACTTCCCCGAGGTGGCCGCCTACCTGATGAAGCGCGTAGACGAGCCGCACGCGTCGTGACGCGCAGGAGCGGCTGCTCAGTCGAGCGCCTTCGCATAGCAGGCCTCGAGCAGGCGCTCGCCCGCGATTTCGACGGCGTTCTCGCGCTCGATCAGCTGGAACCCGCGCTTCTCGTAGAAGGCGTGCGCGGACGCGTTGTCGGCGAGCACCCAGAGATAGGCGTCCTCGAAGCCCTCGGTTGCGAGCGCCTCGAGCGCCGCGCCGAGCAGCTTCGAGCCGATGCCGCGCCCCATGCGCTCCGGTTGCACGTAGAGCGACACGACCTCGCCCCATCCCGCGAACGCCTCGACGCGGGCGGGCCCGTAGGTGCACACGCCGACTATCTCGCCGCCTTCGCGGGCGACGAACGTGCGATCGACGCTCTGCTCAAGGCCCAGCTGCCAGAACCCTTCAGACAGCGTGTCGAGAAAACCTTGCGGCACGATGCCCCGGTAGGCGTGCCGCCAGCTGCGCACGTACACGCGCGCCACCGCTGCCAGGTCATCGTCCGCTGCGAGCCGTTCAACTTCGATGCCGTCCATTCCCTTATCCTCCCGCCTATCCGCGCGTCATGCGAGATGGCGCTTTTGGAGCTATAGTAGCATTTGCGAAAAGACATAAGCGGATGAGAGGAGCGGGCCATGCGCGACGACGTCTTCGTCACCTCGCTCGCCATCGACTGGGCGGACGTTCCCGACAAGGGCGTCTACCCGTTCAACGTGCCGGCCATCGCGAGCCTGCATGAGCTCGACCTGGCCCAGCGCATCACGTTCTTCTGCGGCGAGAACGGCACGGGCAAGTCGACGCTGCTGGAGGCGATGGGCATCGCCTACGGCCTCAACCCCGAGGGCGGCTCACGCAACTACACGTTCTCCGTGCACGACGGCCATTCGGAGCTCTGCGACCACGTGCGCCTGCTCAAGGGCATCTGCCGGCCGCGCGACAGCTTCCTCGTGCGCTCGGACACGCTGTTCAACCTCATATCGGAGATGGACGCGCTCGAGGACGACCGTCGCTACTTCGGTGGACGGTCGCTGCACGCCCGCTCGCATGGCGAGGGCATCCTCGCGCTCGTGTCGCGCCGCTTCGGCGGCGAAGGCTTCTACGTGCTCGACGAGCCCGAGACGGGGCTCTCGCAACTGGGGCAGGTGGCGCTTCTGGCCGAGATCGTGCGGCTGGCCAACGCGGGGTCGCAGCTGGTCGTGGCCACGCACTCCCCCATCCTGCTCTCGGCGCCGGGAGCGGTCATCTACCAGTTCGAGGACGAGGTGCGCCGCGTGGGCCTCGAGCAGACCATGGAATGGGACGCCCTCCACCGCTTCCTGGAAGACCCCGACCGCCTGCTCGCGGAATTCCTGAACAGCTAAGGATTAACGCAGCTCCAGCATTCCCCGAATGAAAGCGAGGATAGAGCGCACGGTTTCATCGTCTGCGCATCCGAAGTACTCGTACCCGCGTTGCCTTACGTCTATGGTCCGCAACAACTCCACGCAGGCGAAGCCTATTGAGCGCCCTGAGCACTTCGCAGGCAAATGAAGCGGGTACCCGTTGTCCTTGGTGGTTGTCGGCACGACAGCAACCAGGTTCGCACGCGAATTGAAACCGTAACCGCTCACCACAACAGCTGGACGGATCTTTGCCGGCTCATGGCCGATCGACGGGTTGAAATCGGCAAGCTCCATGCGTGGTGCCGGCAGCTGCTGACGAGCGAAGCTGCCGGCAATAGGTCATCCGCGTCTCCCTACCCCCACTGGGGCAGGTCTTGCAGGGCCACGACGGACAGGCCGTTCGCGCGGGCCATCTCCATGCCGGCAACCATGGCCTGGGCGCCGGCCAGGTTCGTGACGTGGGTCACGCCGTGCTTCACGGCCTCCAGGCGCAGCTCGTAGCCGTCGGCGCGCGTGGCGTGGCCGAACGGCGTGTTGATCATGAGCGCTATCTCGCCGGCGGCGATGCGATCGAGCACGTTGGGCGCGCCCTCGTGCACCTTCTTCACTTCCTCGCAGTCCACGCCCGCCGCGCGCAGGGCGCGGGCCGTGCCTCCCGTGGCCACCACCTTGAAGCCCAGGCGCACGATGTCGCGCGCGATGGACACGATGGCGCGCTTGTCGCGATCGCACACGCTGATGAACACGGTGCCGCCCTCGGGCAGCGCGTAGCTGATGGCCAGCTGCGTCTTCGCGAACGCGGCCGGGAAGTTGCCGGCGATGCCCATGACCTCGCCGGTGGACTTCATCTCGGGGCCGAGCACCGTGTCCGCGCCGGGGAAGCGGCCGAAGGGCATGACGGCCTCCTTCACGCTGTAGTGCTCGAGGCGGCGGTCGTCGGGCGGCAGGCCCAGGTCGGCGATCTTCTCGCCCGCCATGATGCGCGCGGCCATCTTCGCCAGCGGCACGCCCGTGGCCTTGGACACGAACGGCACGGTGCGGCTGGCGCGCGGGTTGGCCTCGATGATGTAGATGACCTGGTCCTTGATGGCGAACTGGATGTTGATAAGGCCCACCACGCCCAGGCGCAGCGCCAGGTCGCGCGCGACGCTTCGCAGCTGCGACACCAGCGCCTCGGACAGCGCGAACGGCGGCGTGCAGCAGGCCGAGTCGCCCGAATGGATGCCGGCCATCTCGATGTGCTCGAGCACGCCGCCCACGTACACCGCCTCGCCGTCGCAGAGCGCGTCGAGGTCCACCTCCACCGCGCCCTCGAGGAAGCGGTCGAGGTACACCGGGTGGTCGGGCGATATCTTCGCGGCCTCGGCCATGTACTTCTCCAGCTGCGCGCCGTCGTAGACGATGCCCATGCCGCGCCCGCCCAGCACGTAGCTGGGGCGCACGAGCAGGGGGAACCCTATCTGGTCGGCCACGACGCAGGCCTCATGGTAGGTGGAGGCCATGCCGGCGGCCGGGTAGGTGATGGCCATCTCGTCGAGGATGGCGCTGAAGCGGTCGCGGTCCTCGGCCAGGTCGATCGCCTCCGGCGAGGTCCCCATGATGGGCACCCCCGCCTCCGCGAGCGCGTTCGCCAGCTTGAGCGGCGTCTGGCCGCCGAGCGTGACCACCACGCCGTCCGGGCGCTCCACGTCCACGATGTCCATGACGTCCTCGAACGTGAGCGGCTCGAAGTAGAGCTTGTCGGACGTGTCGTAGTCGGTGGACACGGTCTCGGGGTTGCAGTTCACCATGATGGTCTCGAAGCCGGCCTCGGCAAGCGCGTAGCTCGCATGCACGCAGCAGTAGTCGAACTCGATGCCCTGGCCGATGCGGTTCGGGCCGGCTCCCAGGATCATCGCGCGCTTGCGCGTCTTCGGCGCGACCTCGGTCTCGTCGGCGTCGTAGGTCTTGTAGTGGTAGGCCGTGGAGCTGGGGAACTCGGCCGCGCAGGTGTCGACGGTCTTGAACGCCGGCCTCACGCCCAGAAGCTTCCGGCACGTGCGCACGGTGAGCTCGTCGGAGCCCGTGAGGTGCGCGATCTGCGCGTCGGAGAGGCCCATGCGCTTGAGCAGGCGGAACGCGTCGGCATCCAGCTCGTCGAGGTGCATGCCGCGCAGGTTCTCCTGCACGCGCACGATGTCGGCCATGCGCGCGATGAAGAAGGGGTCGATGCCGGTGGCCGCGCACACGCGCTCCACCGTCCAGCCGCGGCGCAGCGCCTCGGCCAGGTAGAACACGCGGTCGGCCGTGGGGCGCGCCACGAGGTCGTCGAACGCCTCGCCGTCCGGCAGGCCGGCGTCCTTCCCGTCCGCGCCCAGGCCCGCACGGCCGTTCTCGAGCGAGCGCATGGCCTTGCCGAGCGCCTCCTCGAACGTGCGGCCGATGGCCATGACCTCGCCCACGGCCTTCATGCGCGTGGACAGCGTGTCGTCGGTGCCCTGGAACTTCTCGAACGCGAAGCGCGGAACCTTCACCACGCAGTAGTCGATTGACGGCTCGAAGCACGCCGGGGTGGCCTTCGTGATGTCGTTCACGATCTCGTCGAGCGTGTAGCCCACGGCCAGCTTCGCCGCCGCCTTCGCGATGGGGAAGCCCGTGGCCTTCGACGCAAGCGCCGAGGAGCGCGACACGCGGGGGTTCATCTCGATCACGATCATGCGCCCGTTGTCGGGGTTGACGGCGAACTGCACGTTGGAGCCGCCGGTCTCCACGCCGATCTTCTCCAGGATGGCGAGCGACGCGGCGCGCATGCGCTGGTACTCCACGTCGGAGAGCGTCTGCGCGGGGGCCACCGTGATGGAGTCGCCCGTGTGCACGCCCATGGCGTCGAAGTTCTCGATGGAGCACACGATGATGCCGTTGCCGGCATGGTCGCGCATGACCTCCATCTCGTATTCCTTCCAGCCCTCGATGCTCTCCTCCACCAGCACCTCGCCGGCCGGCGACAGCTCCAGGCCCTGGCCCACGATCTCGTGCAGCTCGGCCGGGTCGTGCGCGATGCCGCCGCCCGCGCCGCCGAGCGTGAACGAGGGGCGCAGCACCACGGGGTAGCCGAGCTCGGCCACGATGGCCTCGGCGTCGGCCAGGGAGTAGGCGTAGCCCGAGCGCGACGTCTCGATGCCGAGCTCGGCCATGCACTCGTTGAAGAGCTTGCGGTCCTCGCCGCGCTCGATGGCGGCCAGGTCGCAGCCGATCATCTCCACGCCGTACTTCTCCAGCACGCCGGCGCGCGCGAGGTCGACGGCCGTGTTGAGGCCGGTCTGGCCGCCGAGCGTGGGCAGCAGCGCGTCGGGGCGCTCCTTGGCGATGACCTGCTCCACGAACTCGGGCGTGATGGGCTCCACGTAGGTGCGGTCGGCCAGGCCCGGGTCGGTCATGATGGTGGCGGGGTTGCTGTTCACGAGCACCACGCGGTAGCCGTCGGCCTTCAGCACCTTGCAGGCCTGCGCGCCCGAGTAGTCGAACTCGCACGCCTGCCCGATGACGATGGGGCCGCTGCCGATGACGAGGATGGTGTCGATGTCGGTGCGCTTAGGCATTAGTCCTCCCCTCCTGCCTGACGGCTTCCCTGCCCCGTTGCCGGGGCGCCGGCTACGGTGGCAGCCTGCTCGCCGAACGTCCAGCCGGCCAGGCGGTCGGCGGCGATATCGATGTCCAGGTAGTCCTCGCGGCCGTCCATTAGGCGGCCGAAGGCGGTGAACAGGTAGTGTGCGTCGGTGGGCCCGGGCGAGGCCTCGGGATGGTACTGCACGCTGAACGCGGGGATGTCGAGGAAGGCGACGCCCTCGGCCGTGCCGTCGTTGAGGTTCACGTGCGTGAGGCGGATGCGGCCGAAGCGCTCGTTGTCCACGACCGGCGCGATGCCGGAGCGCGCCCAGAAGCGCAGGTCGTCCTCGTGGCCCTTGAAGCCACCCGAGAGCTCCGGCACGAGCGCGCCCAGGCTGGGGAACAGAAGGCCGAAGCCGTGGTTCTGCGCCGTGATCTCCACGCGGCCCGTGAGCAGGTTCATCACGGGGTGGTTGCCGCCGCGGTGGCCGAACTTGAGCTTCTCGATCCCGGCGCCGGCGGCCTTCGCGATCATCTGGTGCCCGAGGCAGATGCCGAACACAGGCACCTGTCCCAGCAACTTCTCCACCTGGGAGTACGTGCCCTCCACGGCCTCGGGGTCGCCGGGGCCGTTCGACAGGAACACGCCGTCGGGTTCCATGGCCAGCACCTCTTCCGCCGGCGTGTCCCACGGCACGACCGTGAGCTCGCAGCCCGAGCGCACGAGGTTCTGGAGGATGGAGCGCTTCGCGCCGCAGTCGTAGGCGACCACGCGGTGGCGCGCGGACGCGGCCGGCGCGACGGCGAACGCATGGCTCGCGGGCAGGTCGCCTGCGCCCACGGCATGGGGCTCCGCGCACGACACCGTGGCGGCGAGGTTCTGCCCCACGAGGGGCTCGCTCGCGCGCACTTTCGCCAAGAGGCTCGCCTCGTCCACGTCGACGGTGGAGAGCACCGCGCGCTGTGCGCCGCAGTCGCGCACGTGGCGCACGAGCGCACGCGTGTCCACGCCTTCGATGGCGATCACGCCGTGCTCGGCCAGGTATGCGGGAAGCGCGAGGTCGCTGCGCCAGTTCGAAGGCGCCGTGCACAGGTCGCGCACCACCAGCCCGCGCAGGGCGGGCCGGTCGGACTGGCAGTCGTCGCGGC
>OLXW01001117.1_pt1 | contig 15007 bp, 10 predicted proteins | sample 1673551 | NCBI WGS metagenome assembly OLXW01 (sample SAMEA103958114, study PRJEB25191) | human gut metagenome | reverse complement strand
CCCGAACCGCGTCGAGGATCCCACCCTCGTGCGCCCCGAGATGTGGAAGTAAGCATTTCGCATCAGCCTACGGCATCTGTGCAAGGAGCCCGCGTCGTGCGGGCTCCTTTTTTGCGCGTCCTCGTTGTCATAAGTTGGATCAAGCTCCCTTCTTTTTCGGCAAGATTCCAGGTCAAAATGGAAAAAGCGGATTTGTGCGACTAACTATTTTGCTAATCCCGCCTGCATAAATTGATTCCTATGGTAAGGTAAACGCTTAAGTCAGGGCCTTATTGAAAGGAGAAGCCATGACCGGAACTTTTACAACGGAGCGCTTGGGGTTGGGTGATTACCATGGCATCTAGCACTAAGGAAGCGGTACGGCCGGCAACGACGTACGCTGAGGCGACCGAAGCAGAGAAACATGCCGTCCTGCGCAAGGTGACGGGGTCTTCCTTCCTCGGTAACTTCATCGAATGGTTCGACTACGCAAGTTATTCGTATCTGGCCACGGTTATCGCCATGGTGTTCTTCCCCGCGGAAGACCATGCGGTGGCAGTGATGAGCACGTTCGGCGTGTTTGCGCTCTCGTTCCTCGTGCGCCCCATCGGCGCGATTTTCTGGGGCAACATGGGCGACAAGAAGGGTCGCAAGTGGGCCCTGTCGGTATCTATTCTCCTCATGAGCGGCGCTACGTTCCTGATCGGATGCTTGCCCGGCTATGCCGTTATCGGCGTGGGAGCGCCGCTGCTGCTTCTGCTGCTGCGCATGGTGCAGTCGTTCTCGGCGGCAGGCGAGTACGCTGGCGCTGCCACCTTCATCGCGGAGTACGCGCCGCACAATCATCGCGGGTTCTACTGCTCGATGGTGCCCGCCTCCACGGCTACGGGCCTGCTCGTCGGCTCGCTTCTGGCCACGTTCATGTTCTCCGTCTGGGGCGCCGATTCGGCCTTCGTTGTCGATTGGGGCTGGCGCATCCCGTTCTGGCTGGCGCTTCCCTTGGGCTACATCACCCATTACATCCGTACCCATCTCGAGGATTCCCCGGTATATGCCCAAATGCAGGAGCGCATGAAGGAAATGGGCGAGAAGGTGGAGCATCCCATCCGCACGCTGTTCACCAAGCATCTCAAGGTGCTGCTCATCTCGTTCGGCGCCTGCGTGCTGAATGCCGTGGGATTCTATGCGGTGCTCACGTACCTCCCGAACTACTTGGAGACGACGCTGAACTACCCGCCGAGCGACGCGTCGACCATCACCACTATCGTGCTCGTCGTCTACATCGCCTTCATCTTCCTGTCCGGCCGCATCTCCGACAAGGTGGGCCGCAAGAAGATGCTCATCGGCGCCTGTGTGGGCTTCATCGTGTTCACGGTGCCGGCGTTCATGCTGCTCGGCACGATGAACTTCTGGGTCATTTTGCTCGTCGAGCTGCTCATGTGCCTCTTGCTCACCATCAACGACGGCACGCTGGCCAGCTACCTTACCGAGACGTTCCCGACCGATGTGCGCTACTCCGGCTTCGCCCTCTCGTTCAATCTGGCGAACGCCATCTTCGGCGGCTCGGCCTCGTTCATCTCGTTCTGGTTGATCGACCTCACGGGCAACGCCATCGCGCCGGCCTGGTACATGGTAGCCATCGCGGTCGTCGCGTTCGTCGCCATGTGCATGACTCACGACCATTCCGGCAAGAAGCTGGACGACGTGAAGTAGAACGCGTTTGCCGCCTTCCCGAAGGCGAAGCCGCTGCAAGCGACAGTGTGAAGAGGCCCCCGCAGCTTGTCTGCGGGGGCCTCTTCGTTGGGAGGAAGGATGGCGGGGCGCGGGCTACTCGGAGGTTTCCGCCGGGGCCTTCACGCCGAGGAGGTTGTTTGACTCAGCCATGGAGAGCCAGCCCTCGGGCACCTCGGCCTGGGCGTGGCACTGAGTGCAGTACATGACCGAAGCGCGATGGGCCTTGTGACAGGTGGTGCATTCCAGCTCTTCGTGATGGGCCCAATGGGGATTGTAGGTGCCCATGTCAGCGGTCTTCTCATACAGATCGTCGCGGGTGAGGTTGTGGCAGGCCTCGTTCAGGCACAGCTCGTCGGCGTCGCGGCCCGATGCCTTCGTCAGCTCGCTGGCGGTACGCTCGACGAGCGGGAAGTTGTAGTTGCCGGCGACCCAGGCTGCGCCCTCGCCGATCTGCTCGCTGAGCGTGGGCACGTGGCAGTCCATGCAGTCGTTGCCGAGCTTGCCGTGATAGGCGGCGAGCATGGTGTGCGGATCGGCCACCTCGTTGCCCCACTTGTCGGTGGCGGGGCTGTTTAGGTCGGATTCGTAGGTGGTCAAGTAGTTGTCCATGGGGGTGTGGCAGATGGCGCTGCAGAAGCTGGGCTGCTCGTGCCAGACCCACATGCCGACCCCAGCCACCACGAGGATGGCCGCCACCACGGCCGCCACCACGGCGGTGCGCCGTCCACGGCGCTTGGGGGCAGGGGAGGCGCCGGCGGCCTCGGGTGTGCCGGCGATAACGGGGTCGTGCTCGGTGGCCGAGGCCGTCGTGGGGTTCTTCTCTTCGCTCATGGTAATCGCTCCTTTCAGCAGGTGGGCTAGGGGCTAGGCGAGGTCGCCGGCCAGCAAACGGGCCACATGACGGCCCTCGGTGCAGGTGCGGCCGCAAGCGCAGGCCACGATGTACTCGGGGTAGTTGTCGGAGTAGAAGCAGCCAGACACGTCGCCGGCGGCATAGAGTCCCTCGATCACCGAGCCGTCAGCGGTGAGCACCTGCATGTCCTCGTTGATGCGCAGGCCGTCCAAGGTAGTAAGCAACGCACCCCCGAACCAGCAGCCGTAGAAGGGCGGCTCGATAATCTTCGAGAGGCGGTGGGGCTCCTTGCCGTAGTCGGTATCGACGCCCGACTCCACGATGTCGTTGTAGTGAGCGATGGTGTCCATGAGGCGCTGTTTCGCTTCGCCTTCAAAGCCGAGCAGCACGGCCAGCTCGTCCAGGCTGTCGGCCTTCTGCATGAGACCTGTGCCGCCATCCATGGCGATGAAGTCGTCGAGCGGCATGCCCATCTGCATGAAGGCGGTGGTGTAGGCGGCGCAGCCCGTGGTGCCGAAGCGCAGGATGTCGTCTACGGCGTTGCCGTCGAAGATCTGGCACCATACGCCGCCGGGCTGGTAGCTGGCCGCATTGCACAGGGTGTCATAGGGCAGGCTTTCGTTCACGAAGCGCTCGCCCTTGCGGTTCACCTTCAGGAAGGGCTGGCTGCCGATGTTAAGCTGGTAGTGGGTGGCGGGGAAGTGCTCGCGCCCATCGGCGTCGGTCACATAGCCGCAGTCCACGCCGGCGGGCACGGCGCCGCGATCGAAGATGACTGGCGCGCCGTTCACGTCCTTTATGCCACCGGCCCAAAGTCCTGCCCGCAGGCCGTAACCGTCGCAGCGCGGCGAGTAGCTAGCGGCGGTACAGCAGGCAGGGACGAGCGGCAAGTTCGCGCGGATCATCTCGGGGTTGGCTGCGTAGCCGCCGGTGGCCAGCAGCGTGCCCTTGGCGGCGTTTACGCGCACGAGGCCCTCGGGCGTGGCGAACACGGCGCCGGTGACGCGGTTGCCGTCGTGGTCGAGCTTCACGAGATCGTAGTTGTAGCTGATCTCATGCCCGGCCTCCTGGATGTGCCACTCCAGGATGTCGTTGCGCATGGGGTATTCGTAAGTGGGGTTGAAGAAGTGCTCGATGGTGGGGGCGAAGTAGTAGGTGCCGCCAGCGGGATGATCGGCCTCCATGGGGGTGACGCCGAGGGTCTTTCCGTTGGCCTCCATGATGGAGGGTCTTTCCGTTGGCCTCCATGATGGGGGTAATCCACTCGATCATCTCCTTGCCCTCGCGAAGCCAGGTCTTGATGACGCGCTGGTCCACGCGGCCCGAAGCATAGCGCGTCAGCTCGTTGAGCACCCTCATCTCATCGACTGGATCGGCCACTTCCAGGGCGTACTTGGAGTTGATGACGCCCACGTACTCGCGGGTGTCGCCCACGCTCGTGCCCTTCTCGGCTACGATGAAGTCGAGGCCGAGGTCGCTCGCGGTGCCGGCGGCTATCATACCGGCGTTGCCGGCGCCGATGATGAGGAAGTCGGTGTCGCGGGTGGCCACAATGTCGGCATCGGTCACAGCGGGTTCTTCGCCGAGCCAGTAGGTGTGGGCCTCTTGTGAGGCGGTTTCGGGGTGCGGGGTTTCCTGGGGGCGCGGCGCGCAGCCGGCAAGCGCCCCGGCGGCAAGCGCCCCGGCCCCGGCCAGCATGCCGGCCTGCAGAAAGCCGCGGCGGGAAAGTCCGGATGAATCGGTCATGGTGAACCCTCCTTCGTTCGGGGCCGGTCCCGCAACGGGCGCCGACCGCATGGTGGATGTCTCTCCGGCTACTACCTTAGAACTCAAATATCGATGGCGCCCCACATCGTCAGGGCAGTTTTTCGCAATTCGTCGGAAAAGGTGCAGGGTGGGATATCCCACATTCAGAATGTGGGGCGCAGATGGGGCTTCCGTGGTAGAATGGCCGGCCAGATTAGCGCGCGCGACAAAGAAGGGTGCTATGGTAGACGAGGTGCGGCCGGCAGGCGAGGCGGGGGTTTCCTCCGCAAGATCGGGCGAGAACGCCCGAATGGCGGCTTCAGTGCGGGTGGCCGCGGCCATCGCCTGTGCCCTGTTCAGCTTCCTGGCTACCAATGGCAGCATTTACCCGGGCTTGGTGTCCATTGATCCGTGGGTGCGCGAATGGGCGACCCTGTTCGGGGTCGTGGTGCTCGCGGCCCTCGTGGTCGTGGCGCGCTATCGCCCCGGATGTCTGCATCCGCGCTTGTTCAACGGCATCGCCCTGGTGTCGGTGACGGGCTATCTTGTGCTGGACAGCTGCGGCTTCGCCTGGGCGAGCCCCGGTCTACTGCTGGCCGACTCGTTGTTGGATTCCCTTGCCGAGGCGTGGCTGTTCGTGCTGGCCTATGTGGCCTTCGCGCAGTTGGAGGCGGCGCGGCGGCCCGTGGTGGCCATGACGGCGTGCCTGTGCGCCTACCTGCTGCAGCCCTGGGCGAGCGCGCTTGGGCCGACGGCCGCCGTGGCGGCCAACGCCGGCTGCTTCGCGGTGCTCTTCCTCTGTGTGCGGCCGCTTGTCGCCCGTCCGCTGCAGGAGGCCGCGCGTTCTGAGCCGCAGGCCGAGATGGCCGTGGCGAATCCCCAGTCGTTTCTGCCGACGGGCCATTTGCTGTTCGTGACCATCTTCGTGTTCAGCATCGCCCAAGGTCTCGTGATAGCGCTGCCCGGCCCCTTCAACGACGCGCCGGCCCTGCCGGTGGCCTTCATACCGCTCGCGACGATTCTCGTGATGTACCTGGCGCAGGGGCGCATGCCCAACGCCGACGGCCTGTTTGCCCTGTGCGCTTTGCTCATCATCGCCGGCATGTTCTTGCAGCCGAGCGATCGGGTGGTGTCGGGGGGTGTTGCCTCGGCTTCGAACACGCTCATTGACGCCGGGGCCTCCTGTTTCAACCTGCTGCTTGTCCTGCTCGTGGGAAGCATCGCCGGGCGCAACCGTGTGACGGCGCTGCCCACGGCGGCGCTCATGCTGGCGTTGTACTGGTCGGGGGTGGGCGTCGGTGCTGTGCTTGGCAACAGCGCCATGACGCTGCTCGGCTGGACCGAGGAGGCGCTCGTGTGGACGAGCTTCGCGAGCGCCATGGTGTTCGTGGCGTTCTGCTTCGTCGTTTTGAAGAATGTGAGCTTCGTCGAGGCTATCGGGGCCATCCGGTCGCCGGAGCCTCTGCGACCTCCGGCCGTGATGGAGGTGCGTGGGCGCCGCGATGGAGCTTGCGGCGAAGGTGCGGAAGCGACACGACCTGGTAGGGAGATGCTGTCCGGGATGTTTGCTGGGGTGGCCTCGACCGAGGAGAAGTGCGCAGCGGTGGGCGCCGAGTATGGACTCACGCCGAGGGAGGGAGAGGTGTTTGCGCTTTTGGCCCAGGGGCGCACGGTGGGTGTCATTCGTGAGAAGCTCGTCATATCGCTGAACACGGCTCGCTTTCACACCAAGAATATCTACGTGAAGTTGGGGGTTCATTCTCAACAGGAGCTTATAGACGTTGTCGAGGGCTTTAAGCTCTGACAAGTGTCAAGACGCAAGAAACCCCGCTGCGTTTCAAGGGCTTTCGCAGCGGGGTTCTCACCTCAGAGAGTCCTGCGGAGGGCAGCCGCAGGGCGTTCGGGCGGTTAACGCCCCTGAATTAGCGGATGATGATGGGCCAGTCTCCCATAAGGGGCCTCCTCTGGTCGCTCGCGTATTCGCTGACCTCACTATAAAGGCCCGCTCTTCAATTATCAATATCTAAATTTCTGATAATAACTTTGGTACAAAATAATAATAACATTCTCAATTATAACTATCTTTAAGATCAACTTTTGATAATAGGAGATTCCGAAGCTGATAGAATGGGAGCGAGAGGGCAAGCTCAAGGAAAGGCGGCGCGATGGCGGGAAAGTCTGCGATGCGGGGAAAGACGGAGGCGATGCCGAAGCGACTTTCCGTGGATGAGCTGGTGGCCTTTATGAGCCTGCCCATTTTCCACGAGCTGCGCACGGCGGTGGACGTGGGCATTCTGCTCTTCGACGACTTGGACGACTACGATCTTCCCGAGGGCTACTCGAAGGAGGACATCTGGCGCATCCTGCTCGCCGTGCGCAAGCAGGCCGCCGTGTTCATCCCCGAGGACCCGGAGCGCACGGCCGACATGTGGATGGTCACGACCAGTTCGCTGTCGTTCAACACCGAGATGCTGGAGGTGCGCTCGAAGGAGGACTCCTCGCTGGCGCGATCGCTCAAGGACATGCAAGGGTCGCCGTTCGTGACGCGCTTCATCGAGCGCACGCTGGTGCGCGGCCTGGCGGACGAGGGCATCGCGGTGGACGAGGAGCGGGTGCACGAGCTGTTCGCGGGGGCGCCCCCGCTGACGTCTCTCGATCAGTTGGTGGCCAACTACTTTCGTCTTTCGAGCGATTGCGACAGCTTGGCGCGGCGCGCGGTGACCCACGGGCTCATCGAGACGCTGTACTACGAGCTTTCCGAGGGGGTGGATTTGTCCGAGCTGCCCGAGCGGGTGCTCGCGCCGTTGGATCCGCGCTTGGCGCCCCCGGAGTCCCAGGTGCTGATGGATCTGGTGTGCCAGCGGGCCTGTGCCGCAGGGGACGACATGCGCTTCGGTCCCGTATTGCGGCTGCTCAACATCAGCTGGTTCTTTCGCTACTTCAACGTGCTGCCGCGCCTGAACGTGCTCGTGGGACTGCTTTTGCGGAATATCCTGGCGTTGAAGTGGGGTTTTCCCGTGCTCAGCTGGATACCGGAGGGCTTCGATCCGACCTTGGCGGAGGCGCCGGTGGACGCGGCCCGCTACGAGGCGGTGTTCGAGTCGTGGTCGACCGACTACGGTTTCGGCTTCGATTTCACGCCCTATTTCGAGTTGAATGTGTGTCTGTACCTGCGCGAGCTGGAGCGGCTGGCGGTTTCCATCACCTATCTCGAGCAGCTCAACGAGCAGATCGAGCGCATCTTCGAGTCCCATATCAATGCGCGCCAAAAATCCATCCTGGTGGCGCTGTGCCGCGAACCCGGGGCTCTTTTGCGCATCGCGCCGCATCAGCGCAGCTTCCGCATCGCCTACGGCACCGCCCGGGCCGATTTTCTGGGGCTGGAGCGCGAGGGGTATTTGGTGCGAGAACAGGAAGGACGCGCCTTCGCGTTCCGCGCTCATCCTAGCTTGCAGGAGAAGATCGTCCAGCTGGGGGCCGCTGTGGTCGGCTCGGCGGAAGCGAGCCTGGGGGAGGGCGCCGTTGTAGTATCCTGAGGGGGAACTGAGAATCCGACTGAGCTTAGCGCCAATGGGGGCCAGTCCGCGCGCGGCGGCTGGCGAGAGTGTGCGAAAGGACTGTCATGATCAACGAGAAGATGTACGGGCTGGGCGATGAGCCGAGCGCCATCCGCGAGCTGTTTGCCTACGGGATGGCGCGCAAGGCCGAGATCGGCGCCGAGAACGTGTTCGATTTCTCGATCGGCAACCCTTCGGTGCCGGCGCCCGATTTGGTGCGCGAAACCATGCTGGAGCTTCTGGACATGGATCCGGTGACCCTTCACGCCTACTCGCCCGCGGCGGGTCTGCCCGAGGTGAAGGAGGCCATTGCGGCGTACCTGTCCGCGCGCTACGGCATGACGGCGACGCCGGGCCATCTTTACCTGACGGCCGGTGCCGCGGCGGCCTTGGCTTCATCCATTGCCGCTGTGACCCAACCTGGCGACGAGGTGGTCGTAGTGTCGCCGTACTTCCCCGAGTACCGCACCTGGATCGAGGCTGCCGGCTGCACCATCGTGGAGGTGCCGGCAGCGGTTCCGAGCTTCCAGCCCGACATCGAGGCGCTGCGCGCGGCCATCGGGCCGAAGACGAGTGCCGTGATTATCAACACGCCGAACAACCCGGTGGGCGCCGTGTACACCCGCGAGAGCCTTGAGGCCCTAGCGGCCATGCTGCGCGAGCGTGAGGAAGCGCTGGGTCGTCCGCTGTACCTCATCAGCGACGAGCCCTACCGCGAGATCACCTACGGCATCGAAGTGCCCTGGGTGCCGTCGCTTTATGCCCGCACTATCGTGTGCTACTCCTACTCCAAGGCGCTCTCGCTGCCCGGCGAACGCATCGGATGGGTATACGTTTCGGATAGCGCCGACGACGGCGATGCGGTGGCGGTGGCCGTGGCGGGCGCGGGACGGGCGCTCGGCTACGTGTGCGCGCCGGTGCTGCTGCAGCGCGTGGCGGCCCGCTGCGTGGGGGAGCCGTCGGACGTGGCCGCCTACGCAGAGAACCGTACGGCCCTGACCGAGGGACTCTCCGCGCTCGGCTACGAGTACGTGGAGCCGGACGGCGCCTTCTACCTGTGGGTGCGCGCCCTGGAAGAGGACGCCCAGGCGTTCTCGGATCGCGCGAAGGAGTACGAGCTGCTCATCGTTCCCTCGGACAGCTTCGGCGTCGGCGGCTGGGTGCGGCTGTCCTACTGCATCGCCCGCGACACCATCGAACGCTCGATGCCCGCGTTCAAAGCCCTCAAGGAGAGCTACGAAGCCAAATTGAGTTCGTAGCCATAGCGCGCCCTCGTTTTCCCAGATTTATCCAAGCCGACCGCTTTAGGAATTTGGCTGGCGCACTTCTCGTCATTTTCCAAAGAAAGTGGCTCTACTTACGCTTGCGGTGGGCGAGCCAGAAGAAGCCGGTGCTGGCGACGATGAGACCGGCGAGGGTCGCCACGCGGCCTACGCTGGGGTCTTTGTAGCCGATGGCGAAGACGCCGAGGCAGAAGGCGGCCATGATGGCGCAGAGAATGCCGAGCCAGCGCAGGTAGAGAGCGGCTCCCTGTGGGGCGCTCGAGCGTTGCGGCGCGATCGGCTCGCCGGTACGATTCGGGGCTTGGGGGCGTTTCTCTTCCAACGTTCGGCCTCAGTTTCCGTAAGAATTGAGGTACTCGAGGATTTCCTGGCGCGAGTGCATGCCGCACTTGCTGTAGATGCGCTTGATGTGGCTGTGGGCGGTGGCGGGGGTGATGAACAGCTCTTCGGCCACCTTCTTCTGTGTGTGACCCAGCGCGTAAAGGGTGAGCACGTCCATCTCGCGGCTGGTGAGCAGGAAGTGCTCGCCCATGCGCTCAACGTTGCGGCGCATGGAATCGGACAGCTCGCCCATGGAGAGCGGGGAAGGGATAGGGGATGGCTCCAAGGCGGCCGAGGCTGAAGAGGCGAGAGGCGATGGCATCGTCGCCGGGGGGGAAGACGAAGGGGCGGAGGCGAGAGAGATCGAGGAGGGGTCGATCTGGAGAAGCTGCTCCCGGATAGCGGCGCACTCCTCGTTGCAGCGGATGCACTGGCGCGCCTCGGCAGCCTTCAGAGCCTCGGAGGCTGTTTGCTGGGCGGAAGCCTCGCGCTTTGCCGCGTTGAACACGACGCTCTGCAGCGTTTGCTCAGCTTCGGCCAGCGCCGCCGCCGACTCGGCCGCATCGGCTTCGGCCTGGCGCATGACTCGCTCGTTCTCGGCCTCCAGGCGATCGGTTTCCGCGGACGATTCTCCGCGCTCGGCGTGCATGAACTGCACGAGAACCACTTGGGTGGAAATGAGGACAAGAGCTCCGAGAAGCGAGTTGATGAGCAGATCGTTGCCGGCCAACGGGTAAATGAAGTACAGCAGCATACGGGCGAGAGAGCGCGAGCCGAAGCAGATCACCCAGCCGCCCATGGCGTAGACATAGGGGTCGCGAGTTCCGAAGCTGGTGAAGGCGATGATGACGTACCAGCAGTAGGCGCAGATGACGATGTTCAGCGTGTTGACGGCCACGGCCCCGATCTCCCAGTGGTAGGGGAAGGCGCCGAACAGGACGAGGCTGAGGGAGGCCAAAAGCGCCATGGTGATAAACGCGTCCACGGTCATGACGCGCTCGCGGCGGCGCACGACGAGAAGCATGAGCAGGGCACATATCAGCATGGCGCACAAGGCGTAGGCCAGCCGCGAGCTCCAGGTGAAGGGGATGGGCAGGCCGTCGGGGTAGCCGCGGAGAAAGCCGTCGACGAATCCCAGAAGCGCCATGCCGACCGCGCAGGCGGCGAGGAATCGGGAGTCCTGGATGTTGCTGCGGGCGAAGGTGAAGAAGGTGCGCGCCCGACGGTGCGGCCGCTCCGTGGGATGCTCGGCGCGCAGGCCGGCCGGGCCGAGGAAGGCGAACTGGGCCACGATGAGCGTCGTGCCGATGATGTTCTGCGCTCGGGTGGGCAGAAACGAGAGCAGGTAAACGATGCCGACGCTGATAAAGAAGGCCGAGAACACGAACAGGGCAGCTGTCACTTCGTCGGTGCCCCGCAGGCATCGCAGCCAGTAGAACATGCACAGCGACAGGGCCAGGGTGCTGGCAATGCTGAGGGCGAAAGCCGTGGCCGCAAGGGTTTGATCGGCGCTGTCGAGCAGGGAAAGTGCCATGGAGGCTCCGGCGGCGACGGTGATGCTCCCCACCATGATCCACTGCACGGCGGTAGCACCGAGCTCGCGGCGAGACCGCGAGAAGATGAGCAGCGTCACGATGAAGAGCGCGCAGGTGACGAACATGGAGCCGTCGGTGAAGATGCCGTCGTCGGTGGAGGCGTAGCTGCCATAGCATGCCACGATGAGAGCCGTGCGTGCGCAGATGATGCCTGCGAGCATGGGCCAAAAGGCCTTCGCGCGGCTTAGAAGTCCGCTCACGACAACGCTCATGAATCCCCCTTTCGCCCGATGCATGTTCCATCATGGCTTTCCCGCGATTCCCCATCATAGCTCTTTTTCGGGCTTGTGCGCGGGGAATCTTGACTGCGGCGCATCTGCCGAGAGAGCCGTTACGTTTCCGCAATCTGACATCGCCTGAAAGAGGGGAGGGGCATTGAGGGGGTTCTGGTAATCTTGCAAGTGAACAATCGAAGAAGAGGAGGAGCCCATGAGCGAGGGTCGCGATATCTACCACGAGCCGAAGCAGAAAGTGCTGCTGCGCACGGCCGATGTGTACCAAACCGAAGTGGACGACGAAGTGGCCGGATACTCGGACAAGCTTTTGGCCATTGTGGCTGACTACCACAACGGCGGTCGCCCCGAGGGGATGAACGCCCAGGCGATGGTCGGCAAGTCGAAGCGCGGCGAGGTGGCGTTCCGCTTGTTCGGACGCATCAATCCCGAGACGCGCGTCATCGAGGCCGCCGGCTTCAAGACGCGCGGATGCCTGGCGATGACGGGGTGCGCGAGCGCCACCTGCTCGATGATCGAGGGGCGCACTTTCGACGAGGCGCTGGCGCTCACCATTGAGGATGTGCGGGAGGCCGTGGGCGGCGTTCCCGCCGGGAAGGCGAACACACTGACGTTCTCCGTGGAAGCGGTGCGGGCGCTCATCGGCGACTTCCTTGCGCGGGAGGGGGCCGGTCTGGCCGAGCTTGATGCGGTGGTGCCCTGCGACTCCTACAGCGTCGCCTGCCTGATGTGCGAGCATTGCTCGCTGCGCGACACCCGCACCGACCTGCTCGTGGCTGCCATGGACGGTGAGTAGCCGTGCGCGAGGAAGACGAGATCCGCGCGGCGGTGATCGCGCTGGCGGAAGCCCAGGCGGCGGGCGAGGACATTGCCGACGCGCTGCCCCATGGCGAGGCTTGGGCCGCCACGGCTGCAGCGTCTGACGAGGTGGGCGCGGAAGACGCCCTCGATCCCGAGCAGGCGCGTGAGGAGGCCATCGCGGCGGTGCTTGATGCGGCGCGCGCGACCTCGCGAGCAAGCCGCCTGTCGTGTCCCTGCGAATGGGAGGCTGCGGGCCTGGTGCCCCCGTCGATGACGCCCGAAGACTTGGAGATGGCCGTCTACGATGCGCTTATGGAATTCGGCGATCCCAACGGCTCGCGCGATGCGGGCGACGTGGAGGGCCCCGATGCCGGAGGCGCACCTCGCCGCGCCGCCAACAAGCACGTGAAGTCCGCCTTCTCCTCCTCCAACGGCCGCCCCGTGGGCGCATCCCCCTTCAAACGCAAAGCCGTCTCAGCGGATGCGGCAGAGGTTGGGACGGAGCGATCGGCGAAGGCGAAGCCGAGCGGAGAGGCTGAGTGCGTCGATCGGGCGAGCTCCGCGACAGAAGAAGACGTCCGAGGGGCTGGCGGGTGCCCTGACCGAGCGAGTTCCGCAGCGAACGAAACAGCCCAGTGGGCTGTTTCGCAGAGCGAGGACTGTTTGAGCGAATCAGGGTACCCGCCAGCCCCGCCCCAGGAGACTTCCAACCAGATTCCCGAGGAAGACCCGCATCCCGAGTTCGCGCACATCCGCCTGCTCATGGGTGCCGAGAGCTACTACCTCTACGACGATTCGGCCATGACCGACGCCTACGCCCGCTGGGCGTTCCTCGCCGCTGAGGACGACCCCGTGGCCACCTTCATCGAATGCGTGCGCGAGGAGTCGTCGGTCTACCCCCGCCCCATGGCGCGGGAGAGCTTGGCCAACGACCCGTTTCGCATGAAGGCCGAAGCGGTGGAGGCGGCCTTCGCTGAGGCCCGCGCGCAGGGTCGCGCCGACGACATCGAGCGCGTGGAGGCTTCCAACGGCGACGTCTACTTCTATTCCACGACGTATTTGACTCCTCGCCGCGCCCAGGCCCTCGCCGAGTGGGACGCCGTCGAGCGCATTCGCAACGTGTAAGACTTGCCTGCCCAAGCCTCGGCGGTTCAGTCTGTGAGCTGCGCTGTCGAAACCGTAGCTCGACCCGTATTTTTGTCGCGCTTTTCAGATGAGTTGGACATTTTTGTGGGTCGGGCTGCGGTGTTTTAGGCGACTAACTTTCCAAAAGAACAAGAAATACCTGTTCAGGGCATCGGGCTTGTTGTTCGGGCGAAGACGACCCGCAGCCCGAGAGGCAAAAATGTCGTAGGCGCTCTTCTCTGATGGCAAAAACACGCCTCGTGCTACGGGTGCGTGCAAAAAAGGAGCCCCCGCAACCGGTTTGCGGGGGCTCCTTTCACGAAGGGGGAGCTCCTTCGGAGCTCGCGTTAGAAGGGGTCGGCTATCAGGTGAGGTGATGCCGCTTGGGAGGGGCGACCGAGGTCGCCCCCTACGGATCAGCCTTCAGCGCAGATTGGTTTCGCTCTGCGCATCTCCCTAGGCGTCGGGAAGCAGGCCGAGGGCGGCGAGGTCTTCCTTCACGTCGGGCATGTCGTAGTAGTCCAGGCACTCGGCCGTCGGGCAGCCCAGCTCGGGATCCCAGCCAAAGCATTCGTACATCATGGTGAGGGCCGTTTGGAAATCCTCTTTGTCCATCTTGTTGGTGCCCTCGGTGAACACCTCGATGTCCGGATCCATGGTGAAGGGCCACTCGGTAACGACGTCGTGCACGTTGCGGAAGTCATTGGTACCCATTTGCCCGTTGGCACCCACCATGCCGCGCGCGGTGTTGGCTCTCTGTAGCGTGGTGATTTTCGCACCCATCTTGTACAGGTCTTCCGTCGTCACGTCTTCGCCGGTGACGGCCTTCATGAATTTGGCCTCCAGATCCAGGTCGCCGCGATAGTCGCGAGCCTTCGTGGGGCTCATCGTCATGGGCCATACCCAGTTGCACAGCGTGAGCGAGTCGTGCAGCACGTCGGTGACGATGGACCACCAGGCGAAGTTCGCTTTATACTCATTCATGGGGGTGTAGTTCTTGTCCGGATCGATGGCGCTCGCGTCGCCCCACACTTCGGCCGCGATCTGCTGCTTAAGCTCGAAGGGCAAGCCGCAGCCCTGGAAGTTCACGGCAGAGTGGATCATGTCGTCGCGGTTGAAGACCATGTTATAGAGCAGGCCCACCTGTCCGAAGCACTCATGGGCATGGTGCACCGGCCAGCCGCGCACGTTGATGAGCGTGGAAGCGGGGGTGTTCCACCAGTCTGGATCGTTCCAACGCTCGGTCCAGACGATGGGGCCGTGGCCGATGTAGGCGATCTCCGAGTCGTTGGCGGCGATCTTCGCCAGAAGGGGCGGCACCATGGAGGGGTCGTTATTCTTGAAGCCCTCCCAATTGATTTCCGCGTACTCCTCGGGGGGCAGCACCTTCTGGAGCAGGCCCGTAGCATAGCAGTGGGCGATGTCGCGGTAGATCTGCCCGTAGTTGCACCACAGGCCCAAATCGTCCATGGTGGAGCCGAATACCTGATCCCAGATGAGGGCGTCTTCACTGCCGGCTTCAACGGAAGTGTTGTCGCCTAAAATCTTGATCATGTAGTTGGTGAACGGGAAGTTCGGCACGCAGGTGTTGCCCGTGATCTCGTAGCCGCCGTTGGCCGCCGAGGCCGGCACGCGCAAGTCGGAGTAGCAATGGATGGGGCAACTGTGGCAGCCGTCCATCTTGATGGTGTACTTCTCGGCCTCTGGGCCTTCGTCTTTGAAGGCCTTCATGCAGCGGTAGCCCACGGTGTTGATCTCGCCGGGCTTCGGCTCGCCGGTG
>OLXW01001113.1_pt1 | contig 15033 bp, 9 predicted proteins | sample 1673551 | NCBI WGS metagenome assembly OLXW01 (sample SAMEA103958114, study PRJEB25191) | human gut metagenome | reverse complement strand
CTCTGTCTGATTTTCCCTTAGGATCGAAGTCAGAACCACCTTTACCTCCGCCGATTGGAAGTCCTGTCAGTGAGTTCTTGAAGATCTGCTCAAATCCAAGGAATTTGATGATACCAAGGTTTACAGATGGGTGCAGACGTAATCCTCCTTTGTATGGTCCGATTGCGCTGTTAAACTGTACACGGTATCCTGTATTAACCTGAACCTGTCCTTTATCGTCTACCCATGGAACACGGAATTTGATCTGTCTTTCAGGTTCAACAAGTCTTTCAAGAAGAGCGTCTTTTCTGAATTTCTCCTCGTTAGCCTCTACAACAACTCTTAATGACTCTAATACCTCTTTTACTGCCTGGTGGAATTCTGGCTCTGCAGGATTCTTAGCTACTACTTTCTCCAGTACTTCATCAACATATGACATAGCTTTCTACCTCCTAAAATAATATACGTATCCTTTTCAAAAGCGTCCCTGTCCAACAATTTGTCCAAATACTGCGATCCAGTCGCCGGCTGTTTTTTCTACACGCTTTGGAATAAAAAAAGCAGATGACTTACGCCATCTGTTTTTCCCTGACGCCTTTGTCCTTTACTATTGTAAAGCAAACAAGTGTATCTGGCAAGATATTTTTTACAGTTTTTATTATTTTTTGCAACTTTTTACAAAACCCTTGCAGATTTTGCAAGGGTTTTGTGCTTTTTCTCTTGTTATATTCATTTTTATGAAACAGATTGCGCTCTAAATTGCATTTATTATAATACAAGGATGCCAATTTTCATCTCATTACCGGAAGTCTCAGACACCTGAACATTCATTATTTGAAGTATTTTACTCCTGATTCGAAGATCTTCATATCCTGTTCTCCGTAAATGTTCATTGCCACACTTCTGTTTCTTCTTTCTGAATGCGCCATCTTACCAAGTACACGTCCGTCCGGGCTTGTAATACCTTCGATCGCACAGTAAGAACCGTTGACATTCCATTCTTCGTTCATTGTGATATTTCCTTCCGGATCACAGTACTGTGTTGCAACCTGGCCATTTGCGAATAACTTGTCCAGCCATTCTTTATTTGCAACAAATCTTCCTTCACCATGAGATGCAGGGTTGGTGTATACTCCGCCAAGTTCTGCTTCTCTGAGCCATGGAGATTTGTTCGTTACTACTTTTGTATAGACCATCTTGGAAATATGGCGGCCGATCGTGTTGTATGTAAGTGTCGGTGAATCCGGCTGTTGTCCTGTAATCTCTCCGCTTGGTACCAGACCAAGCTTGATCAGAGCCTGGAATCCGTTACAGATACCAAGTGCCAGTCCGTCACGCTCATTCAATAATTTTTCTACCGCTTCTTTCATCTTCGCATTCTTAAATGCTGTTGCGAAGAATTTTGCTGATCCGTCCGGTTCGTCACCTGCACTGAATCCACCTGGGAACATGATGATCTGTGACTGTTCGATCGCTTTTTCAAATACTTCTACAGAATCAACGATATCAGATGCACTCATATTTCTGAATACTTTTGTGATCACCTTTGCTCCTGCTCTTTCGAATGCTTTCGCACTGTCATATTCACAGTTTGTTCCAGGCATTACCGGGATAAATACGGTCGGCTGAGCGATCTTGTGGTCACAAATATAAATATCAGATGTATCATATAATCCTGTCTCCACCTTCGCATCCTGTCCTTCCGCTCCGGAATTGGTCGGGAATACTTTTTCCAGTGTTTCTTCCCATGCAGATACTGCTTCATCTAACGCAATCTTCACATCGTTATATTCAATAGCTGCGCTGTCTGTTACTTCACCAATTACAGTATAAGTAATTCCAAGTTCAGATACCTTATCAGCCGGTACTTCTGCGATGATATCTCCGAATGCCGGTGCAAATACGTCTCTTGCGTCTACATCGTGCTCGATCTTCACACCCATGCCGTTACCGAATGCCATCTTGCTGACTGCTGCCGCAATACCATGTCTGTCCAGTGCATAAGCTGCTACGATCTTACCGCTGTGGATATCTTCTGTAAATTTACTGTACTGATCCATAACTTTCTCGTATACAGGAATGTCGTAATTATCTGTCTCAATACGAAGCCATACCAGTTTATCTCCGGCTTTCTTAAGTTCCGGTGTGATAATGTCTTTCTCTTTTGCAATGTCCACTGCGAAAGATACCAGTGTCGGTGGTACATCGATGTCTTCGAATGTTCCTGACATACTGTCCTTTCCACCGATGGATGGAAGTCCGTATCCAAGCTGTGCACTGTAAGCTCCGAGAAGAGCTGCGAACGGCTGACTCCATCTGTGTGGATCTTCTGTCATACGACGGAAATATTCCTGGAATGTGAAACGGATCTTGCTGTAATCGCCACCTGCTGCAACAATCTTTGCGATAGACTCTGTCACTGCATAGATTGCTCCGTGATATGGGCTCCATGTTGACAGATATGGATCAAATCCGTAACTCATCATACTTACGGTATCGCAGTCTCCTGTTAATACCGGAAGCTTGGCAACCATTGCCTGCGTCTCTGTCTTCTGATATTTTCCACCGTGCGGCATGAATACAGAAGCTGCTCCGATGGATCCGTCGAACATTTCTACCAGACCTTTCTGTGAGCATACATTCAGGTCTTTTAACATACCAAGCCATTTTTCTCTTACGTCTTTTACTTCTTCTCTTACGAGGATGCTGTCTTCTCTGTTCGGGATATCAACCGCTACAGTTGTCTCCTGGTGTGCTCCGTTGGTATCAAGGAATGCACGTGAAAGATTTACGATCTCTTTTCCTCTCCATGAAAGGAACAGTCTTGGATCTTCTGTTACGACAGCCACCTTTGTTGCTTCCAGGTTCTCTTCGGATGCATATTTCATAAATTCATCTACATCTTTTGGATCTACAACAACTGCCATACGTTCCTGTGATTCAGAGATTGCGATCTCTGTTCCGTCAAGGCCGGCATATTTCTTAGGTACTTTATCAAGGTCGATCTGAAGTCCGTCTGCAAGTTCTCCGATAGCAACAGATACTCCGCCTGCTCCGAAGTCGTTACATTTTTTGATCAGCTTGCTGACTTCTTCTCTTCTGAATAATCTCTGGATCTTTCTTTCTGTAGGTGCATTACCTTTCTGTACTTCTGCTCCACAGGTCTCGATAGACTCTTCTGTATGTACTTTGGAAGATCCGGTTGCTCCACCGCATCCGTCACGTCCGGTACGTCCGCCGAGAAGGATAATGATATCTCCCGGATCCGAAGTTTCTCTGATGACTGCACGTCTTGGTGCTGCCCCGAGTACTGCTCCGATCTCCATACGTTTTGCAACATAATTCGGATGATAGATCTCTTTTACTGCTCCGGTTGCCAGTCCGATCTGGTTACCATAAGAGCTGTATCCGTGTGCTGCTTCTCTAACCAGTTTCTTCTGTGGAAGCTTTCCTTTTAATGTATCTTTTACAGATACGGTTGGATCAGCGGCTCCTGTAACACGCATTGCCTGGTATACATATGTACGTCCTGACAGTGGGTCACGGATGGCTCCTCCGAGGCAGGTAGCAGCTCCACCGAATGGCTCGATCTCTGTCGGATGGTTATGTGTCTCGTTCTTGAAGTTCACAAGCCACTCTTCTTCCACACCGTCTACTTCGATCGGCACAACGATACTGCATGCATTGATCTCATCGGATTCTTCCTGATCCTGTAATTTTCCTTCACGTTTTAATTTTCTCATTGCCATCAGTGCAAGATCCATCAGGCAGACAAATTTGTCTTCTCTTCCTTTGAAGATCTCGCTGTGATCAGCGATGTACTGTTTGTAAGTCTCTTCCATCGGCTCTCTGTAATCGCCGTCGCCGAATGAAACGTCTGTAAGTTCTGTCGAGAATGTTGTATGACGGCAGTGATCTGACCAGTATGTATCCAGAACGCGGATCTCTGTCATGGAAGGATCTCTGTCTTCTTCTGATTTAAAATAATTCTGGATATGCTGGAAGTCCTTGAATGTCATGGCAAGTCCGAGAGAATCATATAATTCTTTTAACTTATTTTCTTCCATATCTTTGAATCCGTCAAAGATTTTTACATCTGCCGGCTCATCAAATACGGTAACTAATGTCTCCGGCTTTTCGCCCTGTGCTTCTCTGGAATCTACAGGGTTGATGCAGTGTTCTTTGATTGCTTCAAATTCTTCATCTGATAAGCTGCCTTCTCCTCCATGGATCACATAAGTTGTCGCGGTACGGATGACCGGCTGCTCGTCTTCTTTGATAAACTGAATACACTGAACAGCGGAATCCGCTCTCTGGTCAAACTGTCCCGGAAGAAATTCTACAGAAAAGATTCTGCTTCCTTCTTCTGCCGGAAATTCTTCTTTATATAATGTATCTACAGGTGGTTCAGAAAAGATGCCATTACATGCTTTCTCAAATGTCTCATCGGATACATTTTCCACATCGTAGCGAATCAGTACACGAACACTGTCCACGTCTTTGATTCCAAGATAGCTGCGGATCTCAGTCTTAAGCTCCTTGGCCTGTACATCAAATCCTGATTTTTTCTCCACGTACACTCTTTTTACATTGCTCATAAGTAATCCTCCATAAATGAATTTTTACACATTTTCTATTGTTAGTATAACACAACATTCATTATTTAATACAATTAATATATCTAAACACTTTTATAATCTGTACTTATTAATCCTTTATCATTTTCATTCCCGTCAATCCTTTTTTACAGATTTACGATTCCTCTGGCTTTTTATAATATTTTTTAATAACGAACAATACGATCCATATCACTACCAGCACCGCTCCAAATACCTCACTGATACGGATTACCATATCAGAAAAGAATCCTTCCGGCAGCATCCGGATCATATAATCAGTCTCCGGATTGAATATCCATAGATTATTGGTAAAAAACAGTTTATGAAAAATCGTAAAACACGTCGTAAAATCTATACTGAAAGCAATGCCAAGCAGTACACCTATGACCAGCCATACACCAAGTGCGATCGAATATGCCCTGCAAAAAAGTCTCTTCCAGTCTTTTTCCCGCTTTTTAAACATCGTCAGTATGGCTGCAGCTACAATCAGGCAAACTCCCCCGACCTTAATACCTCCCAGGAATAGATTCCTGACATCTCGCATATGCAGCCGGTCTCTTTCATTGAAGAAATCCTGCTCTTTTCCTTCCACCGTTGTTACAACTGACAGCTTCTCTTCTTTTCCGATCAGATAGTTCATCATATGTTCTGTCACGTACATGACATGGTCGATGTTCATATCCAGATCTTCTGTCACTTCATATTTCTGGTATTCTTTTTTGTAAAATCCATAATGACTGTCTCCATATACTGCCGCCCAGATACTGAATGCAAGTGCTGCGATCACTGCACACATCATGGCCACAACCGATATGAGCGTTGTTAATTTCTTCAAGTTTTTTTCCTCCTGTTCTTCATTATTATAACACTTCTATTGTAAATACGGTTGTAATTTTCTTTCATTTCACTTATAATACAGTTAAGATTCATTAGGAGGACTTATCATGGATATTAACTATGAGTTATATAAAGTATTTTACTATGTAGCTTCCACCTTAAGCTTTTCGGAAGCTTCCAAGCAGTTGTTTATCTCGCAGTCGGCTGTCAGCCAGTCGATCAAGGCATTGGAGAAAAAGCTGGATCAGACCTTATTCATCCGAAGCACCAAGAAAGTACGTCTTACTACCGAAGGAGAGATTCTTCTGCGCCATATCGAACCGGCGATCAGCCTGATCAAGCGTGGGGAAAGCCAGCTTCTCGATGTCGGCGTACGCGGAGGACAGCTTCACATCGGAGCCAGTGATACGATCTGCCGTTATTTCCTGGTGCCTTATCTGGAACGCTTCCACCGGGAATTTCCGGGAGCGCATATCAAGGTTACGAATGCGACATCGATCCGCTGCGTAGAACTCCTGGAGACCGGGCAGGTGGATCTGATCGTTGTCAATTCACCGAATTCCTATCTCGGGAATGTTCCGAATGTGAAAAAGATCAAAGATTTCCAGGATGTGTTCATTGCCAATGAAGCATTTAAAGAATTAAAAGGAAAGAAGGTTTCTTTCAAAGAACTTCTGGACTACCCGATCCTTATGCTGGACAGAAAGAGTACAACCAGCGAATATCTGCACAACCTGTTCCTTCAGAATCAGCTGGATCTGGTTCCGGAGATCGAACTCAGCAGTAATGACCTTCTGATCGACCTTGCCCGCATCGGACTTGGAATCGCATTTATTCCGGATTTCTGTCTTTCCCAGACAGCCGATTCGGATTCTCTGTTCATTGTTGAGACGAAGGAATCGCTTCCGGAACGCGAACTTGTCATTGCGCATAACGAGAAGGTTCCGGTATCCAAATCCGCACAGGAGTTTTTATCTTATTTTTAATATGTTTACAAACTCTTTTTCCTGCCAAAGTATCCCCGAAAGAACTACCGGTGGCAGCTACTTTTATTTACTTTCGCATAAAATACCATGTGGCATATGTCCCTCATGGTATTTTTTCCTATCATATTGTTCTATAATATATTTTTCTATAAATAATATTTTTCTGATTCTGCTTACCTCTTATCCATCTGTTCTTCCTTCCAGAACCCTGCTATCTTTTCTTCGATATTTTCACTGTTACAGATCTGGAAATCATTCCACTCCCTCGGAAACACCTCCTGGCACCGCCGGTCCATAAAACGTTCATCCAAAAGTGCAATCACCCCTCTGTCCTGATCAGTCCGGATGACTCGTCCTGCCGACTGTAGCACCTTATTCATGCCCGGATACAAATAAGCATAATCGAATCCATTCAGATTCTTCCGGTCAAAATAATACTTTAAAAGTTCCCGTTCCAGACACACCTGCGGAAGTCCTGTCCCGATGATCATTGCCCCGATCAGTTTATCTTCCGTCAGATCAATTCCTTCTGAAAAAATACCACCCATCACACAGAAGCCGATCAGGCTGTGTGCTCTTTCCTGTTCGAATTTTTTCAGGAATTCTTCCCGTTCCTGCTCCGTCATATATTGGGACTGTACTGCAACTTCAATCTGTTCCTGCGGCAGTTCCATGAATGCTTCCCACACTTCTTCCAGAAATCGGTAAGACGGGAAAAAGGCAAGATAATTTCCTGTTCTTCCTTTTATCACACGCATCATATATTCTGCATACTTACGGTACATCTCCGGTCCGCGTCTGGTATACTTCGTGCTGACATCATTTCCCAGAAGCAGTAATCTTTTGCTTTGTTCAAATGGAGATTCTGCATAGATCGCATAATCATCCTTTGCCGCAGATAACAGTTTCTTATAATAATTGATTGGAAGAAATGTTGCCGAAAATAATATCGTACTATTTCCTTTTCCCATATATTCCTGCAGGCATCCCGCCGGATTGACACAGAACAGATGCAGGTAAAACTTTCCTTCTTCACTTAGTTCTGAATAAATCAGATAATTTTCATCCAGCCGGTCATGAATATATATGAAATTACGGATACCAAAGTAAAACTCCAGTACCCCTTTCCGTATTACTTCATCTTTACAGTCTTCTATAAACTCTTCCAGCTTTGTCATCAAAGACAATAGCTTAATATACACATGTGACACACTATTCAGTATCTGGCAGCCGTCACATTCTCTTTTTAACTCCAGAAGCTGCTTATTGCAGCTCTCCAACGCCGAGACAAGTTTCGGTTCTCCGTATTTTACCAGCTTTTTGATTTTCAGAAAATCTTCCTTGCAAATACTGGTGCTGTACATGGTTCTCCCACGTTCGACCAGATTGTGTGCCTCATCGATCAGAAACAGATATTCTCCTTTGACGCCGTCTCCGAAAAAGCGTTTCAGATGTGCATTCGGATCAAAGACGTAATTATAATCACATATAACCGCATCTACCCACTGCGATACATCCAGTGCCATTTCAAACGGACACACATTCCATTTCCTTGCCTGTTCTTCCAGCACTTCCCGGCTCATCTCATCTGTCGATGTGAGCAGTTCATAAACAGCAGCATTTACACGGTCAAAATGTCCTTTGGCATATGGACATGCATCCGGATTACAGATAGTTTCCTCACAGAAACAGATCTTTTCTTTTGCCGTCAATGTGATGACTTTCATCTTCAGATCCTGCTTCCTCAGGATCTCGAATGCCTGACTTGCCACCGTTCTGGTGATCGTCTTCGCCGTCAGATAAAAGATCTTTTCTCCCAGTTCTTCCCCGACTGCTTTCACCGCCGGAAATACGGCCGCCATTGTCTTGCCGACTCCGGTCGGTGCCTGGATAAATAATTTCTTTTTTCTCAAAATTGTCCTGTATACCGACGCAACCAGTTTCTTCTGTCCGTCTCTATATTCGAATGGGAATTCCACTGTTTTGATTGAAGCATTTCTCTTTGCTCTCCATTCCATCTGGTATCTTGCCCATTTTTCATATTCTGATACAAGTTCTTCGAACCATTTCTTAAGTTCTGCCCGGGTATATACCTCCTGGAATCTCCGGATTTCTTCGGTATCTAAATTACAATACGTCATCTGTACTCCGATTTCTTCCAGATTTTTCTGTTCTGCATAGATATAGGCATAGCATTTTGCCTGAGCCAGATGTAAAAGCTGCGGTTCTTTCAGACGTTTCAAATCCTTAAATACTCCTTTGATCTCGTCGATCACCACACGCTTCGGAAGTTCTATGATCCCGTCCGCTCTTCCTTCTACACTCAGGATAAATCCATCGCACGCTATCTGATACTTTAACGAGACCTCTGCACGGTACTCTGCCCCCTGCTGTCTCTGGATTTTCCGGTGTATCCGGCCGCCCTGCTGCATAGCCTCCTTATCTGCCCCGCCGGTCCGATTGTCAATGTCTCCATATCTCAATATAAATTCCACCAGATTCCGCACCGAAATGCGGATACACGGTTGTTCCAGATTCATGATCTGCTCTCCCCCAATCGTTCTTCATACATCGGTCGAACCGCTCCCGTCATCCCTACGATCACATCGATCACCGTCATGATATCTCCGCTCCGGTTCTTCTGATAAGCATGGTAGCTTCCCTGAATGCAAAAACTCAACATCACGTTCATCGCCGTATCTTCTTCAAACTCCGGATATTTTTCAAAAATCATCTGCTTGATACTCCGCTCAATACTGTCCGCGAAATGATTTGCCTGACTGCCGGAAAATAATATTGCCGTCAGAGAATTCTGAGATATATAGGCCATCAGAAGTTCCCTTGCGAATTCTGCCGGATGCTCCAGAAGATATTCCGGATGCTGAATACTGTTCGCAATCGACTGTACCACTTCTTCTTCCATCGCATCTGACAGATCGTAGATATCTTTATAATGTGCATAAAAGGTAGACTTATTGATCCTTGCACTTTCACATAATTCTTTTACTGTTATCTTTTCCAGAGGTTTTCTGGAACGCAGTTCGATAAATGCATTCTTGATTCCCCGCTCTGTTTTCTCAATCCTAAGATCCATTTCATTTTCTCACTTTCCCGACACTTTTTCCCATTCGTCGGTTATCCACCCATTCGTCGGTTTTGTCGGTGGATACCTTCTCGCATTTCTCTTATAATATGATTATAGATCAAAAAAGCAACTACTGTCCATTATCTTTTCGGCAGTTAATTATTTACGTTGCATTTTTACGGAGGTTAATATGGATTTTTACGGATTTTACACAGGAAAAATATTCGACGCCTATGAATTTCTTGGCGCACACCCGGACAAAGACGGAACCACATTCCGTACCTTTGCACCTGCTGCATCACGCATTACAGTCATTGGGGAATTTAACGACTGGCAGGAATGGGAACTTAATAAAACTTATGACGGAAATTTCTGGGAATGTTATGCCAAAGGTGCAAAGCCGGGCATGATGTACAAGTACCGCATCTACAGACAGGACGGAAACTGCGTAGAACACTGCGATCCTTACGGCTTCGGCATGGAACTCCGTCCGAACTTCGCGTCTATCATCCGCGACCTGTCCCATTACAAATTCAAAGACAGCAAATGGATGCAGAAGCGTTCAGTATGCAAGGACAAACCACTCAATATCTACGAACTGCATTTCGGCTCATTTAAGAAGCCTTCTGAAAAGGCAGACGACTGGTACACTTATGTAGAAATGATCGACATCCTGATCCCTTATCTTAAGGAAAATGATTATAACTATATCGAGATCATGCCGCTCAGCGAACACCCGTGTGACGAATCTTGGGGATATCAGAATACTGGATTCTTCAGCCCGACATCACGCTATGGAACTGCAGAAGAACTGATGAAATTCATTGATGCCTGCCACAAGAACGACATCGGTGTGATCATGGATTTCGTGCCGGTACATTTTGCCGTTGATCATTATGCACTGGCCGATTATGACGGAACTTCACTTTATGAATATCCACATCAGGATGTTGGTGTCAGCGAATGGGGAAGCTGCAACTTCATGCATTCCAGAGGCGAGGTCCGAAGCTTCCTGCAGTCTGCTGCGAACTACTGGTTAAGCGTATATCATGTGGACGGAATCCGTATGGATGCAATCAGCCGTATCATTTACTGGCAGGGTGAACCGGCAAGAGGTGTCAACAATAATGCAGTAGACTTTATTCGTGAAATGAACCGCGGATTAAAAACACTGCACCCGACAGCTATGCTCTCTGCCGAGGATTCTACTTCTTTCGAAGGCGTAACAAAACCTGCTGATCAGGGCGGACTTGGATTCGATTACAAATGGGATATGGGCTGGATGAACGATACACTTGACTACTTCCGCACCGCACCGGAATACAGAAGCCGCGATTATCACAAGCTTACGTTCTCCATGATGTACTATTATAACGATGTTTTCCTTCTTCCGCTTTCACATGACGAGGTGGTTCACGGAAAGGCAACCATCGCCCAGAAAATGCATGGAGAATACGAAGAGAAATTCCCACAGGCACGTGCCTTCTATATGTACATGTATGCACATCCTGGAAAGAAATTAAACTTCATGGGGAATGAGATCGGACAGCTCCGTGAATGGGATGAAAAACGTGAACAGGACTGGGATATCCTGAAGTATCCAATTCACGATGCATTCCATCACTTCATGCAGAAACTGAATCATCTGTATATGACAACTCCGGCTCTTTCCGCAAAAGACTATGAAAACGCCGGCTTCCATTGGCTGGACTGTCATCAGGAAGAACGCTGTATCTACGCTTTTGAAAGAACGGATGGCAAAGAACGTATTGCCGCTGTCTTTAATTTCTCGGATGAGGATCAGGAAGGATATGAGCTTCCAATAACGGATGCAAAGGAACTGGAAGTGATTCTGGCTAGTGATGATGAAACTTTTGGAGGATGTAAGAAGTATACGAAGAAGAAAGTGAAGGTTACGGACGGGAAGGCTGTGCTGGATCTTTCGGCTTATTCGGCGGTGTATTATTCAATTGCTGTTTAATGCATTAAGCGACGGCTGCCCGGACCGGAATAAAAGTTAGGAATCCTTTATTCCGGTCCGCGTAACCGGTCTGATGAACTAAATAACAATTTACTTCTTCTTCCTCGGCACCACATGCACCGCACCGCCCTCGAGTTCCTCGAGTGCCTCTCCGATTCCCTCATTATATGTCGGATGTGACCGCATTCCTTTCAGCATCTGCTTTACAGTCAGTCCATTCGTGATTGCTGTCACGAATTCTCCGATCATATCGGTCGCTCTGGCACACATCATCTGTGCTCCCAGGATCCTGCCGGTTGCTTCTTCGGCTACGACTTTGATGAAGCCGCGCTCTTCCTGTGTAATGATAGATTTCCCATTTGCGCTCATGATGAATTTACCACATTTTACGGCAATTCCTTTTTCTTTCGCCTGGTCTTCTGTTATTCCGGCAGATGCAATCTCCGGATCTGTATAAACGCATCCTGGAACGATACTCAGATCTACGGATGGTTCTTTTCCGGCAAGCTTTTCAGCTACGACCATTCCCTGTGCGCTTGCCGCGTGTGCAAGCTGTGCACCAAAGATCAGATCACCGATTGCATAGACTCCCGGGATACTGGATTCGAAATTTTCGTTCACCAGCACACGTCCGCGTTCCATATCCGGTTTTACATTTTCTCCGAACAGGCCATCTGTATTCGGACAGCGTCCCACTGCACACAGCACATACTCTGCTGTTACTTCCTGTTCCTTTTCTTTCTCTATATAGTGACAGGTACAGGTCTCTCCTTCTACTGTTACGCCCTGTACTGCCGCAGAAGTATGGATATCAATGCCTCGCTTTTTCAGGATCATCTTCAGATTCTGGCTGATCTCTTTGTCCATGTTCGGCACTAATTTTGGCATTGCTTCCAGAATCGTAATCTTACATTCGAGACTCGCATATACGGTAGCGAATTCCACACTGATCACGCCTCCTCCGATGATGATCAGACTCTTTGGAGCTTCTTTCATCGCAAAAAGTGCGTCACTGGTCAGGACTCTTTCATTGTCCATTCCCGGGATTGGCAGTATCAGTGGTTTTGAACCGCTGGCAAGGATAATATTTTCCCCTTCTATCACCGTATCATCCGCTGTACTTTCTGCTATTGTTGAATCTTCCTCATCTTCCACTTTCTTCTGAATCCGCACCTTTTTCTCTTCCAGAAGCGTACCTTTTCCTTCATACACATCTACGCCGTTTGCCTTCAGAAGCTGCTCGACACCCTGTACCAGTTTGTCCGTTGTCTCTTCTTTATAAGCAACGATCTTTCCATAGTCATATGTTACATCCGAAGCTGATACTCCGAATCGTTCTGCTTCTTTCATCTCTCTGTATAACGAAGACGCATGGATCATTGCTTTTGCCGGGATACATCCACGGTTCAGGCAGGTTCCGCCCGCTCTTCGTTCTTCTATAATGGCCGTCTTAAGTCCGAGTTTTGCTGCTTTGATCGCAGCTACATATCCCCCCGGTCCGGCACCGATTACTATCACATCATATTTTCCGCTCATTTCATTTTCCTCCTGTAAAATCTGCATTTTTACTAGGTTTTTATCACATGTTCATTCACCAGTTCCATCTACAGAACCTGCCACTGGCAGCTTCTTCCGAACGCATGGCGATTCAAAATTACACTTCATCTACAAGTCAGATAATATTTCATCTGCAAAATTATTCCATCTTTATAACTCTGACTCCTGAATCCACGCGATCACATCATTCATCATATTCTCAATTGTCTTATCCTTCGACCAGAATAATCCAAGCTGTACACACATGGTCTCTTTGCGGTATTTGATTCCTTTTAAGAACTTTGGAATCGCTTCCGCCAGCTCGATATTCAGTGCATCGGAATAGACTTCCACATCTTTAATCTTTCCTGCTTCTACCTGAAACTGTAACGTAAGTCCTCCCCATGCAAATCTGTGGCTCAGTTCGTACTGGAAGTCCAGTTTTCTTCCATACAGCCATTTCCAGGATGAAAAATGTGCAATCTTTTCTTCGATCTTGGCTGCATCCAGATCTTCCATCTTCTTTTCTTCTGCTTTCAGCCCATAGACCTCTTCGAACGATTCACGAAGTGCTTTCTTTAACTCTTCCAACGTCAGTTCCGGAAGGTATTCTTTCAGATTCGTCACTCTGGATTTCACAGAATCCACACCTTTGGATTTTAACTTATCTTTAGATACGGTCAGATATCTGGACAGTGTTTCCATATTTACATCTACCATGATGGTTCCGTGATGATAGCAGTGCTTTTCCTGTTCGTAAAATGCATTGCCAGAAAATTTCTTTCCATCGATCAGGATGTCATTTCTTCCGGATTTCTCTGCCTTTAATCCCAGCCGTCCCATTGCATTTATGATTACCTGTAACTGCTTTTCCAGGCTGTATTCATCTTTATTGACCAGAAATGTAAAGTTCAGATTACCCAGATCGTGAAATACTGCACCACCCCCGGATAACCGCCTTGCGATCACTGCACCATCTTCTTCGATCCGGCTGATCTGGCATTCTTTCCATGCATTCTGGTTTCGTCCGATTACAATTGTATGCTGATTCTGCCAGAGGTAAAGTATCGCCTCATCCTCTCCGCAATGGGAAAACAGATACTCTTCCATTGCCAGATTCTTATATGGATTCACTCCTGTACTTTCTATATAAGTAAGTTTATTAATCATGCTTGTTCTCTCCTATGCTGCCTTTTACTTGTCTACTTTCGGAAGTCCTGCAAATCCTACTGCCAGATCTTCATCAGTCGGGATATAGTCCGACATCTCACCGTCATTGTATTTACCATATGCTACCATATCAAAGTATCCTGTTCCGGTCAGACCAAATACGATAGTCTTCTCTTCTCCGGTCTCTTTGCACTTCAATGCTTCATCAATTGCCACCTTAATCGCATGACTGCTTTCCGGTGCAGGCAGGATACCTTCGACTCTTGCAAATCTCTCTGCCGCTTCGAATATGCTTGTCTGTTCTACTGATACAGCTTCCAGAAGTTTATCATCATAAAGCTGTGATACGATAGAACTCATGCCATGATAGCGAAGTCCGCCAGCATGATTCGGTGACGGGATAAATCCGCTGCCAAGCGTATACATTTTCGCCAGCGGGCATACCATTCCGGTATCACAGAAATCGTATGCGTATTTACCACGGGTAAGACTTGGACAGCTTGCCGGCTCTACTGCGATAATGCGGTAATCTGCCTCACCTCGCAGCTTCTCACCTACAAATGGCGAGATCAGTCCGCCAAGGTTAGATCCACCACCGGCACAGCCAATGATCATATCCGGTTTGATGCCGTATTTGTCTAATGCTGCTTTTGTCTCCAAACCGATCACTGTCTGATGGAGAAGTACCTGCGACAATACAGATCCCAACACGTAACGGTATCCTTCATGCGTAGTAGCATCTTCTACAGCTTCCGATATTGCACAGCCAAGACTTCCTGTTGTGCCTGGATGTGCTTCCAGAATCTTACGTCCTACAGCCGTTGTCTCAGATGGAGACGG
>OLXW01001101.1_pt1 | contig 15129 bp, 10 predicted proteins | sample 1673551 | NCBI WGS metagenome assembly OLXW01 (sample SAMEA103958114, study PRJEB25191) | human gut metagenome | reverse complement strand
GAATTTGATCTTCTGGAGCTTCTTGCAATGAATCCGAATAAGGTTTACAGCAGGGAAAGTCTTTTGAATATTGTCTGGGGATATGAGTATCCGGGAGATGCAAGAACGGTAGATGTACATATCAGACGACTGCGCGAGAAGATTGAAGTAAATCCAAGTGATCCGAAATACGTTTACACAAAGTGGGGAGTTGGCTATTATTTCAGGGGTTAAATTTTTTGTACCAAAATTCATAAAAAGTCTGCAAGTGCGGGTAACGGTGATCCTGAGCGTATTTGTCATATTATCCAGTGTGATCCTGATGAATGCGATTCTGCAAAGCTATGATCAGAGAACCGTATCCGTGCGCACAGCAGAGATTCAAAACCAGTGTACGATTCTGAGCAATCAGCTGGTCAATTCTGATTATCTGAAAACGGGAGTTTCTGATGTGATCGATACAGAACTATCACAGTTATCCAATATTTACAATGGAAGAGTGCTTGTTATTGATGATGAATTCCGGATTGTGGAAGATACCTATGATCTGGAGGAGGGAAAGACGATCATTTCCGAGGATGTAGTCAAATGCTTCCGCGGCGAGAAGCCGGCAAGTTATGACAGAAAGAGCCGGTACATTGAAGTGGCAGTCCCGGTCAAAAAAGGGGAAGAGCCGGTAAAAGGAATGATTCTGGTCAGTGTTTCTACAGACAGTCTGCGTGACAATGTAGAGGCATTGCAGACAAAGGCAAGAATTGCAACGGTTGCAATCAGTATTATCGGGATCTTTTTATCAGCAATCATCGGTATGCTGCTTGTAAGGCCGCTGAAAAGGATGTCTCAATCGATCGAGGAGATGGCAGGAGGCTATGGAGATAATTATCTCCATGAAAATGCTTACGATGAAACGGAACGGATTTCCAATGCATTTAATAAGCTGTGGGACCGCTATAAAGTACTGGATGCATCGAGAGAAGAGTTCGTGGCAAATGTATCCCATGAGTTGAAGACACCGTTGACCTCTATGAAGGTGCTGGCGGATTCACTGCTGATGCAGCCGGATGCACCGACGGAGCTTTACCGGGAATTCATGGGTGATTTGTCCGAAGAAATCGAGCGGGAGAATAAGATCATCAATGACCTTCTGGATCTTGTAAAACTGGATAAGAAGGGTGCAAACTTAAATATTAAGAGTCAGGATGTTAATGAACTGGTAGAACGGATTCTCAAAAGATTACAGCCACTTGCGGCAAAAAGTAATATTGAACTGGTATTTGAGAGTTTTCGTCCGGTGACAGCGGAGATTGATGAGGTAAAGATTGCACTTGTGATCACGAATCTGGTGGAAAATGCGATCAAGTACAATAAAGAGAACGGATGGGTACACGTGTCGTTAAATGCGGATCATAAGTATTTTTATCTGAAGGTTGCGGATTCTGGAATCGGGATTCCGAAAGAAGATACGGATCATATATTCGAGCGATTTTTCCGTGTGGACAAATCCCATTCTCGTGAGATCGGCGGAACCGGTCTTGGGCTTTCGATTGCAAGAAATGCGGTTGTCATGCACCGCGGTGCGATCAAGGTCTACAGTGAACCGGGAGAGGGAACGACATTTACAGTCCGGATCCCGCTTACTTATATCAAGAGGGAAGGATGAGAAGAATGAAAAAAATTTACCAGATCATAAGCATTCTTCTTGCAATGTGTCTTCTTACAAGCATTGTGGGATGCAGAAAAAAGGAGCAGAAAGCAGATGCAAAATACACGATTTACCAGATTAACCAGAGCGGAACGGCGTTGGTTCCGAAGGACTACGATGGAACAGGAAAGTCGGTGGACGAAGAAGTAAAAGGAATGCTGTCTGCGCTGCAGAAGTGTGATGACGAGGTGAAGGCACAGGCGGCATTGCCGAAAAAGATAAAACTGGAGAGATACACTCTGGAGGATGAAAAGCTGATCCTGTACTATAATGCTGCTTACGGAAAGATGGATACGGTAAGAGAGGTTCTGTGCAGGGCAGCGCTTGTCCGTTCACTGACGCAGATCGATGGAGTGGATCTGGTGATGATCTGTGTAGATGGAACGCCACTTACGGATAAAAAAGGGAATACTTATGGATACCAGCAGGCAGAAGATTTTGTACAGAACACAGGCTCTTCTATTAACTCTTTCCAGGAGATGAAGCTTACGCTGTATTATGCAGATTCATCTGGAGAAAAGCTGCAAAAGGAAGAGGATACGGTGCGGTATAACAGCAATGAGTCGAAGGAACGGGTTGTAGTGGAACAGCTGATGCGAGGACCATCCAATAACAGACTGCTTGCTACCATACCAAAAGGAACAAAGCTGCTGGGTGTGTCGATCAAAGATCATATCTGCTATCTGAATTTTGATGAAGGACTTCGGAACATTGCTCCGGGAGTCAGTCCGGAGACGGTGATCTATTCCATCGTAAATTCAGTGATCGATGGTGGAAATGTCTCTGAAGTACAGATTTCAATCAACGGAGACAGCAGTATTGTATATCAGGAGAGTATAAAGCTGGATGAACCTCTGAGCAGAAACCAGGAAATGATAAAGGAGGATTGATCGGTTGATCAAGCGAAGACTTGGTTTTGCCGGAATACTTTTGGCAGGACTGATTCTGGTACTGTATCTGACAGGGGGAGGAAAGATTTTTGGAAGACTCGGTGTGTCAAGGTGTGAGAAGCTCTGGAAAGAGTCGGAAGAAGTGATGGTGGAAGGAGAGGTTTATCAGAAAACCAGAAAAGAAGAAAAACTGATCCTGTATCTGAAAAAAATACAGATCAGAGAGATGGGGAATGGAAAAGCAGTCGCTGACGAGAGGCTGCTTGTTTATCTGGATGAAAAGGGAAATGGTCCGGAAATCGGACAGAGGATCCTGGTTAAAGGTAATGTGGGATTTTTTGATCCGGCGGCCAATCCGGGCAATTTTGACCAGAAAAATTATTATAAGCAGCAGAATATCCAGGCAGTCTTATGGAAAGGGAAGGTTCTGGAAAAACAGGTGAAAAAGACTTCCTTCCGGGAAAAGCTGTGGCAGTTTAGGAACCGGACCGCAGATGAGATCTGCAGAGAGATGGGAAAGCGTCGAGGGGGTATTTTGTGTGCGGTTCTTCTGGGAGATTCTTTTTATACAGAAGAGAAAGTGAAAGAACTTTACCGGGTGGCAGGGATCGGGCATCTGCTTGCCATATCCGGTCTGCATATTTCTTTTTTGGGCAACGGACTTTACCGGGGGCTTAGGAAAACCGGATTTTCTATTTTACAGGCCGGTGTAGTGGGAAGTCTGCTTCTTGGGAGCTATGTGGTGATGACCGGAATGAGTGTTTCGGCACTGCGGGCGTTTACCATGTTTCTGATCCGGATGGGAGCAGAGCTGACAGGAAGGGAATACGATGGATTGACGACACTTGGGATTGCGGAAATTGGTTTGCTTCTGGCAAATCCGTTGCGGCTTTTTACGGCAGGGTTCCAGCTTTCTTTTGCTGCGGTTCTCGGTATCTATCTGATTGGTTCGGGAAATAAAAAAGGCAGATTTTCAGACAGTGTCCGGATGTCGGTGAGGCTCTGGTTTTTTCTGCTGCCAGTTACATTGTGGCACTATTATGAAACCTGCCTGTATGCGCCAGCCTGGAATCTTCTGGTAATTCCGATGGCATCCGTGCTTCTGCTTTGCGGGAGTGCAGGGATGGCAGTCATGCTGATTCCGTGTGGGGCAGGAAATATAATGCAGAGCGCACTTTGGAAAATAACAGAGTGGATTTTGCTTTTTTATGAAAAAGGGAGCGGTCTGCTCCTGGAACTTCCGGGGGCAAGGTGGATTCCGGGAAGACCACGGCTCTGGCAGATTGCCTGTTATTATGGGGTTCTTCTATTTTATTTGTGGAGAAAAAGGAAGGAAAAGAAAGAGGGCAGACAAACCGGGAAACAGGTGGTAAGACAGCTTGTGACAGCTGGGATCCTGCTCATCCTGCTTGGAATCCCAAAGTGGAAACGAGGGCAGATGGAGCTGACTATGCTGGATGTGGGACAGGGCGACTGTTTTTTCTTTCGGGACGGAAACGGAAAAAATTACCTGATCGACGGCGGAAGCAGTTCGGTAGATGCAGCAGGAAGATACCGGTTGGAACCATTTTTAAAATTCCGGGGCGTAAAGAGGCTGGATTATGTGTGGGTGACGCATGGGGATGTGGATCACTTAAATGCAGTGGAAGAACTTCTGGAACGGAGAAAGTATGGAGTAGAAATCCAGTATCTGATTTTTCCGGAACAGAAATATTGGGATGAAAGGCTTATTAAATTATGTAATCTGGCAGAAGAGGCAGGAACGAAGGTACGGGTAATGGAGATGGATACTATTTTTCTGTCTGGAAAATTGAAGATGCGTTGTCTCTGGCCTGGAGAAGCTGAGCCATCTGAAAATGGAAATGAAAATTCTCTGGTACTTCACCTGCAATATGGAAAAATTACCATGCTTTTTACCGGAGATCTGGAAAATACCGGAGAAGAGCTGTTGGCAGAGAGAATAAAGAATCTCCGGAAAAAAGGAGAACTTCCGGCGTGTTATGATCTGCTGAAAGTCGGACACCACGGATCAAGAAATGCGACCGGCGAAGAGCTTCTGGAAGTGATCCGACCACGGGCAGCATTCTGTTCATCAGGAAAAGAAAACCGTTATGGACATCCGCATGCGGAAACACTGGAAAGACTTGCAAAATGGGGCGTAAGCCTATATAATACGAAAGACAGAGGTGCTGTCAGTATGTATACAGATGGAAGGGAATATGGTATCCAAAGTCCATGAAAAGTTTGAATGAAGATTTAAAGACAGGACAGTTTAAGCAGATTTATCTTCTGTACGGAGAAGAAGCTTATCTGAAAAAATTATATAAAAACCGTTTCGTCAAAGCGATGGTTCCGGAAGGTGACACGATGAATTATCGTTATTTTGAGGGAAAGAACACGAACCCGAAAGAGATTATCGACCTTGCCGAGACCTTACCTTTTTTTGCAGAGCGCAGGCTGATCGTTCTGGAAAATACCGGTTTTCTGAAAAATGCGACACCGGAGCTGGCAGAATATCTGAAGAACATGCCGGAGACCACTTATATGATCTTTGTGGAATCAGAGCTGGATAAGAGAGGAAAGCTCTACAAAGTGATCAAGGAGAAAGGTCATATTGTAGAACTGAAGCGGCAGGATGAAAAGACACTGATCCGCTGGATCCTTGGGATGGCGAAAAAGGAGAAGCTTCAGATGTCGGAGGCAGCAGTGCGCTATCTGCTTGCAAAGACTGGTAATGACATGGAAAATCTCGGGCAGGAGCTGGAAAAATTATTCTGTTACTGCATGAATCACACGGAGATCACGGCAGCAGATATTGATGAAATCTGTACTACGCAGATCGGAAACCATATTTTTGATATGGTAGATGCGGTTGCAGCAAAAGAGCAGAAAAAAGCGCTGGATTACTATTATGATCTTCTGACACTGAAGGAACCGCCGATGCGGATCCTCTACCTGCTGACCAGACAGTTCCGTATCCTGATGGAGGTAAAAGAGATGGACCGTACTGGGGTTCCGCCAAAAGAGATTGCCGCCAAGGTGGGAATCATGCCATTCCTGGTAGGAAAGTACCGGGCACAGGCGAAGGCATTTACCAGGAAAGAGCTGCGTGGGATCGTAGAAGCCGGTGTACAGACGGAAGAAGATGTAAAAACCGGAAAGATGGGAGATATCCTCTCGGTGGAACTCTTTCTGGTGCAGTACAGTAGCAAACGGGAAAAGTAATCAGATATAGATAAGAAGAAAAAGGAGAGACTGAAAATATGCATATGGATCAGAAAAAGATTCGGAATTTTTGTATTATTGCACATATTGACCATGGAAAATCCACACTGGCGGACCGTATTATCGAACAGACAGGTCTTCTGACCAGCAGAGAGATGCAGGCACAGGTGCTGGATAACATGGATCTGGAAAGAGAACGTGGTATCACAATCAAATCACAGGCAGTCCGCACGGTTTATAAGGCAAAGGATGGGGAGGAATATATCTTTAATCTGATCGATACTCCGGGACACGTAGACTTTAACTATGAAGTGTCACGGAGTCTTGCAGCCTGTGATGGAGCGATCCTGGTCGTTGATGCGGCACAGGGCGTAGAAGCGCAGACACTGGCAAATGTATATCTGGCACTGGACCATGATCTGGATGTCATGCCGGTTATCAACAAGATCGATCTTCCAAGTGCAGAGCCGCAGCGTGTGATCGAAGAGATTGAAGATGTGATCGGAATTGAAGCGCAGGATGCACCACTGATCTCGGCAAAGACAGGGCTTAATGTAGATCAGGTTCTGGAACAGATCGTGACAAAGATCCCTTCTCCGACAGGAGATCCGGATGCACCGCTTCAGGCACTGATTTTCGATTCCCTCTATGATCCGTATAAAGGCGTTATCGTATTCTGCCGTATCAAAGAAGGATGTATCACGAAAGGAATGCCGATTCATATGATGGCGACAGGTGCAACTGCTGATGTTGTGGAGGTTGGATATTTTGGTGCCGGACAGTTTATCCCTTGTGATGAGCTTTCAGCAGGAATGGTTGGATATTTTACAGCCAGCCTGAAAAATGTAAAGGACACCCGTGTGGGTGATACCGTAACAGGTGCGGAAAATCCATGCTCTGAGCCTCTTCCGGGATATAAAAAGGTCAACCCGATGGTGTACTGCGGAATGTATCCGGCAGACAGCTCCAAATACCCGGATCTGAGAGATGCACTGGAAAAACTGCAACTCAACGATGCGGCACTTCAGTTTGAACCGGAGACCTCTCTTGCGCTGGGATTTGGTTTCCGCTGTGGTTTCCTCGGACTTTTGCATCTGGAGATCATTCAGGAGAGACTGGAAAGAGAATACAATCTGGATCTGGTGACAACTGCGCCGGGTGTTATCTACAAGGTGCACAAGACCAACGGAGAAGTGATCGACCTGACCAATCCGTCTAATCTTCCGGATCCGTCAGAAATTGATTTTATGGAAGAGCCGATGGTAAAAGCAGAGATTATGGTGACATCCGAATTTATCGGTGCGATCATGGATCTGTGTCAGGAAAGACGTGGTGAATATCAGGGAATGGAATACATCGAAGAGACCAGAGCGGTATTGAAATACCACCTGCCTCTGAATGAGATCATCTATGATTTCTTTGATGCGCTCAAATCCAGATCCCGCGGTTATGCGTCTTTTGATTATGAAATGCTCGGCTATGTCAAATCTGATCTGGTCAAGCTGGACATCCTGATCAACAAAGAAGAAGTGGATGCTCTTTCCTTTATTGTATTTGCGGGAAGTGCTTATGAGAGAGGAAGAAAGATGTGTGAGAAGCTCAAAGAAGAGATTCCGAGACAGCTTTTTGAAATTCCGATCCAGGCAGCTGTCGGAAGCAAGATCATTGCCCGTGAGACAGTAAGAGCCATGCGTAAGGACGTACTTGCCAAGTGCTACGGCGGTGATATCAGCCGTAAGAAGAAGCTTCTGGAAAAGCAGAAGGAAGGAAAGAAGCGTATGCGCCAGGTTGGAAATGTAGAAATTCCACAGAAGGCATTTATGAGTGTATTAAAACTGGACGACAAATAGACAGACAAAGGATAATCGAGCAGGCTGGCTCCTACTCGATTCGTATACTTTGTACACTATCTCGCTTAACAGCTCGATGATGTACATTCGCCAAGTACAGATTCTTGTGCAAGCACAAATCTGTACTTGGCTCATCGTATACACAAAAAGGCAGGAGCGGTTTCCGAGGGAAAGGTTCCTGCCTTTTGCACAGAAAAGGAGAAAAGCAGATGCAGCCTTTAGAACTATATATTCATATTCCGTTTTGTGTGAAAAAATGTGCATATTGTGATTTCCTTTCCGGTCCGGCCGGAGAAAAGGAAAAAGAGGAATATGTGAAAATGCTGGTCGACGAGATCAGAAACTGTCCGGATACAGTGCAGAATTACAGGGTGATTTCCATTTTTTTCGGAGGCGGAACCCCATCTCTTCTTACCGGTGAGCAGATTGGGCGGCTGATGGATACGGTCAGGGAAATATTTACGTTGGATGAGGACGCAGAGATCACTATGGAAATGAATCCGGGAACGGTAACGGAAGAAAAACTGCGAAAGTACAGACAGGCAGGAGTGAACCGTCTGAGTATCGGTCTGCAGTCGGTCAATGATGAGGAACTTCGTCTGCTTGGAAGAATCCATACTTATGAAGAATTTCGGGAAGCATATCATCTGGCGAGAGCCAATGGTTTTTCAAATATCAATGTAGACCTGATCTCGGCAATTCCGGGGCAGACGGTGGAAAGCTGGAGGCGTACACTGGAGCAGGTAATGGCACTTTCCCCGGAGCATATTTCTGCATATAGTCTGATCTTGGAAGAGGGAACAACTTTCTATAAAAAATATGTAGAAGACGAGGCAAAAGAAGGGCCAAAGCTTCCGGATGAGGATGCGGAGCGTCAGATGTACTGGGATACGGAAACGCTGATGGAGAAGAACGGATATCACCGTTACGAGATTTCCAATTATGCTAAGGAGGGATATGCCTGCCGGCATAACCTGGGATATTGGGAGAGAATTCCGTATCTGGGATTTGGAATTGGTGCGGCATCTCTGGTTCCCGGGGATCTGATTGGAAAATGCAGGAAGCTGGAAGGAAAAATGAGTCGCTACACGAACCCGGATCAGTTAAGGGAGTATGCACATTCCTACAGGAACAAATTTCAGGCAGAGCTTCTGACAGAAACTGAGGAGATGGAGGAATTTATGTTTCTTGGACTGCGGAAAATGAACGGAATCTCAAAAAAAGAATTTTCAGAGTATTTTGGGAAAAGTCTGGAGGATATTTACGGTGAACCGATCTGCAAACTGGAAAGCTTAAAGCTTCTTGAGCAAGATGATGACAGAGTATGGCTTACAAAACGGGGGATCGATGTCAGCAACAGTGTGTTTGTAGAGTTTCTGCTGGAAGAGTAAAATTTGGAAAATCAGAAAAATATAAAGTATACTTGACAAATAGGTTTTATAGGCATATAATGACATCATCGAGTTAAACCTATCAAAACAGTAGGAAAGAAAGGAGAACTTACGATGTCAAAAATTTATAATGGTGCTTTAGAGCTTGTTGGAAATACTCCTCTTGTAGAGGTGAAAAATATTGAAGAAGAATTAGGATTAGAGGCAAGAATCCTTGTGAAACTGGAATATTTTAACCCGGCCGGAAGTGTAAAAGACAGAATTGCCAAAGCAATGATCGAGGATGCTGAGGAAAAAGGATTATTAAAAGAAGGTTCTGTTATCATTGAGCCTACTTCGGGAAATACGGGAATCGGTCTTGCATCGATTGCAGCAGTCAAAGGATACCGTATCATTCTTACTATGCCGGAGACAATGAGTGTAGAAAGAAGAAACATCCTGAAAGCATACGGAGCAGAGATTGTTCTGACAGAAGGCGCAAAGGGAATGAAGGGTGCGATTGAAAAAGCAGATGAACTTGCAAAAGAGATCCCGGGCAGCTATATCCCTGGACAGTTTGTTAATCCGGCTAATCCGGAAGTACACAGAAAGACAACCGGACCAGAGATCTGGAAGGATACAGACGGAGAAGTAGATCTGTTTATCGCAGGTGTTGGTACAGGTGGAACACTGACCGGTGTCGGCGAATATCTGAAATCCCAGAATCCGGATGTGAAGATCGTTGCATTGGAGCCTGCAAGCTCACCGGTACTTTCTACAGGAAAAGGTGGTCCTCACAAGATTCAGGGAATCGGAGCAGGATTTGTACCGGACGTACTCAACACAACTGTATATGATGAAATATTTACTGTAGAAAATGATGACGCTTTTGCAACAGGAAAGCTGCTTGCAAAGAAAGAAGGAATCCTGGTAGGAATTTCTTCGGGAGCCGCACTTTATGGAGCGATCGAACTTGCAAAACGTCCGGAAAACAAAGGAAAGACGATTGTGGCACTGCTTCCGGATACCGGAGACAGATATTACTCCACACCGCTCTTCACGGAGTAGAATATGAATTTTTCAAAGAAAAGCAGATACGGACTTCGGGCACTGATCGACCTGTCCGTATACTCAAAAGAATCCCATGTTGCACTTGCAGCAATTGCAGAGCGTAACAGTATTTCACCGCAGTATCTGGAACAGGTATTTGCGGCACTCAGAAAAGCCGGAATCATTAAAAGCGTGAAAGGACCGCAGGGGGGATACCTGTTGGCGAAGCCTGCCACAAAGATTTCGGTTGCGGAAATATTACGTGCGCTGGAAGGTGATTATCTCATCGAAGAAGAGGATGTAGAAGGCGCCGAGAATGGAAGAGCTGCGGCTCAGGCTGTGCAGAGTGAAGTTATCGAACGTCTGAACAGAGGACTACAGGATATCCTTGAGAATCTGTTTCTCTCTGACCTCGAACAAAAATATCAGGAATACAGTGAATACAGTCAGGATATGTACTATATATAATAGAAGAAATGCACACCATCAGACCGGGAGGCTGAGGTGTGTATTTTTTGGTTTGACGGTCGGGTGGGGAGTTTGGGAGGAAGGGAGCAGGCGGTTCAGGCAGAAAAGAAGGGATTCCGATTCAATCGGCAAACCATTCCGATGAGCCTCCGAAAGCAATCATTGTGTCAGCAATGGCTTCCACAATGATTTGAGTCTCATCTACATTGCCTCAAATGAATTGGAATCCCTTCTTTTCTGCCTGGTCGCCCCGCCCCCTTTCCTCCCAAACTCCCCACCCTCTTCCTGGAAGACAGAAAACATACAGACGGGATGCCCCAGTCTGATGATGTGCGGAAAAAACCGGATGCTCCAGCCAGTTGTTGATTAAGTGGAAGTGTGGAGCTTCCAGAAAGTAGAAAATGCATCATCTCAAAACAGCCTCATCTCAAAATTCGCAGACAAAAACAGCGTAGTCCCAGAAAGTAGAAAATGCATCATCTCAAAACAGTCCGATCCCAATATTTGCGGACGAAAATGGCGCAGCCATTAAGTCCCGCCCCACGCAATACAGTATTGTTAAAGAAGCAAGTAAATCCTTTATAGTATGTCCTGTAAGCGCCCAAATCAAGTCGATTATTATAGGCTTGAGTGAGGTTCCACCCGGATATGCTGTCGGATTCCAATTCATTTGAGGCAATGGAGAGGAGACTCAGAACATTATGGAAGCCTTTGCTGACATAATGTTCGCTTTCAGAGGCTCATCGGAATGGTTTGCCGATTGAATTGGAATCCGACAGCATATCCGGGTGGAACCGGACTAAAAATAAAAAAATCATAAACCCTGTTGACAAAGTGAATAGTAAGTGGTACATTTATAAGCGTAGAAAATGTTAGCACTCAGACATAACGAGTGCTAATAACAAAAAGGAGGTAGCATATGGAAGCCATACAGGAACTTAGTGAGCGGAAGACGAAGATCTTACATGCAATCATTAAGAACTATCTTGAGACCGGAGAGCCTGTGGGATCCAGAACGATTTCCAAGTATACGGATCTGAATTTAAGTTCGGCAACGATCCGGAATGAGATGGCAGATCTCGAAGAGCTTGGTTATATCATGCAGCCTCACACATCAGCAGGAAGGATTCCGTCGGATAAAGGTTACAGATGGTATGTGGATATGCTGATGAGCCAGAAAGAACAGGAGATTACCGAAATCAAAGGTCAGATGCTTGAGAAGGCTGACAAGATGGAAGAACTTCTGAAGCAGGTTGCAAAGGTTCTTGCGAACAACACGAATTATGCGACGATGATTTCGACTCCGACTTACAACGGGAACAAATTAAAATTTATCCAGCTTTCACAGGTTGATGACCATCAGCTGATCGTTGTGATCGTGATGGAAGGCAACATTGTAAAGAACCAGATCGTGACACTGGATGAGCCGCTCAGCAATGAAGCATTATTGAAGCTGAATATGCTTCTGAATACTTCGCTGAACGGAACTTCACTAGAGCAGATCAATCTGGGAGTGATCGCAAGACTGAAAGAACAGGCAGGGATCCACAGTGGTGTGATGAGCAGTGTCCTGGATGCAGTAGCGAATGTGATCCAGCTGGATGACGACATGGAGATTTACACCAGTGGCGCGACGAATATTTTCAAGTATCCGGAGCTTAGTGATAAGCAGAGCGCACAGGAGATCATCAGTGCTTTTGAAGAAAAGCAGCAGCTTGCCGCTCTGGTAACAAAGTCAATGGCAAACGGCGGTGAAGACAGAGACATCCAGGTATACATCGGAGATGAATCGAATGTGGAGAACATGAAAGACTGCAGCGTAGTCACAGCAACATATGAGTTGGGCGAGGGCATGCAGGGAACCATCGGAATCATCGGACCGAAGCGAATGGATTATGAACATGTCATGAAGACGCTTAAGACACTGATGGCAGAGCTGGATGACATATTCCACAGGGATGAGCCGAAAAAGCTCGAATAAGAAGTAAGAAAGGTGGAAGAACCATTGGATAAAAAGATGAGTAATGAAGAAATGGTAAAAGAAGCAGTGGAAGAAGCAAAGAAAGCTGCGGAGGCAGAAGCCAAAGAGCAGAAGGCAAAAGGGCAGGAACCGGAAGAAACCGAAGCAACAGAGGAAGAAGCTGTTGGTAAAGAGACGAATTCCGAAGATGCTGAAGAACCAAAGAAAAAGAAGCTGTTTGAAAAGAAGAATAAAAAAGATAAAAAGGATGAGCAGATCGCAGATCTGACAGACAAACTTACGAGACACATGGCTGAGTTCGATAATTACAGAAAGCGTACTGAAAAAGAAAAGTCAGCGATGTATGAGATCGGAGCCAAAGATGTTGTAGAAAAAATTCTTCCGATTGTAGACAACTTTGAACGCGGACTTCAGTCCGTACCGGAAGAAAAGAAAGATGATCCGTTCGTAGATGGAATGGATAAGATCTATAAACAAATGATGAGCACACTGGAAGGAATCGGAGTAAAACCGATCGAAGCAGTTGGTCAGGAATTCGATCCGAATTTCCACAATGCAGTGATGCATGTGGAGGATGAAGCTGTTGGAGAAAATATTGTTGTGGAGGAGCTTCAGAAAGGATACACCTACAAGGGATTTGTAGTCCGCCACAGCATGGTAAAAGTTGCAAACTGATCGTGTTCAAGGAAAAAGGAAGCGGCTGCGAAGCAGACATTTACTTTTTCTGGCACGATCCTGACAGAATCATAAGTGCATAGCACGAAAGATGCGTAGAGCATCTTGATTCTGGAAGGACAAACTAGAATATATAATAATCTTAGAATATATACAGGAGGAATATTATCATGGGAAAAATCATTGGTATTGACTTAGGTACAACAAACAGTTGTGTAGCTGTAATGGAAGGTGGACAGCCAACTGTTATCGCAAATACAGAAGGAGCAAGAACTACACCGTCTGTAGTTGCTTTCACAAAAACAGGAGAACGTCTGGTAGGTGAGCCTGCAAAACGTCAGGCAGTAACAAATGCAGAGAGAACAATCTCTTCCATCAAGAGAGAGATGGGTACCGATTATCGTGTAACAATCGATGACAAGAAATACTCTCCGCAGGAAATTTCCGCGATGATCCTTCAGAAACTGAAAAAAGATGCAGAAGGATATCTTGGAGAAAGCGTAACAGAAGCTGTTATCACAGTTCCGGCTTACTTCAATGATGCTCAGCGCCAGGCAACAAAGGATGCCGGTAAGATTGCAGGTCTTGATGTAAAACGTATCATCAACGAGCCTACAGCAGCAGCTCTTGCATATGGACTTGACAACGAAAAAGAACAGAAAATCATGGTTTACGACTTAGGTGGTGGTACATTCGATGTATCTGTTATCGAGATTGGTGATGGTGTTATCGAAGTTCTTTCCACAGCTGGTAACAACCGTCTTGGCGGTGATGACTTTGACCAGAAAGTTACAGACTGGATGATCGAAGAATTCAAGAAAGCAGAAGGCGTAGACTTAAGCGCAGATAAGATGGCTCTTCAGAGACTGAAAGAAGCAGCTGAAAAAGCTAAAAAAGAACTTTCTTCCGCAACAACAACAAACATCAACCTTCCGTTCATTACTGCAACAGCAGAAGGACCGAAGCATTTTGATATGAACCTTACAAGAGCTAAATTTGATGAACTGACACATGATCTGGTAGAAAAGACAGCAGAACCGGTTCGCCGTGCACTGTCAGATGCAGGTATCACAGCTTCTGAGCTTGGCCAGGTACTTTTGGTAGGTGGATCTACACGTATCCCGGCAGTACAGGACAAAGTAAAACAGCTCACAGGTAAAGAACCAAGCAAATCTCTGAACCCGGATGAATGTGTTGCACTTGGTGCTTCCGTACAGGGTGGAAAACTTGCTGGTGATGCAGGTGCCGGTGACATTCTTCTTCTGGATGTTACTCCACTGTCACTGTCTATCGAGACAATGGGTGGTATCGCAACTCGTCTGATCGAGAGAAATACTACAATCCCGACAAAGAAGAGCCAGATCTTTTCTACAGCAGCAGACAACCAGACAGCAGTAGATATCAACGTTGTACAGGGTGAGCGTCAGTTCGCGAAGGACAACAAATCCCTTGGCCAGTTCCGTCTGGATGGAATCCCGCCAGCACGTCGTGGTGTTCCGCAGATCGAAGTTACATTTGATATCGATGCCAACGGTATCGTAAATGTTTCTGCCAAAGACCTTGGAACAGGTAAAGAACAGCACATCACAATCACAGCTGGTTCCAATATGTCTGATTCTGAAATCGACAAAGCAGTTAAAGAAGCTGCTGAGTTCGAAGCTCAGGATAAGAAACGTAAAGAGGGAATCGACACAAGAAACAATGCAGACTCTATGGTATTCCAGGTTGAGAATGCACTGAAAGAAGCTGGCGATAAGATTGATGCAAACGATAAAGCTGCAGTTGAAACAGATCTGAATGCACTGAAAGATCTCCTTGCTCAGACAGCAAATGCAGAAATGACAGATGCACAGATCGCTGATATCAAAGCTGCTCAGGAAAAGATGATGGAAAGTGCTCAGAAACTTTTCGCAAAAATGTATGAGCAGACACAGCAGGC
>OLXW01001008.1_pt1 | contig 16247 bp, 9 predicted proteins | sample 1673551 | NCBI WGS metagenome assembly OLXW01 (sample SAMEA103958114, study PRJEB25191) | human gut metagenome | reverse complement strand
GTGATGACTACGTTTACTGCTATGCAGGCCTGACATGGGCTGAATATTGGAAGGCTGAAGGAGTTATGGCAGCAGGTGATACCACGTCTTCTGATACAGCTGATTCACACGATGAAAAAGATAAAGGTGCCTTTGATGCAGTAACAAGAGCTACCACTAATCACGGACTTCACCGCGGAAGTTATCAGTGTACTGCAGTTATTAAAACTGCTGAAGGAGAATATAGTGTTTCCCATTGGAGCAGTGATGGAAAAACTGTCTACTTTACAGATGGTACCAGTGCCGGATGGAACAGAGGTACTCTCACCTTAACCGATGGCACTACACAGACTATGACAGAATATGATGTTCTTGGATTAAAATATGTTCCTGTCAAAGTAAAATCTTCTGACTATGCCAGCTTTAAAGAAAAGTATTCCGTTGTAGAAAATAACGGTACCTTAATTGGTGGCTATGGAGAAAAGAATCTGCAGGATTATAATGTTACTGCATCTGTTGATAAGGATACCAATGGCCTAAAGACTGCCGAAAAGCAGAGTGATGGTTCCTTCACATTTACCCAAAGAAGTAACGGCTCTTCTTCTGGTATTAAAGATAAGACTCTTAAAACTGCTGATTTAAACAATATGGGAGCAACTGTAAAGGATGCAAGCGGTAGCTACGGTGAATTTCTTCGTGTAGATTTCACAAAAAATTACGGCGATCTTGGCGCTAATATACAGGCTGTAAAATGGACCTACTATGGAAATGACAGCACACGTTCTAAGGCACTTGCCACTTACGGAACAAAGTTTGCTGCTGATAACTGGATGCATAAAAGTATGGGAATCCAGTTAGGTCTTACAAATTCTATTCGCTGCCAGCTTCCAAAAGGATATGACGAAACTGGCTACTGGAGTTTAACCATTTATGCTCTTGGATACGCTGATTCTACATATAACTTTGAAGCTACTGATGCAAACATTGTAAAACCTGACACAAATGCTGGCGATACAACTGAGTTAAACAAACTTGTTTCTTCTGTTGAAGGATTAAACCCATCGGATTATACAGAAAAGAGCTGGAATAGCTTCGAAACAGAATTAAAAGAAGCAAAAGACATTTTAGCAAAAGAGGCTCCTAATCAGGCAGAGGTTGATGAGGCAATCAAACATCTTACAGACGCTAAAAATGCTCTTGATAAATATGTATACGGAACAGCGAATCTTTCTTATGCAGATTTCTATTACGGAGAATTAAAAGATGTAAAAGAGGATACTACTTTAGACCTCACTTCTGATAAAGCAGCTTCTTATCGCGAAAGTGGTATGTATGATGCAGTAAGTAGTGCTACAACTAATAAATACAAAAATTACTTCTCCAGTACGTATTCAGAAGATAATACAAGCGAACAGGGTGGCTCTATTATCGGTATAAAAGACGTAAATATTGCTGTTCCAACTTCATTATATGAAAATGCGAAAAAGGCTATTTCCGATAATAAAGAATGCAGCAATAAATTATTAGAAATTATTAGTTCTATGAAGTTATCTGATACGACACCATCTGAATATAAAATCTTAAATGGTGATGGTACTTTGACAGCTATGAAATCTGAGGTTATCGAAGATACTTCTGATACACTTACTATCAAAACACAGTCTTCCTACGGACAATATGAAGTAGATCCTGTAACTTCTGAAAACAGCCCTCTTTCTAATTTAGATGCTAAAAAGTCCTTACTTGGTATCATTGTTGAAGACGAAGATGGTACTAAATATGGTATGGAACATCTGGAAAACATCTATGGCGGAGGAAAATTCTCCTTTGCTGTAACAGATGGATTTAAAGAAAAACACGGAAACACAATTGATTATAAGCGTCATGAAGATTTACAGGGTAAAACAATTAAAAAAGTTACTTATCTTGTAAAAAACGGTGCTGATATTGTTATTAATACTAACTTAAAATGTAAAACTTTAGCTGGTTCTGACAGCATTAAAGCTACCGCCAACGATAACTTTAAAGATGGTGCAACCGTTTCTGTTGATACTGCTGCTGTTCCTTCTGGTTCTAATTATACTTTAAGCAGCGTAAGTATGGGAAAAACTGTCCTGACAGAAGGTACAGATTATACATACGCAAACAATACTCTGACGATAAAAGCTACAGATAATACTGGTGTGGGTTCCTATTCTATGGTATTTACAGATGATACTTACTCTGATATTGTAGCCTCCTTCACATTAGAATCTGGCTACAAGACTGGAGATATCTCCATTAATAAAAATAATCAGGTTACTCTTCCTTCCGGTGTCAACTTTAAAAAATATGTAAATAATATTACATCTATTAAAATTAATGGGGTAGAAAAAACAGGAAAAGGCGGAATTAAAGCTACTGATTTATTTGATGCAGACGGAAACATTAACTTCAATGCAGCAATTAAAGGTAAAGATGGTTCTTCCACACCTGTATTTGCAGACAAATCTGCTTCTTACACAATAGAGCTTACATCAACCGGTTACCCATCTGTATCTGGAACTGTACAGCTGAATACTTCTATCCTTGAAGCTTCCATCAAAAAAGCAGAAGCACTTGATAGCAGCAAATATACTGCTGAAACCTGGAAAGCACTTCAGACTGCTTTAACAGAAGCAAAAGAAGCAAAATCCGCTAACACACAGGCAATTGTTGATGCTGCAAACACAAAACTTACAGAAGCTCTTTCAGGCTTAAAAGAAAAAGCTGTTACTCCTTCTAAACCTGCAACGCCTTCTAACCCAGACACAACAACAACTAAAAAACCTGCTACTAAACCAGCATTAAAGAAATCAAACGTAAAACTTTCCAAACCTGTTCTTAAAGTTGGAAAAACAACAAAGAACAAAGCAAAAGTTACATGGAAAAAAGTTAAGAAGGCTACCGGTTATGAAATCCAGTACACAACAAAAGGATTCGGTAACAAAAAAGATACAAAAACAATTAAAGTTTCCAAGGCTAAGATCACATCTGCTCAGCTTAAGAAACTGAAAAAGAAAACAAGATATAAAGTCCGCATCCGCGCCGTATATACAAAAGCCGGATATCAGTCAGCTACATCAAAATGGTCTGCAATAAAAACTGTGAAGACAAAATACTAATTTGCTGAGGACACAGATGCCGCTTTATGTAGAAGATATTGTGCTGAATTGTAGTTAGTCTTCTAAAGAAAAAAGAATGGTTATAAGTTTGATTTTGTTCCGTTGCGCTAAGCATTCCATTCTGCCCAGAAAAACAGGAACTTGGGAAAAACGAGTCCCAAGTTCCTATGGTCAGAATTCCATAGCGCAAAGTCACAAAATGCAATACTTATAGCCATTCTTTTTTCTTTATCATAGTCTTCTTATAATTCAGCATAAAATTTTATTTCAGTGGCTGTCTGGTTTTGATAACAAATAGCAAATTAGTGATTTATATTGGAAAGAGAAGGGGATTCTCCAGAAGATTCTGACTTTTAATCAAAGAACTATTTCGCCATAAGAAAATAGCAAGGGATACCGGCAAAAGAAATAGAACTCCTTATATAAATGTCAGTTTCTTGGAATTTGATTTCCTGGAAAGCCATAGACTTCTGGACAATCCCCTTACTCTTCCTCAAATTAGTATTTAAGCATTCCCTTTTTTGAGAACTTTTTTCATTTGACATTTTTTGTTTGACACAACTAATTTTATATAGTACTATCTAATTGCAGAATAGATTTTCTATCTCAGACTTACAAGATTTGAATTGAATTTTCGGTGCTTAATATCTTTTTATTAGATATTCATGCATGAAAACCTGGTAGGGGACCCTCCACTAACGCACTCCGTATGCGCGCTAGGGAGAGTTCTCTAATTTTTTGCCTTAAAAATCAGTGCACAGATTTTTATATATTTATTTTCTTATCAAATATGTCCTTTTGGAACTTTTTATGTTTGATTTCATAATCAGTTTCTAAAAGTATACAAGAAAAGAAGGGAGACTACAAATTTAATGAGAAAACAAAAATTATTAACTAAGGCTCTGGCAGCTTCTATGGCAGTATTTATGTCTGTCAGCCAGCTTTCTGTTCCTGCATTTGCAGCAGAAGGAACAAAATCCGTTTCTATCGCAGGCAGCACTTACACATATTCTGCAGAAGCTTTAGAAGGCTATACTCAGATTGGAAACAGTGGATTATATTATAAATTAACTAACGGTACAGGTTTTTCCGGAACGATATATGGAACATCTAATTTAACTTACAAAGAATTTTATTCTGGTGATGTAAGCAGCACAGACAGCTTTGATGTCGTTACTACTGCCAGTACTTCTAAGCATTCTGTTTTATCTAATGCCTGGACAGATTATGAGGAGGAAAGTGCAGAAGCTACAGGAGGATATCATGTAAGAGGTGTTGCGAATGTAAATGTTGCTGTTGATTCTGACCTTTATGTTGAATCCACTATTTTAAAAGATGCAAACAAAGAATTAAGCAAAGCATGTGAGGAAGCTTCTGATATTACATTAAATGAAAATCCTACACAGGTTCCTTCTCAGTATAAAACACTTCAGAAAGACGGTTCTTATGTTTCTAATAACAAAACAGTCACTACTGTAACGGATGCCGTACCAACATTAACAACAGGATCTACCTGGGGTGAATACGAAATTGATGTGGTGGAAACAAGCACAAAATACTTAAGAAATTCCCGACAAGATGAGGGATTCCCTGTCAACTCTACAATTCAGGGAATCATCCTTGAAACAACAGATGGCTATAAAGTAGGCTTAGAACATCTTGCAAATATATGGGTGCAGCCTTATAAATTATCTTTTAATGTTACCAATGAAGCGGCTACTATGGGAATTGCAAAATCAGATAATACGGCTGAATTTGCAAAGCTTGTCAATAAAACAATTAATAAGATTACTTATGTAACACCAGAAGGTAACTATGTTTATACTTTCGCTGATGGAATCTTTATAAAACCAGCTTACTCTGAAGAAATCAGCGGTACTTTCAGTGACGATATGAAATCATTTACTTTAAATCAGCTTCCTACTGTAAAAAACGGAACATTAACTGTAACATATACTGTTGGAGCAGGTCATATGAAGACTCCTTATACTCTGTATTCCGGAGCTATTGCAAAAAGCGTTTCTCTTGACTTAAATGCTATCCCATCTGATGCAGAAGGTGGAACTTACAGCGTTGCTATTTCTTGTGATAACTACGCTGATATCCACGTTGCAATCCCTGTAACAGAAGCTCAAAAAGCACAGTTACAGGAACTTATCAAACAGGCTGAAACTGCATTAAAAGGTGCCGGTGCTGATGATAGTGTATTATTAGCACATAAAAATGAGGCAGCAGAACTCTTAGCAAACGAAAGTTCTACCAGTGCCGATGCTGCTGATTTAATCAATGAACTTACTGAATTATTAAAACCATATCAATCCACAGAAGCTCCAACACCATCCATACCGGACAGTACAACAGCTTCTAAACCAAATACAACAACTGCTGCTAAACCAGCTACAAAACCTGCTACTACAGCAAAGAAGCCAAACACAACAGCCACAAAAGTAAAACTTGCAAAACAGACTACAAAAGTAAAAGCAAATGGAAAGAAAAAAATCAAAGTATCCTGGAAAAAAGATAAAAAAGCTTCCGGTTACGAAATCACATATTCCACAAAGAAATCTTTCAAAGGAAAGAAAACAATTGTAGTAAAGAGTAACAAGACAACAAGCAAAGTAGTAAAGAAATTAACATCTAAAAAGAAATACTTTGTAAAAGTACGCTCCTACAAGCAGGTTGGAAAGACTAAGACTTATGGGGCATACAGCAAAGTGAAAACTGTGAAAGTAAAATAAGTTTCTCTTAAACATTTTATATAATTGGTATTTTTATAAATAGTATTTTGCCTCAGGCAGGGAGAGACGCTCCCGGAGAAAGTAGAATAATAGTTGCCTCTGCAAATGTGAGAAGTAATAACCATATCTTCTGGTTTATACATTCTATTATTTCTTACTATTCAAACTCTATTTAGTAAAAACCCCACGAAGCTATATTCCGTGGGGTCTTTTTTATTATTTGAATAGGATTGGCTTAGATTATAAATAATTCTCATACTTCTTAACACACCCGATTCCAATCGCATATGGTCCGGTATGTACCGCAATGGTTGCCCCAATCTGGCAGATTCCCACCTGATCTACATGGCTCTCTCCATAGATATGGTTCGCAACGGTATTATAATATTCCTTGCCTTCCTCTATATCGTAACCAAAACCAACGCGGAAAGAATAGTCTTCCATCGCATCTCCGGTTTCTTTAAAATAGTCATCCATTAACGCAATCGTTTTGGCAACTGTCTTCTTACGGCTTCGTCCGATTCCTGAAGCTTCGATCTCACCATTTACTAAAGTAATCAGAGGCTTTAAGGAAAGGGCGCTGCTTGCGATTCCTGCAAGCTTTCCGATTCGTCCGCCATGTTTTAAATAATCTGTGTTACCGACTGTAAAGAAGATTCTATTCGTCTTTTTCATCTTCTCAAGAATATCTACACATTGTTCATAAGGAACTCCATTCTGACACATTCTTCCTGCTTCAATAACCATAAGACCCTGACTTACTGTTCCTGCTTCAGAATTAATCACCGCAATTTTGGCATCCGGATAATCCTCACAAACAATTTCTCTGGCATTACATGCACAGTTGTAAGAACCACTCAAAGATGGAGTAAAACAAATACAGACTACCGGTGTTCCTTCTTTCACATATTCCGTAAAAACGTCAATATAATTCTGTACAGATGGAAGAGAGGTCTTCGGATATACATCTGGATTCCCTACCATTCGCTCATATACTTCACGAATTCCGATTTCTTCAATCTCTTTATAATATGTCTCCTCATCAAATGATATATAAAAAGGTATAATACGTAAATTATACTGTTCAATGATCTCTTTTTCTAAATCACAACAGCCATCACTAATAATTTTATAATTCATCTCTTCCTCCAACACGTTTAGGTATATATTTACATCACAGAGAATTCCATATCAAAAATAGGATATATATTCTAAAAAAGAAATCCCTATTTACAAAATATCAGCTTGAAACTTCTGAGATATAGTTTGTGTTCTCATTTCCATGTAACATAGTTTTCATATCTATATTTTAATATTGGTAAAACTATTTGTCAACTCTCTTCTATAATAGTCTCAGGTAAATCTTGCAATTTATTCTGCTAATTTCTATCATTTCATAAAATAACTTCCGCTGGCCAGAGTTAACCCCATCACCTTCTTAAATCTATCATCTCACTTCAATATGAAAATACCCTGCTGCCTTCAAGACATCATCTCTTCTTCCAGAAATTTCACCACTCCAGCATTAAGATTCGTATCAAGAACATATTCTGCCCGCTCCTTTACCTCCTTATGTGCATTTCCTACTGCACAACAGCGGTCACAGGCTTCAAATAATGGAATATCATTTAGATTATCTCCCATTCCCGTAATCGCATCCGGCTGAAGCATTGCCCGAAGCTTCTGAACTCCATGATATTTGGAAGCATTCTTATGCGAAATCTCTAAATACCACAATCCATTTCCATAAACATCCTTATAAAAATTCAGATTTAACTTCTCATCCTTTTTCAAATATTCATAAAATGGCCGCAAAACTTCTTCTTCATAGCAAATGGAAAAATAAATGATATCCTCTTCTAAAATATCTTCTAATTTTTCTACCTTACTAAATGGCTTATGATACACATCTCTCCGCTCTACATAAAATTTTTCCATGTGTTCTGTCGCGATTTTCTCGTAATAGGTGGCCATTTTGCGCCCAGATTTCTGAATTTGGTTCTCTTCTCCTGTATTCGAATTTTTCTTCAGGTTTGAAGCTACACCTGATTTCAAATTCTTTTCTAAATTTGAAGCTATCTCTGATTCTAAAGTTTCTTCCGAAATTTCCGGCGAAAGCGCATAGGCAAACCCTGTCACTCCAAACTTCTTTCTTCCTTTTAAAATATATTCCACAGAATCTCTTTCAATAATCTCCGCATTAATACAGCTCTTACTTACCGGATCATAGAGCATGACTCCATTCATCAAAATCATCGGATATGTCAAATGCACATCCTTCACAATGGAATTCACTGTCGCATAAGTTCTTGCTGTCGCAACAGTAAAACAAAGTCCTTTATCAATCAAGCGGTTCAGTCGTTCTGGCACATCTTCATTCAACAGGGCATCACTGTTTAATAATGTACCATCTAAATCAGATACATATAGCATTTTACCAGAAAGATTATATCTATTAGCCTCGGATCTGGCTTCTTCTGATTTATCTTTTTTAAATCTACTTTTTTCTAATCTATTTTCTTCTAAACTGTTATTTTCTGGAGAAATTTCATTTTTTCTCTTTGTTTGCTTATCTATTTTTTCTGTCATTTCTTCTTTAAATGAAGTTTTTGAAGCAGCCTTCTCACCCACCTCGCTTTTCATCTCAAGAACCGCTCTTTTATCCGCATCCTCACGCACTCTAAAAAAGAGATACTGCTGCATGATTCCTGCCGTGTCCTTATACTTTTCTACTGGAAAATGCCCGTTATAATACATTTTTTCCACCTTTGCAATCCATGTATCAATCGGAAACAATTCTAACTGATGAAGGCCAAAAAGCTGAATACAGGATGCGACCTTTTCTCCCACACCTTTTAGCTGCTTTAGCATCTCCTTTACCTGCTCTGGAGTTTTTCCTTCATCCACAGCATCTTTTACCTCTTCTAAATCAAACTTTCCCTCTAAAATGTTCTCCGCAGTCTGCCTTATATACTTCTCCCGGTATCCAAACTTAAACTCTGACAAATCCGCTCCAACAATTACTTCTGGAGAAGGAAAGGTATATCCCACAAGATGTTCGCCTTCATAATCAAAAACAATCTGCTCTCCAAGCTTTTCACACAAAGCGTCAATACTCTTCATAATACGTGGAATATTATTTCTCTGACTGATAATAAAACTAATAATCATTTCCCACAGATTCTGGCGAAGAATACGAATCCCCCTTCCCATCTGCGCCGCACCGATAAGAAAATCATCTTTCTCATCAATCTGCTCTATCACCTTTCCGTAATCTATATCTAAATCCAGATATCTTCTAAAATATTCCTCATCCTTTTCTCTGCATAAAATTCTGATTCCTGTCTTTTCCTGAAAAAAACAAGCCGCCCGACCGTCAGAAATCACAAAATATCTGCCCGGACACATTTTCTTCCAGCGAAAGCACTGACCACTCTCTGCAATCTGCTTTAAATTTATGTAGTTGTTCTTTATAAAAATATCAATATAATCCATTTGTTGTTTTTCCTCTTTCGAAATTTATAATCTCATCTTAACAGGTTTTAGGGTAACATTCAAAGGAAATAAATCTTTCGGTTCTCTGCGGTTTGGGAGACGGAAATAAGCCTCTTCTGTCCCCTCCCCCAAAATCCACCCCCAATCTCTCCCCTTCATTTGCGAATATATAGTGTAACCGATATAATCATATATATTTTTTACATTCGAATGTACATAAAGGAGTAGCCTATGAAAATAAATGAATCAAATTTCGTGGAGGAGTTATCCCACAGAAATGAGAAAGCTTTAGAATATGTGATGGTTCATTATGGCGGACTTGTAAAGTCTGTTACACATCGTTATCTAAATGTCCTTTCTCAATATGAAGAAGAATGTATTAATGATGTTTTCTTCGCTGTATGGGAACATATCGACTCTTATGATTCCGCACGAAATCCTTTTGCTAACTGGATTGGCGGGATTGCTCGGTTAAAGGCTTTAGATTACAAAAGAAAATATGCACACTTTCTTTTAGAGACAAGTTGGGAAAATTCACCGCATACAAAGGGTATTGACGATGCTATTGAATTACAGACGCAGTTTGATGAGGAATTTTCTGAAGAAACTAAACAAATGTTATCCTGTTTGAAACCACAGGACAGAGAACTTTTTATCAAACTATATGTGGAAGAAAAACCATTTGACGAAATATCGAAGGAAATGAATACAAAAAAGCCGGTACTCTACAATCGACTTTTTCGCAGCAAAAAGAAACTGCGCGCCCTTTTTCCCAAAACGAAATCAATGAATATTACTTAATGTACACAAAAATCACTCAGCTTATGAAACGAATCATAGTAACAAAATCAATGAATATTACTAGTATACCCGTTGTCAATTATCTACCACAAAAAATGTGTTTTCATGACAACTGAAAGGAGTTTTTATGAAAAATGATCTTTATGATTTATTAAATGATATTGATAATCAGATAGACACTTTTGAAAATATCGATATTACCAGTACTGATTTAAAAAACTGGAAGCAGTCCTTTACTTCAAAGAAAAAAGCATCCCTCAAAAAGCATACATGGAAAAAATACGTTGCTGCTGCAGCCGCTTTTGTCCTCATTCTCGGCGGAAGCAGTGCCCCGGTAAGACAGAACGTATACGCACAATCACGGCAGATTATGGAGAGTTTATCCACACTTTTAGGTGTTGAGGAAGACCTTAGTCCTTATAGTACTGTGGTTGGTAAATCTGTATCTAAAAACGGGATTACTGTTACATTAAATGAAGTAATTCTTGACGGACACAGCCTCATCATTTCCTATAAAACAAAAATAAAAGACAATGCCACATTAAAAAATTTAAATATTAAACGCATTACTGAACTTCCAATTGATACAGACGTTACTATCGGTGGACAAAATATTGTAAACAGCATCGGAAGCAACTCTACTCCTATAGACAAACTGACCTCTATCTCCGAAAGCGAAATACAATTAAATGATTCTTCCGTTCTATCTGACAAATCTAATTTTACGATTAATTTTTACACATTAGATAAATCAAATACTACTATTGGAAAATTAAAATTTGCAGCTTCCGGCAAAGAATTAAATGCTAAAACAAAAAATGTAGCTTTAAATCAATCCTTTACTCTGCCAGATAAAACAAAAATAACTCTGAAAAATTATAGAAGCAATATAATCGATCAGAAAATAATATTTACTATCTCCCCAGACAATGCCGGACTTTCTGAAGATATCCTCTTAAAAGGAAAAGACAATCTCGGTAACCCTGTAGAGTTTTTCCTTGATGAATCAGACGGAACAAGCGGCACTTTCAGAGTAGATAAATCAGTAGGATCTATCTCCCCTAAAGCCACCAGCCTTACTTTAACTCCATATTGTGCTGATTACTCTAACCTTTCCTCTAATAGCAGCTCGAATGAATCAAATGCCACAGAGGAAGCCGACTCTGCCAAAATAATTGGCAGTGGAAATACACAGACTTTTTCTGTATCAAAATCAGAATCTACAAAAAAAGCTACCAAAGATACAGCCTCTGATAAAACCGAATCTACTGCAATTAAAGTCGATAGTGAACATACCGATACCGCTCAGGAAATTACCATTTCCGACTATAAACAAATCGGAAAATCGTTTACTATTACTATTTAATTCATTAAGAGACAGACGCCCGAGAAGAGAGAAGATTTCTGCTTGCTCTCAGAATATTGCAGGTCAAATCATACCCTCTGCTCTCAGTTATTCTTGAGTAAGCAAAAGACATCAGCTTATGTCCCCAAATTCCTTCCCCTGTTTAATTCATCTTCTCTGGCCACAGCACAGAAGCCATTGCCCCCAATAAGGCATATTTGTGGTCTCGGAGCAAGTGTTGGATGCGAGCGGGTAAGCGAACATTCAACACGCCGCGACTAAAATCACAAATATGCCTTATTGGGGACAATGGCTTCGTCTGTAGTTTGCTTAATGAATTAAATAATAATCTCATGTTTGTCGTTCATTCTTATGAATCGGGTTCCCAATTCTTTCGCAAGCTGATTATTATGTGTAATAATGATTAATGTCTTTCCCGACACATGAAATTTTTTCAGAAAGTCTATCAGCATTTTTTGTGTATTTTCATCAAGCCCGGCAAGTGGTTCATCAAGGATGAGTACCTCCGGATTCATGGACAGGATACAGGCTAATGATACTTTCCGCTTTTCTCCTCCACTTAAATGATAAGGTGGGCGTTCTCTTAATTTTTCGATTCCAAATAATTTAAGGCAGTCTTCTGTTCTCTGTCTGATTTCGTTTTCGGAAAGTCCCATCTGGGTTGGGCCAAAAGCGATTTCTTCTTCTACGCTTCCGCAAAAAAGCTGTGTATCTGCGTTTTGGAATACATAGCCCATTTGCTGATGAAACCATTTGGCAAATCGGGTATCTTTTAATGTTTTTTCTGTAATTTCGTGACCTTGATATGTGTAACTGCCTTCCATTGGGAAGATAATTCCATTTAATAATTTTATTAAAGTGGACTTACCGCAGCCATTCGGTCCTTGAATAATGACAGATTCACCTTTTTGAATGTTTAAATTAATGTATCGTAATGCGATTTCTTTTCCATAAGCGTAGCATACGTTTTTCAGTTCTATCATTTTGAATGTTCCTTTTTCTCTTTATTACTCTTTATTACTTTTTATTATATTATTCTCCATTACGCTCTTATAATAAGCTTCCATACCTTGTTTATATTTATTTAAATTTTTATATTCAAAAATTTCTATCTGATAAATAGTAACGGTCTTTCTTGAAAAAGTTTTATCTTCATTTTTTCCATTCAAGATAAACAAATAGTCCCACTACTGCTATCATTGAAAATATGTAAAAGATATCCTGTTTCCGAAAGGCATATTTTCTTCCTGTTTTGTATTCCCCGACAAATCCACGGCAGCACATTGCCGCATACATTTCATCTGCCATTTCTCTTGATTTGAGAAAGGAAATACCTAAGATGCCGGAGAATGCTTTTGCTTTTTTCTTATTCTGTCCAATAGAACGAAGACGAAGGGATGTGAGTATTTCCATACAGATTTCTCCGAGAACTGCGATATATTTTAGTGTGATATCTAATGTAAATATAAAAATATCCGGTATGTGAAATGCCCGGAGGCTTGCGGTAAGTTTATTCCAGGCTGTTCCTGCTGACAGCATTCCAATAAGAGTAACTGATAGAAATACTTTCGTTCCGATTGTGAGTAAAATCTGAGGATTTCCCATAAATACTGCCGGTAACAGTATGAATATAGAAAATAAAACTGCTCCAATTGTTCCTGAAAGGATTTGCTTCATTGCGGATGCCGGATAACTTGCAAGTGCAAGAATTGTTCCCGCTACCATAATTAAGGAAAACAGATAATTTTTCGAGCAGGCGGTAAGCAAAATAAATAAAAAAGTATAGCATAATTTTAAGGAAGGACTGGCACTAAATCGCCTGTCCTTCCCTGCATTCCATTTTAACTTTGCCAATACACCAAGGATTGCCTGCGCACTTTTTGTAATAAATCCATCTTTATCAATATTTGGTTCATACGCTTCGGATTCACACATCCAAGATGGTAAAACTGTTTCTTTGGCTACTTCTCCTTCTACCATGCTACCTATTTCATCTACATGATTTTTTTCCTCTGTATTGCCTGTTTTTATCTTTTCTTCTGTTCTCACTGATAAGTCTTGTTTTTTCTCCTTAGAATGCCCAATTAGATTCTTATTACTTTTTCTCTTATTCTCCAAACTTTCCATTACTCTGACTGTCCTTTTGAAAAATCAATTCTTTCTTTTTTACCGCCTGATAAAAGCTTAAAGAAAATGATAATGAGTGCAACTCCAACTACCGCAGATAAAATATAACCAATCCATTCTGGCATTCCCGCCATCGAGTAATCTGGAAAAAGTGATGCAAGACTGAATCCTTTTTCCATTCCAACTGGAGTATATCCAAGTACCTTTCCGTTGCTTACGAGGGAAGACATTTCCTCAACACCCCATTCACCCCAGGCTGTTCCGCTTGCTAAAAGCCCAAGCGGCGTAAATACAACCAAAACTGCTATAAGAATATACAAAGGTTTAAATGCGCCTGCCAACGTACCAGACTTTGGTGCGCCTTCTAAAGTTTCCGGTGATACTTTTTCCACAAAAGTAAGAATCGCTGTCGTGAGAACCACTTCTGCAATTCCAAATAAAGTAAGATGTCCAATCATCATTGCCGGTACAGAAATACTAAGTGGATATGGGCAGTACAATGCCTTTCCTGCGGCATCCGTAAAAAGAATTGGCTGGATGCCAAACTCAATCGCTGCACAAAATGCTGCTACATTAATTCCAACATAAGAACCCACTGCCGCTCCTAACTTTCTCTTTCCGGTCTTTTTCCAGATAAATTTGTAGAGGGCAAATCCGATAAATGGAAGCATGAATGCCATATTAAAACAATTCGCTCCAAATGCAAGAATTCCTCCATCACCAAAGAGTAATGCCTGTATGAGCAACGCAATCGTAACCGCAATACATCCCGCTGACGGGCTTCCTGTAAGAATCGCAATCAACGTTCCTCCCACTGCATGTCCTGTCGTACCTCCCGGAAGTGGGATATTGAACATCATTCCAAGAAAAGAAAAAGCTGCTCCGATACCGAGTAATGGCATTTTCACTTTCGGAATCTCTGCTTTCACTTTTTTAATCGAATAAGTCCACACTGGAAGCATCGCTGCAGTCATTACTGCACAGGTTGAAGGACTTAGATAATTTTCGGGTATATGCATTTTTCTTCCTCCTTTTACAAAGTTTCCACAAATCAAACAAAATAGTTATTGTAATCTTGTACCGTCATCTATTTTGTTTCAAAATTTTGATTCAAAAACTTTGGTAGTATTTTGAAATTATAATATCATCCCTATATTTCCTCTCACAAGCTCCCCGGGGGGATGTTTTTTCTTTTTTTCTATATTTTTTGTGCAAATTTTTCTATTATTCTATGCTATACTAATGACTGTTTATTTCTAACTATTCCAACCCACTTACATATATTTGGTAACTTATTTTCAAAAACTATCGAGGTAAATTTTATGAATACATTATTAGAACAAATTAAAATGCAGGATGCCGCTGCATTTACACATGGCGGTAAATTCCATGCAGACGATGTTTTTTCTTCCGCATTACTTTTATATTTTAATCCTAAAATCACAATCACCCGTGGAAATAAAATTCCTGAAGATTTTAAGGGAATTGTTTTTGATATTGGAAGGGGCAAATACGATCATCACCAGCGCGACAGCCGTGTCCGTGAAAATGGTGTTCCTTATGCCGCATTCGGTCTTTTATGGGAAGAACTTGGGGCAGAAATTCTCGGTGAAGAACTTGCCGTAAAGTTTGATGAATCATTTGTCCAGCCACTTGATAGAAACGATAATACAGGCGAAAAAAATGAACTTGCCACTTTAATCGGCAATTTTAATCCTTCCTGGGATGTGGAAAATGGAGAAAATGAAGCATTTTCCACAGCAGTACAGACAGCCGGAATGATTCTTGTAAATATGTTCGAAAAATATAAAGGAAATGAACGCGCCGAGAAACGTGTAGAAGAAATTTTAGCCGCACATAATTCCTCTGTTTTGTCTGGGGAAAAATCTGAAATCGAAGCAAAAATTCTCGTTCTCCCTGAATTCGTCCCATGCCAAAAACAATTACGAGAAACAGATATTGCCTTTATTATTTTCCCCTCAAACCGCGGAGGCTATTGCATCCAGCCATTAAAAAAAGAACATTCTCTCAATTATAAATGCAGCTTTCCTGAAAGCTGGTTTGGTTTAGAGGGAGAAGAATTAAAACAGGCAACTGGATTAACCAGTGCAAACTTCTGCCACAAAGGCGGTTTTATCATGACCGTCGATGATGTAAATGATGCAATTTCTGCCTGCAAAATAAGCCTTGAAAACTTTACGGAAACTTCCTGCATTATAAATTTAGGCGGTTCTTCCAAAATGGATGAAATCCTTAAAGAAATCCCTCATATGGAAAATGCAGCAATTATCCATTGTGACTTACCGAAAATGCCCGCACTTACATTTGACGGAAACTTTGGCGAATTTTCTATGGAAAAATCCGACTTTAAATCTTATATAAAGGATTATGTTAAGGGGATTTTAAAATACAAACCTGACGCAGTTTATATAGAAGGAGAACTTCTCATTGTCTATCCCGTTATCCGGGCTTTACGAAAAAAACATATCCCAGTCTACATCAACTACCAAAAGGGGGTTGTTGCTATTTAATTCATTAAGAACCAACAGACGAAGCCATTGCCCCCAATAAGGCATATTTGTGATTTTAGTCGCGGCG